>ERZ795060.414-NODE-414-length-58439-cov-6.341549_pt1 | contig 58439 bp, 46 predicted proteins | sample MGYA00375144_ERZ795060 | MGnify/ENA primary metagenome ERZ795060 (study PRJEB30189, sample SAMN05720157) | activated sludge metagenome | isolation source: anaerobic digester from wastewater treatment plant | place: Japan | collected 2015-05-15 ... | reverse complement strand
ATGTTCGTGCGGCGGGGGAGAAGACGGGTCGAAACACGGCAGTTTGCCCGCCAATTGCTGCGGCTTGTGGATGAGGATCGGAAAACAGCGCGGGCAGATGTACTTCGCTTCATCCTTGAAAACCAGATTCAGCAGGGGCGTTTCCTGCTCGGACTTGCCGCAATTCAGGCAGACGTTTTGCATGGTTCCTCCAAATTTAAAATTGAAAATCTAAAATCAAAGCGTTCCCTTATACATTCCGCCGTCCACCGTGAGCATGACGCCGGTGATGTACGACGCGGCGGGCGAGACGAGGAACGCGGCCGCGGCCGCGAACTCTTCGGGGCGTCCCATCCGCCCGAGCGGACTCTCCGCCGATTGTTTGCGCGTCTCTTCCTCGACCGAGGCGCCGCTCGCGGCCGCCCGGGCCGACATCAACTCGACGACGCGTTCCGTCTCCGTCCAGCCCGGCAGGATGGAGTTGAAACGAATCCCGTCCCTGCCGAGTTCCAGCGCCAGCGACTTGGTCAATCCTACCGTGGCGGCGCGGACGCTGTTCGACAACGCCAGGTTGGGGATGGGCTGTTTGACCGAGTAGGAAGTGACCGTCAACACGCTGGGCGTGGACGATCTCCGCAGCCACGGCAGCGCGGCGCGGATCAGGCGGACGTGGCTCATCAGCGACAGGTTCACGGCGTTTTCCCAGTCCGCTTCGCCGAGCGACTCGAACGCGCCGGGTCTGGGCCCGCCCGAGTTGGTGACGAGGATGTCGAGTCCGCCAAACGTCTGGACGGTTTGCTCCACTAGTTTCTCCGCCGTATCTGGCTTGCCCACATCTCCCGCAAGCCCGACGACTTGCGCGCCCGTCTCCCGTTCGATTTTCTCCGCCGCGGCTTTGATCTTCGCTTCGTCGCGGCTGTTGACGGCGACGCGGCAACCTTCCTTCGCGAGGGTTAGCGCGGCCGCGTAGCCCAGTCCGCGCGACGCGCCGGCGACGAGGGCGATTTTATCCTTCAGGTTCAGGTCCATAGTTCTCCTGTTGCGGCGGACTTGCGCGTCCGCCCAAATCCTGGCAGTCAGGCGAGACTGTCGCTACAGAATTTCGATTTTCTGTTCGATCACATCCCCGTCCGTCCAGTGGGATTCCACCCATTTTGCCACACTTTGCAGGGATTGGCGAACCAGAACCGAGTCGGAATTGACCAGCGCGCAGGCGATGACGGCTTCCGTCCATTTATCCTGCAAATCCATCTCCGCGACGGAGACGTTGAACTCCTTGTGCAGGCGCGCAAGCAGGGGTCTGAGCCGTCCGCGCTTTTCTTTGAGCGAGGAACAGGCAGGCAGGTGAAGGTGGATGGTGAGTTGTCCGAGCATGGTTCCGCTTCCGATTTTCCAGTGTACGATTTACGAATTACGCTTTACAATCCCTCGCATGGACGCAGAAGCCGCCTACAATCTCGCTCTCGACTACCTCTATAGTTTCGTGGATTATAGCCTGAAACACGCCTCCGAACTCGCCAAGGCGGATTTCAGCCTCGACCGCATGTTCGCGCTGATGGAAGCCCTGGGGAATCCGCAGGCGACATACCCGATCGTCCACATCGCGGGGACGAAAGGGAAGGGCAGCGTCGCCGCGCTGTGCGCCTCCGCCTTGACCGCCGCGGGCTACAGGACGGGACTCTACACCTCGCCGCATCTGGAGGACTACGTGGAGCGGATTCGGGTGGACGGCTCGCCCCTGACTCACCAGGGGCTGGCCGCGCTCGTGGACGAGGTCAAGCCCGCTGTGGCGCGCGTCCCCAAACTGACGACCTTCGAGATCACCACCGCCATCGGCTTTCTCGCGTTCGCGCGGCAAAGCGTGGACGCGGCCGTGATCGAAGTCGGTCTGGGCGGACGTCTCGACGCCACCAACGTCGTGACGCCGCGCGTCTCGGTTATCACCTCGCTTTCAATGGATCATACCGCCGTCCTCGGCGACACGCTCGCCAAGATCGCGGGCGAGAAGGCGGGGATCATCAAGGAGGCTGTGCCGGTCGTCTCCGCGCCGCAAAAGGAAGAAGCCCTCGAAGCCCTTCTGCGCGTAGCCAGGGAGAGGAGCGCGCCGGTGACGCTGGTGGGCCGGGATGTAACATTCGAGGCGCAGGGCGCGTCGTTGGATGGGCAGGAATTCAGAATTCAAGATATGGAGTTCAAAATTCCCTTGCTTGGCTCATATCAGGTTTTGAACGCGGCTGTGGCTTACGCGGCTCTGAAGCAGAGCGGTTTGAACGTTTCCGACGCGGCTCTCCAGGAGGGATTTTCTCGGGTAAAATGGCCTGCCCGCTTCGAAGTGGCGCGGCGCGAGCCGCCCGTCGTTTTCGACTCGGCCCACAACGAGGACTCATTCGCCCGTCTCCGCGAAACGCTGGAGAGACATTTCCCGTCGAGACAGGTCTATCTCATCTTCGGCGCGTCGGAGGACAAGAATCTCGCGGGGATGCTACGCGTGATGAAACCGCTGATTCGCGAACTCATCGTCACGCGCGCCGACCATCCGCGCGCGCTGGACGTGGAGAAAATCCAATCGGCGGCGGACGCGCTCGAAGTCCCGAACGAAGCGGTGACGCCCGTCGCGGCCGCGTTGACGCGGGCGTTGGAACTGTCCGCGAAAGATGGTAGCATTGTCCTGTCCGCGGGGAGCATGTTCGTCACCGCGGAAGCGATGACGGCGTGGAAGAAAACGTCCGTGAAATCCTGAAGTTCAATTTCAGGCTGGCCTGTGCCGATATCCGAAAGTAGAACTTTCGGAGTCCTTTTCGAACTTTCGGAAGTGATGACGGCGTGGAAGAAGATGTCCGTGGAATCCTGAAGTTCTACTTCAGGCTGGCTTGTGCCGATATCCGAAAGTAGAACTTTCGGAGTCCTTTTCGAATTTTCGGAATCCTTTTCAATAACGAGAACAAATGAATCACCCCGACAACTGGAACGAAGAAGAAGAAAATTTCAACCTGGCGCTTTCGCAACGCACCGAGGAACTGTACCGCGTGCCCAATATGGACGCGGACGAGCATGGCATTATCGAGGCGCTGGTACTGCCGCTGCGCGACCTGGTGGTTTTCCCGCGCATGGTCTCGCCGATCTTTGTGGGACGCGAAGGTTCGCTGCTGGCGGTGCAGGAGGCCCAGCATCGCAACCAGACCGTGATCGGCTTGACGCAGCGCGACCCCGAAATGGAAGAGCCTGGCCTGAAAGACTTTTTGCCCATCGGCGTGGAAATGGCGGTGGGACGCCTGCTCTCGATGCCCGACGGCTCCTCGTCCGCGCTGGTGCAGGGACGCCGGCGCGTCGAGATCGTGGAGTTCGTCCGCGTGCGGCCGTACATCAAAGTGCGGGCGCGGGTCATCTTCGAGCCGATAACGGCAGACCGTCAGACGCAAGCCACAATGCGCTCCGCGCTGGACCTCTTCGACCGCTGTGTGCAACTCGACCGCTCCATCCCTGAGGAAGCGCATCTTTTCGCGATGAACATTTCCGAGCCGGGCTGGCTGGCGGATATGGTCGCCATGTCGCTTTCGCTCAACTTCGAGGAGCGGAAGGCGCTTTTGCTGACGACCGATCCGCGCGCCCGCCTGCAGCGGATGAACAAGATCCTCGCCGAGGAAGTGGACGTGCTGGAGCTCGAAGACGAGATCCATTCGCGCGTCCAGAATGAAGTGGACAAGAGCCAGCGCGAGTTCTACCTGCGCGAGCAGATGAAGCAGATTCAGACCGAATTGGGCGAGGGGGACGTTTTCTCGAAAGACGCCAACGAGTTGAAACAGCGTCTCGAAAAAACCGCCATGCCCGACGAAGTCCGCAAGACGGCGATGAAGGAACTGGAGCGCCTCAACCAGATGCCGCCGATGGCGCCCGAAGTGGGCATCATCCGCGCCTACCTCGATTGGATCCTCGACCTGCCATGGATGAACGTCACGCAGGATAACCTCGACGTGAAGAACGCCGCGCGGATTTTGGAGCGCGACCATTACGGACTCAAAAAACCGAAGGAACGCATCCTCGAATACATCGCCGTCCGTTCGTTGAAACCGAGGAAGGAACGCCAGCCGATCCTGTGCTTTGTCGGGCCTCCCGGCACGGGCAAGACCTCGCTCGGACGTTCGATTGCCGAGGCGTTGGGGAGGAAGTTCGTGCGCGTGTCCCTCGGAGGCGTCCGCGACGAGGCGGAGATTCGCGGCCATCGCCGAACGTACATCGGCGCGCTGCCCGGGCGCATCATCCAGACGATGAAGCGGGCAGGCAGCGCCAATCCGCTGTTCATGCTCGATGAGATTGACAAACTCTACTCCGACTTCCGCGGCGACCCCGCGTCCGCGCTGCTGGAGGTGCTCGATCCCGAACAGAACAACGCCTTCAGCGACCACTATCTCGAACTACCCTTTGACCTTTCGAAGGTGATGTTCGTGACGACCGCGAATTACCTCGGCCCGATCCCGCCCGCGCTGCTCGACCGCATGGAGGTGATCGAGTTTCCCGGCTACATCGAGGAGGAGAAACTCGCCATCGCGGAGAAATATCTCATCCCGCGGCAATTTGACGAGAACGGCATCCACGACGCTGGCTTGAAGTTCGAGACGGCCGCGCTGCAGAAGATCGTCCGCGAGTACACATATGAAGCGGGCGTCCGCAATTTGGAGCGCGAGATCGGACGCGTCTGCCGCAAGGAGGCGCGCCTGAAAGCCGAGGGGAAGAAGATGCCCGAAATTGTTACGCCTGAACTGGTCGAGAAGTTTCTCGGGCCGCCGCAATATTTCCTGACGCTGGCGGAGCGCAAGGACGAGGTGGGCGTGGCGACGGGTCTCGCGTGGACCGAGAACGGCGGCGAGATCATGTTCGTGGAAGTCGCCATTCTCGACGGCAAGGGCGGGATGCAGATCACGGGACAGGTGGGGGACGTGATGCAGGAATCCGCGCAGGCGGGGCTGTCGTATCTCAAGTCGCGCGCGACCGTGTTGGGGATTGACCCCGACGCGTTGGACCGTCTCGATATCCATTTGCATCTGCCCGAGGGCGCGATCCCGAAGGACGGTCCCAGCGCGGGTATCACGATGACGTGCGCGATCATCTCCGCGTTTACGGGACGTCCGCTCTTCAAGGACGTAGCGATGACGGGCGAGATCACCCTGCGCGGGCGCGTCCTGCCGATCGGCGGCGTGCGCGAGAAGGTGATGGCGGCTCACCGCGCGGGCATCAAGACGGTCATTTTGCCCGAACGCAATATGAAAGATTTGGTGGATGTGCCGAAGCAGGCGTTGAAAGATTTGAAGATCGTCCCCGTCAATCACATGGACCAGGTGCTGGAGGTCGCGCTTGCAAAGGAGGCGGCGGTCAAGCCGCCGAAGCCGAGGACGAGGAAGGAAGAGGAGAAGGGGGAAGGGGAATAATTTTAGAAAGTAGTTGGCGGATAACTCACTCCCGCGCCGTTTCACGTCAATGGCGCGGGAGTGACTGACGAATCTTCAACGCGGCGGACGGTCTACTTGCGCCAGTAATTGTTGGCGGCGGCGATGGTCTGGAAGTTGATGGCGATGACCTGCGAAGCCGCGGTCAGCGAATCCGCGTTCTCCGCGTAGACCGGGCGCAGTTTCTCGCGCACGGCCGCGTCGGGTTGGGTGTATTTGACGCCGCGGCGGCTGAGGGTGATCGCGAGTTCGAACCCCTCCTGTGGGGTGGCGGTGATCAGGGTGGTAAGCCATGTGTCTGCCATTGGACAATTCCTTTCGGTGAATGGTTTTGGTTTGGTTGCGCGCAAAATTCATTGCGTCCTTTACCTGACGACCTTGCAGGGATGGATTCTTACCGCCGCGTCCCGTCCCGGCCGGGAATTAACTAGAAAACTCGCGGCGCAATTCGAGTACAATGGCTTCCCGTAGGCCCAAACCCTTTACAAAACTGTGCATGTGACAAATTTCAATTGGTGATACCATTTTCCAAAGGAGCGTTCAATGATTCGATTTCTATTTGACGGTATCTACATTTACCCCGCCAACGGCGACCCCTGGCGGCTGCTGGCCTGGTACGGCGTCATCCTGATGAGCGGCGCGATGGCCGGCGCATGGCTGGCGGCGCGCGAAGTCAAGCGGCGCGGCGGCGACCCCGAAATCGTCTGGGACCTGCTGGTCTACCTCATCATCGGCGGCGTGATCGGCGCGCGGCTGTGGCACGTTTTCACCCCGCCGCCCTCGTCCATCGAGCAGGGTATCACCACTTCCTATTACCTGACCCACCCGATTGATCTGGTCAACCTCCGCAAAGGCGGCCTGGGAATCCCCGGCGCGGTCATCGGCGGGATGATCGCGCTCTATTACTACACGCGCAAATACAAGATGAACTTCGCCGAATGGACCGACATCGCCGCGCCCTCCGTCGCGCTCGGGCAGGCTATCGGACGCTTTGGCAACTACTTCAACCAGGAAGTCTACGGCGCGCCTACCGACCTGCCGTGGAAGATCTACATTGAACCGGCCTATCGCGTCAGCGGTTTTAAGCAATACGACTACTTCCACCCGCTCTTCCTCTACGAGGCGCTTTGGAACCTCGCCAACATGTTCTTGCTGATCTGGCTTTCGCGTCGCTTTGCCGATCGGCTCAAACCGGGCGATGTGTTTCTAGCCTACCTGATCGTCTATCCCGTCGGACGCTTCCTGCTCGACTTCCTCCGCCTCGACGCCGCGCAGCTCGGCGGCATCAACGCCAACCAGACCTTCATGGCGATCGTCGCGCTCATCGCCGCGACCGCGCTGTTCATCCGCCATCGCCCGCGCAAAGAATAATTGGCGTTCTCTAAGGCCAACTGCGCCGGGGAACGCAGATCGAGCAAAAATATGATCGAAACCCACGACCTCAGCAAACAATTCGACAAGGGCTTCTGGGCGGTGGACGGCGTCTCGCTGACCGTCAGGCCCGGACAGATCCTTGCCCTGCTCGGACAGAACGGCGCGGGCAAGACCACCACCGTCCGCATGTTGACTGCGCTTCTTCATCCGACCCGCGGCTGGGCGCGCGTCGACGGGTACGACACCGTCGCCGACGGCGCGAAAGTCCGCGCGGCCATCGGCGTGTTGACCGAACAGCATGGCCTCTACATGCGCATGAGCGCGGTCGAATACCTGGATTTTTTCGGCGAACTCTACGGCGTAGTCGGCCCGGCCTACCGCGCGGAGCGGACCCGCCTGCTCGAATACTTTGGCCTGGCCGAGGCGGCCCATCGCCGCATCGGCGAATATTCCAAAGGCATGAAGCAGAAACTCGCGCTGGCGCGGGCCCTGATCCATAACCCGTCTGTGCTGCTGCTCGATGAACCGACCTCCGCTATGGACCCTGAATCGGCGCGCCTCGTCCGCGACCAGATCGCCAGCCTGAAATCCTCCCGGCGCACGATCGTCATCTGCACGCACAACCTTTCCGAAGCGGAACTGCTGGCAGACGCGGTCGCGGTGATCTACCGCGGGCGGATCCTCGTCAGCGGGACGCTGGATGAATTGAAGGACGCGGTCCTCGGTCCAAGAGAATACGAAGTGAGTCTCGCGCGCGATTGGGATCTGGACGGCTTCGTCCCGCCCGCGGGCGTGACGCTCAGCGGGCGCGACGCCGACCGGCTCCGCTTCCGCGTGAGCGATCCGCGCGCCGTGAATCCGCAGTTGGTGCATGAATTATCGGCGCGCCAGGCCCCCGTCGTGTCGGTGCAAGAGTCGCCGCGCACGCTGGAGCAGGTCTACCTCAAGGTGATGGCCGACGCGCAGGCCGCGCCTCTCCAGCCCGAGGTCAGGTAGGAAACAATGAGAGAGTGGCTTCATCCCGTCTGGGTGATCGGCAAGCGCGAGTTGCGCGACCAGTTGCGCGATTGGCGCATCCTGGTCCCGTTGATCGCGTTGACGGTCGGCTTTCCTTTTCTGATGAACGCCGTCGCTTACGAGGCGACGCGGTTCGCAAACCAATACGGCGGCGATCTTGTCGTGGACCGGCTCGTCCCGTTTTCGATTCTGATCATCGGCTTCTTCCCGTTGACGATCTCCCTGCTCGGCGCGCTGGAGTCGTTTGTGGGCGAGAAGGAGCGCGGCACCATCGAGCCGTTGCTTAGTTCGCCGCTGGCAGACTGGCAACTGTATCTCGGCAAACTTTTGGTGGGAATTATTTCGCCGCTGGTTTCGAGCATGGTCTCCATCGGCATTTACCTGCTCATTGTTTCGCGGCTAGATATCGCCATGCCCTCTCCTTTGGTGTTCGCGCAGTTGATCATGCTCACCGTTTCGCATGCGGTACTGATGGTCAGCGCGTCGATCGTGATCTCGATCCAGTCCACTTCGGTGAAGGCGGCCAACCTGATGGCCTCCTTCGTCATCATCCCGGTCGCGATCCTGATGCAGGGCGAGACGACGTTGCTGTTTTGGGGCAACAACCAGACGCTGTGGCTGGCGGTGGTTGCGGCGCTGATCGTCTCTGGACTCATCGTCCGCCTCGGGCTGGCCCACTTCCAGCGGGAATACCTGCTTGGACGCGAAATTGACGTGCTGAACCTCCGCTGGATGGCGCGCACGTTCTGGGGATATTTCAAGGGCGGCGCGCAGTCGGCCTCAGACTGGTATCGTTCGCTGTTCAAAGTGTCGTTGCGGAAATTGCGGAAACCCATCCTCGCCATGGTCCTGCTGGCTGTGGCGGGAGTGGCCGTCTCCTATTTTTGGGCGGACCGTAACTTGCAGGATTATGTCCAGTCGGCGGACGCGGAACGGTTAACCGCCATCCAGGAGCGGATCCTGAAGCTCGGCAACCTCGATGATGTCGGCTCGCAATTCTCGGCTCCGGCCCTGTTCCTGCATAATCTTCAAGCCATGCTTTTCATCAGCCTGCTTGGATTGACTTCGTTTGGCGTGCTGGGCGTGATCCTTTACCTGATCAATATCGGCGTGGTCGGGGTCCTGGTTGGGCTATTCAAAGTGATGGGCTACAACCCTCTCCCGCTGGTGGCTCTGGGCATCCTCCCTCACGGCGTGTTCGAGATCCCCGCCCTGATCCTTGCCTGCGCGGCGACCCTGCACATCGGACTCGTACTGGTGACGCCCCAGGCCGGGCGGACGATCGGCGAAATCCTGCTCGAGGGGCTGGCCGATTGGGCGCGCGTCGTCGTCGGTTTGGTCGTTCCCCTGCTGGCGGTGGCGGCGCTGATCGAGGCCCATGTCACGCCGCAACTGCTGCTGGGCGCGGTCGGCTTCATGAAATAGATCAAAACCCCGTTTTCGAGAGAAAGCGGGGTTTGTTTACCAGCCGGCGACGAACGGTTCCCATTCGGAATATTCCGTCAGGTGGCGGCCAAAAATATAGACCGCGCTGGCGGGCGGCTCCTTTGGGATGTGGAGCAGGCGCATGTGTGCCTCCTCAGGATTTTTGCCTCCCTTGCGGTGATTGCACGAGGGGCAGGCCGCCACTACGTTCGTCCAGATGTGTTCGCCGCCCATGTGCTTCGGCAGCACATGGTCCACAGTGAGATTTCCATCCCTGCGCCCGCAATATTGACAAGTATAATTGTCCCGACGGAAGACCTCGCGGCGAGTCAGTTTGACGCGCGGCCGCGGACGGCGGATCATATCTTCAAGACGGATGACCGATGGCCGCGGAAAGACCTGCGAGACCGCGCGGATATTTCCGCGCCCGTTCACCACCATCGCCGCCTTCCCCGAAAAGATCAGACCGATGGCGCGGCGCGTATCGCAGATGTTGATGGGTTCGAAATTGGCGTTTAGCACCAATACAGGCTCGAACATGGAGCCCTCCGCAATCTGCCCGATTATACCGCTTGTTTTAAAATCCCCGGAAACCCGGCCCATCGCGCCGGGCGCGTCATCGCCCTCGACCGAAGATTGGAGAGACGACCATGAATGTCCTCATTACCGGCGGCGCAGGCTTGATCGGCCGCGCCCTTTCCTGTTCCATGCTGGCAGACAGGCACAAGGTTTGGATTCTCACCCGCTCGCCGGAGCGCGTCACGCTTCCCGTCGGCTGTATCGCCGTCGGCTGGGACGGCCGCTCCGCGCAGGGTTGGGGCGCTCTCGTCAACGAGATGGACGCGGTCGTCAACCTGGCGGGAGCCAACCTCGCCGCCTGGCCGTGGACGGAGGCGCGGCGGCAATCCTTCTGGAACAGCCGCGTCTGGGCAGGACAGGCGACCGCCGAAGCGATTCGCGCCGCAAAAAAGAAACCGGCTGTCTTCATCCAGGCCTCGGGCGTCAACCATTACGGTCTGCGCGGCGCGCCCGCCGACGAATCCATGCCGCCCGCCGGCGACTTCCTGGCGCGGCTCACCGTCGCCTGGGAAAATTCCAGCCAGCCCGTCGAAGGATTCGGCGTGCGCCGCGCCGTTATCCGCAGCGCGGTTGTCCTGTCGCGGGATAACGTCATTATGAAATTGATGGAACTCCCGGCGCGGCTCTTTGCGGGCGGGCGCCTCGGCGACGGACGGCAGGCCTTCCCGTGGATCCACATCGCCGACCACATCCGCGCCGTCCGCTTCCTCCTCGACGACGAGCGGGCGCGCGGAGCCTACAATCTGGTCGCCCCCGAATCCGCTTCCAATGCCGAATTTACCCGCGCCCTCGCGAGTCGCCTTAAACGTCCCTGGTGGTTCCACGTCCCCGCGTGGCCGATGCGCCTGGCTCTCGGCGGGATGAGCGGTATGGTCCTCGAGGGACGTCCCGTCCAGCCGAGGCGTCTCCTTGAGGCCGGCTTTGAATTCAAATATCCGACCATGACCGAGGCGCTGGGCGAATTGTATGGTTAGCGGAAATGGCGCGCGTCGGATTGCCAATCTGGCCCGCATAGGCGGTATAATCGGCGCATGTCCGCTGACCGAGAATTTCGTCCCGAACTGATGCCGCGCAAAGGCGAGGCGTTCGCCTGGCTGACGGCGGCCGGCCTGGTAGCCGGGCTTTTGGCGGGGACCGCCCGCTGGGGCGCGCTGCCGTTTATTTACTGGTCTCTCGCGATATTCGTCATTTTTTCCGCGGCCAGCATTTCGCTCGGAAATTGGATGGATCGCCGCTCGGTCCTGCGCCTGGATGCAGGCGGGATCGCCTTCGAGAACGGACTCCGCTCGACGCGGATGACGTGGCCCGAAGTTCAGAATGTGGCGGTCGTCCCGACGCGATTGGGCCGACGCGTGCAGGTCCAAAGCGCGCGGTCGCATTTCACGTTCAAGACGCTGGGCGAGTCGGCGCTGGGCGGGCAATTGTTCCGCACCGGGTTTGCCGAGGGCGAAAGCATCCTCCAAACCATCCTCGGCGAATGCGGCTTGACCGAGATAACTGAAAAGGACGGGGTGACGTATTACGCCCGTCCCTGACGGATTTGTTTTACGGCTGACGCATCACGTCGTAAAACGTGGTGCGTTATTTTTTGCCTGCGAGGTGTGTGATGAACATCGAAGAACAAGTCGAACTTTTAATGCAAGGCACGGAGTATGGCGACGAAGACCTGAAGAAGGCCATGACCGCCGATCTGCGCGAGCGGCTGCTGTCCGCGCAAAAAGAGGGCCGGCCCTTGCGCGTCTATTGCGGATACGATCCCACCTCCACCGACCTGCATCTCGGGCATACGATCACGATGCGGAAACTGCGCCAGTTCCAGGACCTCGGCCACGAGGCGACTTTCCTCATCGGGAGTTACACCGCGCTGGTGGGCGATCCCTCCGACAAGAATAAGGCGCGTCCCATCCTGGCCGAGGAGCAGGTGATGGACAACGCCAGAACCTACGCCGAGCAGGCTTTCCGCGTGCTCGACCGCCAGAAGACGGTCATCCGTTATAACGGCGAATGGCTCTCGAAACTTACGCTGGTGGACTTGATCCGTCTTGGGCAAAACTTCACCGTTCAGCAGTTTTTGGCGCGCGATAATTTTGCCAACCGGCTGGAGAAGGGCGAGCCGATCTTCCTGCATGAGACGTTCTATGCGCTGATGCAGGGCTACGACGCGGTCGCCATGCAAACCGACGTTCAGGTGGGCGGCACCGATCAGTTATTCAATATCATTGTGGCGGGACGCAAACTTCAGGAAGCGCTGGGACAGAAACCGCTGGTGGGAATCATCTGCGGCATCCTGCCCGGCACCGACGGCGTGCAGCGTATGTCCAAGTCCACCGGCAACGTCGTCCCGATCAACACCGACGCGGCCGACATGTACGGCAAAGTGATGTCTATCCCAGATTCGGCCATGGGATTGTATTACCGCCTGGCGACGCGCTTCGGCCCGCACGAGATCGACGCGGTCGAGAAATCGCTGGCGGACGGGACTCTGCATCCGCGCGACGCGAAGATGAGGCTGGCGCGCGAGATCGCGGCCATCTTCCACGGGGAGGCGGAGGCGGACGCGGCGCAGGCGAACTTTGTCCGCACCTTCCAGCAGCGGGAGACTCCCGTTGAGATGGAGGAGTACGCCTTCAAGCCGGGGCAGACCGTGCTGGACGTCCTGATGGACGCGGGGCTGGCGGAGAGCAAGAGCAAGGCGCGGGCGCTGATAGACCAGAAGGGCGTGCGCCTCGACGGGAAGACGCTGGAGCGCGGCGACGTTCCGTTTCCCCACGCGGGCGTCTTGCAGGTGGGCAAGCGGCGGTTCGTGCGAGTCAGATAAGGCTAACGACGCGCGGCGAATTATTCGCCGTTCGTCATCATTTCAATGAAGATGTTGGCGATAACCGGGTCGAAACGCGTCCCCGCTTCGTCGCGGATGTATCGGAGCGCTTCTTCTCTCGTCCAGGTTTGCCGATAAGGGCGGGTGGAGAGCAGGGCGTCCCAAACGTCCACGATGGTAAAGATGCGCGCCGCCAGGGGAATGTCTTCTCCCTTGAGGCCGCGCGGGTAGCCGGAGCCGTCCCATTTTTCGTGGTGGCACAGGGGGATGTCGAGCGCGGGGCGGAGGTAGGCGATGGGGCGCAGGAGATCAAAAGCGTATTGGGGATGTTTGCGCATCTCGGCCCACTCCTCTTCGTTGAGCGGCCCGGTCTTCCGCAGGACCTGGTCGGGGACGCCCATCTTGCCGATATCGTGAAGCAGGACGCCGCGGTAGATGTGAGTCAACTCGGCGTCGGAGATGTTCATCCGACGCGCCAGGCGGATGGTCAATTCGGCGACGCGGCGGGTGTGGCCCTCGGTCTCTTTGTCGCGCAGCTCGAGCGCCCGTCCCCAGCCCTCCAGGGTGGTGTCGTAGGCGAGGGAGAGGTCCTGGTTGGTGCGTTGGAGATTCTCGAAGAGCTGGGCGTTGTCTATGGCGATGGCGGCCTGCCGCGCCATGGTCTGCATGAACTCCAGCCAGTCGTTGTCGGGGGTGAACGGGGATCGGAAGAAGGCTTCCAGCACGCCTTTCATCTGTCCTTTTCCGATCAGCGGAAAGCCGACATAGGCGATAAAGCCTTCCTCGGAAGTCCAGTGAGGGCGGGCGAACTCCGCCGTTTCGCGAAAATCCTGAATTTTCAGGGTTTGACGCGTCAGGCCGACCCGGCCCGCCAATTCCTCGCCAATGCGGACCTGCCGCCGCGCGAGGCTCTCTTCAAACCCGAGCGAGGCGGCGGTTTCGAGGGCCTGAATGTCCGGGTTGAATACCAGGATGGACATTGCGTCCGCGCGGAGTTGGGAGGCGGCGTTATCCATCAGGATGTTGAGCGTCACGCGCAGGTCAAGGCTCGAGGCGATGGCGGCGTCCACATCCCGCAGGGCGGTGAGGCGGCGCACCTGCTTTTCGGATTTTTCGTGCAGCTGGGCGTTGTCTATGGCGATGGCGGCCTGGTTTGCGTACGCGGCGACAAGCCGGATGTGTTCGTCGTTGAAGTGACCTTCCTCTTTGCTGTCCACTGATAACATGCCGATGATTTCGCCGTGCGCGATGAGCGGGGCTCCCAGCCAGGAACGGATATGTTGGTGCGGCTTCTGCTCGAAGGGGGCGTAGAGTCCCCTGACGGAATTCAGCACAAGCGGTTTTCGTTCCTGGATCACGCGGGTATTTGGATTGTCTCCGGGGACGGGGAATTTTAATCCGATGACGGCCTCGGCCGAACTCCAGCCGCGTCCGCCGACGATTTCAAGATAGCCGTTCTGCAGCAGATGGACGGCGGCGCTGTCGTATTGCAGGACGCGGGCGAGCTGGTCGAGGATCAATTCGATGGCGCGCTCGTGTTCCAGCGTGGTGGCGACGACGGCGGTGGCTTCGCGCAGCGTTTCCGCTTCCTGCCTGCGTAATTGCTCGGCATGAAAGAGGCGGGCGTTTTCGATGGCAATGGCCGCTTGCTGCGCCAGGTTGTCGAGAAAATTTAATTCCGCCTGTATGAAATCTTGTCCTTCCCCGATGCGCCAAACGGCGAGCAGACCGGTGAGTTGGTCTTTCGACAGAATGGGAACTCCCATGATATGCTCGTGGGGAATTGCCTCTGTGCCTTTGACAATAATGGCGCGCGGGTCGGCTGCCGTGTCGTTGACGATCTCCCCGATTTTTTGCAGCGCGATATTGCCCAGAATGCCCTGTCCGATCTGGAGCGGATCGTTCTTGATCGCCGCCGCGTCGCTTCCCATCGCGGCGATGGCGCGCATCTCGGCCCGATTCGGGACCGTCAGGTAGACGGCGCTCGCCTCGGCTCGCAGGAGGTCTTTCGCGTAGACGACGATGCGCTCCAGTACCACGTCCAATTTCAACGTGGACGAAATATCGCGTCCCACCATTGCGATGGCGGCCGACTCCTGGGCGCGGCGCGTGAGCTCTTCGAACAATCGTCCCGATTCGATGGCGATGGAGGCCTGGTGAGCGATGCCCGTCAGGAAATTCAATTCCGTGTCGCTGAACAGGCCGTTTTCCAGCAGGCGCCAGGCGTTGATCGCGCCGATCGGTTTTTCGCGCAGGATCAGCGGAGCGGACATCATGGTTTCGAGCAGGGCGTCCTCCTCCGGGGTGTCGGGGACCGTGACGCGGCGCGAGTCGCTGACCAGGTCGTTGATGATCTCCGCTTTTCCAGAGGCGACGACTCTGCCTGTGATGCCGCTGCCCAGCTTTAACGAGTGATGAATCAGCTGTTCGCGATACTTTCCCTGCGCGGTGACGATCTTCAAGGTCTTATTGTCTTCTTGAAGCAGGTAGATCGCGATGTGCCTGGCGTTAAGAAGTTTCAGGGAGCGTTCCGCGATCTTGTCGAGCGTGAGACCGACCTCGGGCGTGGTCGCGATGATGTTGGCGATCTCAGCTAGCGCTTCGATGATCTGGGCGCGGCGGCTTTCCTCCTGAAAGCGGCGGGCGTTCTGGATGGCGGATGCGGCCTGGTTCGCAAACGCCAACAGACGCTCCGCGTCCTGCGCGGTGAAGAAGCTGGGCCGACTGTCCTCGAGCGCGATCAAACCGATGGCGTTGTTTTCGATCTGGATGGGCGCCAACAGGTGGGAGCGAATCCATCCCGTTTCGGGAAAGCGGATCCAATCCGGGTCCGTGCTGGCGTCCTGGATCAGTTGTGGCTCATGCGCGGTGATGGCGCGCTTGAAGTCGGGGACTTCGTCGCAGACGAGGCGCAGCCCGTTGATCCATTCGGCCCTCCCTCGGGACTCGACGCCGCGATGACGGATGGGCGTGGCGATGCCGTTTTGGATCAGATAGATGATGGCGGCCTCGGAGGGGACGACGCGTTCAATGTTGGTCAGAATGCGATCCATGACCGTGTTGAAATCCAGGGCGCTGTTGAGAGCCAGGGCGATATCTCCCAGGGCCTCCGCGATGAGGCGTTGGTCGCGTTCGGCGCGTTCTTTCCGCAGGCGTTCGATGGCGGTGGCGAGTTGGCCGGCGATGGTCGTCAGCAGCCGTTCGTCCTCCCTGGAAAAAAAGTCGCTTTCGGGGCTTTCCGCGTTGATGGCCCCGATGACGCGCTTGCCGATCTTCATCGGAACGCACAATTCGGAGCGAATGGACGGATCGGATTGGAGATAGCTTTTTTCTTTTCGCACGTCGCCAATATTCAGCGCCTTGCCGTTTTTGATGACGCGGCCCACAACGCCTTCGTCAACGCGATAAGATCGCATATCTTCGAGATTTGTCAGGCCTCGATAGGATGGGTGGGGACGATAGAGACCCTCCTTTTCATTCACCATGAGAAAACCCAGGATGTCTGTGTAAAAGGCGCGCCCGATGATCCCGGTCGCTTTTGCGATCAACTCGTCTTCGTCGCCGGCCCGGGCGCCTTCGAGCGCCAGAGCGTGCAAAACCGTCAGTTCCTTTAGCTGGCGTTCCCGGGCGTCCTGGGCAGTTTTTCTTTCTGTGATATCCCGCGCGTAAGTAATGATTACCTCTTTCCCAAAGTAGGTTCCCTTGGAAACATGCACTTCTTTGGGGAAGATTTCCCCATTGCTGCGCCGCCCCCAGAATTCGAACTGTTGCGGATGGCCCTGGCGGGCCATTTCCATGATTTTTTCGATCGCTTTCAAATCGTTTTTGCCCGGCGCGCTTAATGCATCGGGAGTTTTACCCAGAAAAAACTTCTTCGGATAGCCGTACATTTTCTCCGCGCCGAGGTTGACGTCCAGGAAATGCCCCTTCAAATCCTCGATGTAGATCGCGTCAGAGACGCTGTCGAACAAGCCCCGATAGGCTTTGGCGATCTCGGTTAATTCGCTTTGCGCTTTTTTCCTGCTGGTGATGTCGAGCAGAAAGCCCTGCCGATAGAGGGGATTTCCATCCCGGTCCAGAATCAACGACGATTCTTCCTGGATCCACACCGTCTTCCGGTCTCGCGTGACGAGGCGGTATTCGCCGCTAAAGGGAGTTTGATCTTCGATGGACTCGGCGCGGCGTTCAAGGACGCGCTTGCGGTCCGCGGGATGGATGTTCTTTTTCCACCCGAGCGGGTCAGCCAGGCATTCTTCGGCGGTACATCCCAGGACGTCCGCGATCTGCGGGCTGATGTAGATCGTCTTTTGATCGTCGGTCGCGGCTTCCATGAAAATAACGGCGGGGATATGTTCCACCAGGGCGCGGTATCGCGTCTCGCTCTGTTGCAGCGCTTTTTCAGCGGCGGCCTGAGGGGTTGTATCATTGAACATCGAAATGATGGCCTGCTGCCCCCCCAATTCGATCCGTTCAAAGAACGCGATCACGTCCAGGACCCGTCCGCTGGCGGTAATAAAGTCGGAGTTCTGCCTGCTGAGCGCGAATCCCGCGTCTCGAAACATCCTCAGCCATTTCTTGCGTTCGACCTCGCCGATAAACCCCATTTCAATGGCGGTCCGCCCGACGATCTGCTCGCGTTGAAAACCTGACAACGTCAGGTATGCGTTGTTGGCGTCCAGGAACCGTCCCTCGGCGAATGTTGTGATGCAGGTCGCGATGGGACTGGCCTGGAAGACTTTGCGGAAGCGTTCCTCGCTCTGCCGAATCGTCTCTTGTATGACGCGGTATCGGGATTCGCTGTCGGGCGGCGTGATGTTCTCTGCTTTTTCTTCTGTAATGTCCCGCAGAAAGCCAGCGTAATATTTGACCCTTCCCGACGGACCGCGGACCGCGCTGGCGTCGCAGGATGTCCAAATGATCGAACCGTCTTTCCGCTTGTTTTGAGATTCGAAGTTTTCGACCGCGCCTTCTGATTCCAGGAGCGTTTTGAATTTGTCGTATTGCCGAGGGTCTGCGTAAATTTGGCGTCCAGCATCTTTGATTAATTTGACCATTTCGGCAGGCGAGGCGTACCCGAAAATTTTCGCCATCGCCGCGTTGACGCGTAAATATTTTCCTCCCGGTGTGAATTGGAACCCTCCTTGTACCGCGGCGTCGAATGCGTATTTATAAAACTCATCAGAGGCGTCCATGTAATTTATTATAGCCGAGAAAAACTTCCCCTTCCAATGATGCGCTCTTCATGTGAATGAGATTGTGAATAAATTCTCCAATAAGATGAAAAAAAAGACGCCTCGCGGCGTCGGTGTAGATCTGAAACGACTTGAGGCGTCGACGGGATTCGAACCCGTGATGAGGGTTTTGCAGACCCTTGCCTTACCACTTGGCCACGACGCCAATTAAAAGCAAGAGCGGGCGATGGGATTCGAACCCACGACCTTCTCCTTGGCAAGGAGACGTTCTACCACTGAACCACGCCCGCGGTTTCGGCCTTGCTTTCTGGCCGAGAGTGCCGAGACCCAGGATCGAACTGGGGACACCGCGATTTTCAGTCGCGTGCTCTACCAACTGAGCTATCTCGGCCAGACTTATTCATTTGTTATGCGTGCGACATTTTACTAGCGGATGGATGGATTGTCAAGCAAACGCGTTTTGCGTTTTGCGGGAGCGGATAATTTTTACGCCGCGGCGCAAGACCGCCAAAACTTCCAGCGGGGATCATGGCGGGGGCAGGAAGTTCCAGGGGTTGACTTTGGAGACTCCGTGCATGATCTCGAAGTGCAGGTGCGAGCCGGACGATTTCCCCGTCGAGCCGATCGCGCCGATGGTCTGTCCCTGCACCACGCTGTCGCCGCAGGCGACCCAGATGGAACTTAAGTGGGCGTAGAGCGACTGCCAGTTGTTGCCGTGGTCCACCATAATCATGTTGCCGTAGCCGTAATCGTTCCAGCCCGCGTAGACGACGACGCCCGAATCGGCGGCGTAGGCGGGATCGCCGGTCTCGCCGTCAATGTCGATGCCCCAGTGGTTTGTGTCGGGAAGGTAATCATAGCCTGAGAGAAAATGTTGCGGAGCCGGCCAGATGTAAGCCCCGGTTCCCACGTTCCCGCCTGTGACGGCGCCGCAGGATCCGGGTCCCCAGGCGCGCGCGGTGGCGGGGTCCTCGCGGGAAACGCCGACGGGGTTGTACCATGTGGTGTAGTCCCGCTTCCCGCCGGGGATGATGAGCCAGGTCCCCTTGGGGAGATTCGGGTTGTTGTAATCGCTGATTTCGTCGGGGTTCAAATGGTTGCCCGGATAATCGAGAATGTCCTGCGGGGTGACGCCGAAGAAATCCGCCCAGGACGAAAAACTGATGTCGCCCAGCCATTCGTAGTATACGCCGTTCACGGGCAGGATGTTCAACTCCTGCCCCGGGCGCAGGGAGTGGGGATCGTCCACCAGCGTGTTGTAATTGCCCCAAAGGATGGTCTGCGGTTTCAACCCAAATTTTTCGGCGATGCCGAAGACAGTGTCGCCTTCCACGACGGTATATTTGACCATCTCCTGCCGCGGCCGCGTGGGGATGTTCGTGTGGGGCAGGGCGGAGCGGAATACGCCGGGGATGGCCGAATCGGTGGGAGGGGGAAGCAGGGCCGGGTCCACGCCGGGAGTCGCCGTCGGGCCGGCGGCCAGCGCGGGTCGCGGCTGAAGCGCCTGCGGGACCTTGTCCGCGAACAGGCCGAGCAGCCAGATCGCCGCGAGGATCAGGATCAGGGTGAGGGCCGCCGTCCCGACGCGCAGAAGCGATTCGCCCAGTCCCAGCGAAAGCAGGGAGGCGAACCAGTCCGACAGTGGGCGGGAGCGGGGTTTCGGGGATTTTCGTTCCGCAGATTTTTTTCCCTCCGGCGCAGCCTGCGGCCTTTGTTCGTTAAATTCTGGATTCATCACTTGCCTCGGCGTCATCATAACAAAGGCGAAAACCTGCGTCAAGCCGCCTTCTCATGGAGACTTAAGCCGCGCTTTGGAGTGGGGCGATCAGTTCGGCCCGGTCGTTGGCAGGCGAATTGACGAGCGTGGAGACGGGGCGCGCATCCATCTCGCGGGCGGGATAGGACTGGAGGAGGGGAAGCAGGCGGTCGGGAGTCTGCGGCGCAGGTTCCAGCCATTGCGTATAAGCAGAAGGGGGCAGGATGGCGGGCATTCGGTTGTGGATCGCGGCCATCAGTTCGTTCGGCTCGACGGTGACGATGGCTACCGAGCGGATCGAGCCGCCGTCGGGGGAATGCCATTCGCTCCAGAGGCCCGCGAAGGCGAAGGGCTGGCGCGACTTGAGGAAGATGAAATGCGGGATTTTGATCTTCGTCCCCGGCTGGGACTTCCACTCGTAGAAGCCGTCCGCGGGGATGAGACAGCGCTTGTATTTGAACGGGCCGCGGAAGGAGGGCTTTTCGGCGAGCGTCTCGCCGCGCGCGTTGATGAGGCGGTTGCCCAGGGACGGGTCCTTCGCCCAGGATGGGATCAGTCCCCAGATGAAAAAATCGGCCGCGTTCCTGCCGTCGTTGGGGATGGCGAGGATGGGCTGCGACGGCGCGATGTTATAGCGCGGCGCGAATTGCGCGGGGAAGGTATAGCCTTCGAACGCCGCGCGCAGGTCGGCGGGATCAACGGCGAGGGTGAAGCGTCCGCACATGGTGTCTCCTAAAAAGCCGTTGCCAATCGGCTTTCACGATCAAGTTGATTGTTATTTTTGCCAGAAAATCTCCGCCCAATGGACGGGATGATCCGTGGCGGATTCGGGCGGCAGGATGTAGAACGGATGCCGCACGCCCAGCGAATGCGAGACGAAGATGTGGTCAATGCGGTTCCTGCCCGACATGTCCACGCCCGCGCCGATCCACGCGCCCGCGGGGACGAGCGAGAGGTCGAGGCCGAAGCCCGCCGTGCGGAGGAAGACCGAGAGCCCGAGCGCGAGCGCCAGTCCGAGCGCTTTTTCGTCCATCGAGGTATTCATCAAATCCATGATGTAGATGGACTCCACCAGCGTCCCTGCGGATTGGATGAAGAACAGGAAGACGATGGCGAAGGCGGCGACGAGAGCGAGAGAGGCGGACGGTCGTTTCATGGCGCGGCTCCTTTTGGCGAATGGTTTGCGGTTTGGGACCTCACTTCGGCAGGCTGTTCACTGCTTCCTTGATTCTCGTCAGCGCTTCCTCCACGTTTTTGCGCGGCGTGGCGATGTTCATGCGGAGGAAGCCCGCGCCGCCCGTCCCGAAGAAGGCGCCGCTTTCGAGGTAAACCCGCGCGCGGTCGGCGAAGAAGCGGTGCAGGGACGCGGCGTCCATGCCGAGGGCGCGGCAGTCCAGCCAGACGAGGTAGGTCCCCTCGGGGCGGATCATCCGAATTTGGGGAATCTGCGCGGCGAAGTATTTTTCCATGAAGTCGAGCGTGCCGCGCAGGTAGTCGAGGAGTTGGTCGAGCCAGTCCGCGCCGTGAGCGTAGGCGGCCTCGGTCGCGATGCGTCCGAACGCGTTCGTGTTGGTCAGGGCATGTTTGCGCAGGTAGGTTTGGAAGCGCTCGCGCTGGCTCGCGTTGGGAATGATGAGGTTGGAGTTGCTGAGTCCCGCCAGGTTGAAGGTCTTGCTGGCCGCGGTGCAGACGATGACGTTTTCGTCCAGCGCGCCGAAGGCGGTGAAAGGCTCGAAGGTCAGGTCGCCGTGGATCTCGTCGGAGACGATCAGCACGTCGTTGGCGCGGCAGATCTCGGCGAGACGCGTCAACTCGTCGCACGTCCAGACGCGGCCGACGGGGTTGTGCGGGCTGCACAGGATCAGCGCCTTCGCCTGCGGGTCGCGGGCTTTCGCGGCGAGGTCGTCGAAGTCCATGCGGTATTTGCCGTTCTCCTCGATGAGCGGATTTTCCAAAACCGTGATGTCGTTGAGTTCCAGCGCCATTTGGAAGGGAAAATAAACGGGCGGCTGGATGATGGCTTTGTCGCCAGGGCGCAAAAACGCGCGGACCATCATCGCCAACGCGGGGACGATGCCAGGCGTGGGGACGATCCATTCGGGCTGGATCTCCCAGTTGTGGCGCGTCTTCATCCAATTGGCGACCGCGCTGTCATACGTCAGCGAGCGTTCGGTATATCCGTAGATCGGATGGCGGGCGCGGGCGAGGAGCGCCTCCGTCACGGCGGGCGGCGCGGCGAAGTCCATGTCCGCGATCCACATTGGAATGGACGCGTCCTCGCCGAGGAAGCGGTCGGTACGGACGTGCATGAACCCGTTCGTTTCGGATTGAATGGTCTCCCATTTGGCGGAGTCGACGCCTGCGCGGTCAATGAGGGTGTCGAAGTTGATTTTCATGCGCCTATTATAACTTTCTTGTCAGACATCTCAATTTGGTCTATACTCAGGCCATAGGAGCGCTTATGACTGAAATTGATCTCACCCCGCTGCAACCCGCCCTTGAAAAATTCATTCCGCTCCGCCGTTCTGGACTACTCCCCGCGCTCCATGCCGCGCAAGAAATTTATGGCTGGCTGCCGCGGGAGGTCGCGGCCGAAGTGGCGAAGACGCTCCACGTTCCGCTTGCGGACATCCACGGCGTCATCGAATTCTACTCCCTTTTTTATAACGAACCTGTTGGACGAAAGATCATTCGCGTCTGCGCGGACCCGGCCTGCGCGCTCAAAGACGCCGACGGACTCCTCGCCCGACTCCGCTCCCAGCACGGGATCGAAGACGGTCAGACTACCCCGGACGGGACTCTGACCATCGAGCGGAGTCCGTGCCTCGGCCTCTGCGAACACGCCCCCGCGACCTGGACGGTGGACGGCGGAATCTCGACGGTCGGCGACGGGACGGCGGAGCGCGACCGCCCGCAGTCTGTGATCTACGGCTCCCTGCGCATGTTGACCGTCAACTGCGGGAACGGCACAACGTCCCTGGCGAAATACGGCGAATACGCCGCGTTGAAGAAAGCCCGCGCGATGAAACCCGAGGAAGTCGTCAACGAGATCAAGTCCAGCGGACTGGTCGGGCGCGGCGGCGCGGGATTTAATACCGCCCTGAAATGGGAGGGCGCGGCGAAAGCGGACGGCTCGCCGAAATACGTGATCTGCAACGCGGACGAGTCCGAGCCGGGGACGTTCAAGGACCGCGTCCTGCTGCTGGACGATCCGCACCGCGCCATCGAGGGGATGTGCATCGCCGCGCACGCCGTCGGCGCGTCGAAGGGATACGTCTACCTGCGCGGCGAGTATCCGTACATTTTGCCGCCCCTTGAAAACGCGCTGAACGAGGCGCGCGCCGCGGGCTATCTCAACGAAGACTTCGATATTGAAATCCGCGTCGGCGCGGGAGCGTACATCTGCGGGGAGGAGACCGCGCTGTTCGAATCCATCGAAGGCAAACGCGGCTTCCCGCGCGTCAAACCGCCGTTCCCGACCACGAATGGTCTCTTCGACAAACCTACAGTCATCAACAACGTGGAGACGCTCTTCAACGTGCCGCTCATCATCGAGAAGGGCGCGGCGGAATATCGGAAGATCGGCACGGAGAAATCGTCCGGGCCGAAGTTATTCTGTCTCTCCGGCGACGTCGCCCGACCGGGCGTGTACGAGGTCCCGTTTGGGATCACGCTGCGCGAACTGCTCGAAATGGCTGGCGGCGTGACCGGCGGCCTGCAGTCCATTCTCTTCGGCGGCGCGGCGGGAGCCTTTGCCACGTCCGCGCAGTTGGACGTGAAGTTGACCTTCGAGGACCTGCGCGCCGCGGGACTTCCGCTCGGCTCGGGCGTGGTGATGGTCTTCAACGAGACGCGCGACATGCGCGACGTGTTGAAGCGCCTCGGCAGGTTCTTCGCGCACGAGAGCTGCGGCAAGTGCTATCCCTGCCAGATGGGCACTCAGCGTCAGATGGAAATTCTGGAGCGTGTAGCCAGCAAGAAGATACTGCCCGAAGACGCGCTTCGCCTGCAAGATGTCGGCTGGACGATGACGGACGCGTCCCTGTGCGGGTTGGGACAGACCGCGGCCAGCGCGGTGTTGTCCGCGATGAAGTTATGGCCTGAGATATTCAAGGACGAAGACGGAAACGCTTACAAGGTGACTTTATGACCGTGACATTTCTGATGGACGGAAAAGAGATAACCGCCGAGGACGGACAAACTCTGCTCGAAGCCGCGCGCGAAAACGGCGTGGACATCCCGACGATCTGCTGGCACGAGGCGACCACGTCCAACGCGGTGTGCCGAATCTGCGTCGTGGAGGTGGAGGGGATGCGGCTGCTCCAGCCGGCGTGCATCGTCAAAGCGGCGGAGCGGATGAAGGTTCAGACGCGCAGCGAACGCGTGACGCGGGCGCGGAGGACCGTCCTCGAGATGCTGGCGTCCACGATGGATCTGTCCGACGCGCCCGAAGTCCTGGCGATGATGGACGAGTACGGCGCGGACGCGTCCCGCTTCCCCGAGGCGCGCCGCCGTGAGTCGGAAGTCAAAGACGACAATCCGATGTACATCCGCGATTACTCGAAGTGCCTCCTGTGCTGGCGCTGCGTGCAAGTCTGCGCGGCGGACGCGCAGTATACGTTCGCGATCAACTTCGACGGGCGCGGCTACGACACGCAGATCGGGACGTTCTTCGACCGGGCGATCCCCGAAACCACCTGCGTTTTGTGCGGCCAGTGCGTGGGCGTCTGCCCGACGGGCGCGTTGAAGGCGAAGCGCGAATATCTGCTGGAGCAGGGCATGACGTCCGAGCAGATCTCCGTGTTGAACACGGGACGGAAGAGGAGAAAGCCGTGACCTCTGCCGCGATTCTGTTTGGAATCGTATCGGCGCTGACGTGGGGCGCGGCGGACTTTGCGGGCGGCATTGCCAGTAAACGCTCGTCTCCCTATGCGGTGGTGGTCTGGGGCGACATTGTCGGGATGCTGGTCGTCTCGGCGCTGGCGCTGGCGCGGGGCGATCTTTTCCCCTCCCTGCAAAGCATGGTCTATATCGTTTTGAGCAGCGTCTGCGGAGCTATTGGGATCATCATCCTTTACCGCGCGCTGGCCGACGGGAAAATGAGCATCGCCGCGCCGACCTCCGCGTTGATGGCTGCGGTCATCCCTGTTTGTGTGGGCGTTTTCCTGGACGGCTGGCCGAAGTGGTTGACGATGGCCGGCGTGACCCTGGCCCTGGCCGCCATCTGGCTGGTGGCGCGGACGGAACACGAGGGCGTCCACCGTATCCTGTGGGACGACGTGCGGATGCCGCTGGCGGCGGGCGTTCTGTTTGGCCTGTTCTTTATCTTCATGCACCGGGCTTCGAGCGAATCGGTTTTATGGCCTACAGTGTTGTTGCGCCTGTCGTCGGTTATTTTGCTGGCTGTCATCGCCAGGTTCACGCGCAGTTCTCTCCGCGTTGCGCGCGGTCAATGGCGGCTGATCGCCTTCATCGGTATTTTTGACATCGCCGGGAACGTCTTTTACATCCTCTCCGCTCAGACGGGGCGCATGGACATCGCCGCGGTGATCGGTTCGCTCTACCCCGGCGCGACCGTCGCGCTGGCCTGGGTGATCCTCAAGGAGAGGATCTCCGTCCCGCAATGGATTGGAATTGCCGCGGCGCTGGCGGCGATTGTGATGATTTCGGTTTAATTCTTTGGCGCATGGATTGCACGGTCAGCGCGGATTTACGGAGTCTTTATGATCAAACCCGACCATATCACCACCACTACTTGTCCCTACTGCGGCGTGGGCTGCACGCTGCAATTGCACGTCAAGGACAACTTCATTTTCAAGGTCACTTCGCCGTTTGATTCCCCCGTCAACCAGGGGAATCTCTGCGTGAAGGGACGCTATGGATATGATTTCGTCTATCACCCCAAGCGCGTCACGAAGCCGCTCATCCGCAAAACCCCGCAGAAAGCGGGCGTGCGGACGCAGGCCTTCGACCTTTCCGAGTGGCGCGAGGCGACCTGGGATGAGGCGCTGAATTACATCGCGGACCGTCTCGTGGAAATTTATCGGCGCGACGGCCCGGACGCGATGGCAGTCTACTGCTGCGCCAAAGCCACCAACGAAGACAACTATCTCCTGCAAAAAATGTACCGCGCCCTGTTCCGCACGAACAACGTGGACCACTGCACGCGTCTCTGCCACGCGGGGAGCGTGGTCGCGCTCCAGCAGGCGGTGGGATCGTCTGCCATGAGCAACACCGCCTCGCAGGTGATTCAGAACGACGTGTTCATCGTCACCGGCTCGAACACCAGCGAGAACCATCCCATTGTCGCGTTGCAGATGAAGGACGCGGTGATGAACTACGGCGCGAAGATGATCGTCATTGACCCGCGCCGCATCGAACTGGTGGACTTTGCCGAGATGTGGCTGCCGCTCAAACCCGGGACGAACGTGCCGGTCTTCTCGGCGATGGCGCACGTCATCGTCAAAGAGAACCTGGTCAATTGGGACTTCGTCAACTCGCGCACCGAAAACCTCGACGAATTCCTGGCGTCGCTCGAAAAGTTCACGCCCGAATTTGCCGAGGAAGTGTCCGGCGTCCCGGCCGAGGACATCCGCAAGGCAGCGCGGCTCTACGCCAACGCGAAGAAAGCGGCGATCTATTGGGGCATGGGCATTTCGCAACTCTCGCACGGCACCGCCTCCGCGATGGCGATCATCCACCTGGCGTTTCTCACGGGACACATCGGGCGCGACGGCACGGGACTGAATCCCCTGCGCGGGCAGAACAACGTGCAGGGCGCAAGCGACATGGGCGCGATGCCATTCCACTATCCCGGCTACATGCGCGTCGACAATCCCGAAAACCGCGCCAAATGGGAAAAACGCTGGAACATCGAGGAGGGCGGCTTGAGTCTCAAACTCGGACTCACCACCACCGAGATTTTGAGTCACGCGCACGAGGGCGGCGTCCGCGCGCTCTACATCATGGGCGAGAACCCGATGATGTCCGAACCGAATCTTAACCTCACGCGCCATCACATGCAGCAGTTGGAATTTATCGTCGCGCAGGACATCTTTATCAACGAGAGCGGCGCGTTCGCGGACGTCTTCCTGCCCGCGACGCCCTTCGCCGAAAAAGACGGGACGTTCAGCAACACCGACCGGCGCGTCCAGCGCGTCCGCGCCGCGCATCCTCCGCGCGGGGACGCGCGTCCCGACTGGCGGATCATCTGCGACCTGGCGCGCCGCCTCGAATCCCGACTGGGGCGGGATACCGCTTTCTGGGACTACTCAAACCCCGAGGAGATCCTGCGCGAGATGGCGAGCGTCAACCTCGATTACGCGGGCATCACCTACGAACGCATCGAAAAAGTCGGACTCATCTACCCCGTCCCCGATCTGAATCACCCCGGCACGCCGACCCTCTTCACCGAGTCGTTCCCGCGCGGACGCGGAAAATTCCACCCGCTCGATTACGTCCCCGTGAAGGAGCCGGTTGACGACGAATTTCCGTTCATCCTGACGACAGGACGCATCCTCGAACACTGGCACGGCGGCACGCTTTCGAGGAACTCCGCGCTGGACGAAGCCTTCCCCGAAGCGCGCGTCGAAATCCATCCCGCCGACGCGGATATCCACGGCATCCGAAACGATGACCCGGTGCGGGTAACGTCGCGGCGCGGAGAGGTCGTCCTGCGCGCCACAGTGACCGAGAAGACGACCGTCGGCGTCGTCTTCATCCCCTGGCATTTCCACGAGGCGGCCGCGAACCTGTTGACGAACGACGCGCTCGATCCGCAGGCGAAGATCCCCGAGTTCAAGGCTTGCGCGGTGCAGGTCTTCCCTGCGCGGGAGGACGAACTGGCGAACCCCGATGTGGTGGCGAAGCGCGGCAGATACTAGCGGCCCGGCGTTGTCGTGTTGAAAGGCGGGAATTTACCCGCTGGAACGCGATAGGCTTTTTACGAAACGGAAGGACTCTCAGGCCCGAGCCGTGAGAGTCCTTCCGTTCTTTTGGCGGTCCGGGCGGCCTTGCCGCCGCGAATCCGCGCTGCCAGGCGACGCGTCCCTGTTTTGCATCTTGACAGGCAACCTTCCCTCGGCTACAATTATTTAGGTGAAACTAAATAAAGGATTAGCCATGACAGAATCCCTGACCCGATCCATTCAGGATTACCTGAAACGCATCTACGAACTGAGCGAGGAGGGCGTGGCGGCCAGCACCACCGAACTGGCCGCGCGCTTGAACGTCGCGCCCGCTTCGGTGACGGGTATGCTGCAAAAACTTGCCGCCGCCAGGCCGCCGCTCGTGATCTATAAAAAGCGCCAGGGCGTCACGCTGACCAAAGCGGGGCTGCGGGCCGCGCTCGAAGTCATCCGCCATCACCGCCTGCTGGAAACCTGGCTGGTGCAGACGCTTGGCTACACCTGGGACGAGGTCCATGAGGAGGCGGAACGCCTGGAACACGTCATCTCGAAGGACCTGGAGTCCCGCATCGCGGCCGCGCTCGGCCACCCGACGCGCGACCCGCACGGAGAACCCATCCCCTCCGCCGACCTGACCATGCCCGCGGACGCCTCGACTCCGCTCGCGGCTCTTCGTCCCGCCCAGACCGCGACCGTCCAGCGCGTCGACGCCGCCGACCCGAACCTGCTGCGCCATCTTGAAAGCATCGGCCTCGTCCCCGGCGCGGAGATTCAAGCCGCGGCCTACTCCGAGTTCGATCACAATTTGACGGTGAAGATCGGGAAGAAATCGAACGTTCTTGGGTTGAGCGTCACGACGAAAATTTTCGTCGATGTACGCCAATAAATGGATAAACGCGTACGCAGGCCGCGGCGCAATGCGCGCGCGCCTATCAACACACCCCAAAGGCCCCCTATGAATTCAGCTTACTTGCTCATCATTCTTATCGTTATCCTGCTCATCACGTTCCTTCCCCGCGTGGGACTCTTCTCCCAATACAAGTCCTACCGCGCCGCGCGGGAACGCGAGCGGATGGAGGACGCCCTCAAGCACCTGCTCGACCGTGAACAGGACGGACGTCACGCCTCCCCCGAATCCCTCGCCGGGACGTTGGGGTTGGCGCGGCCAACCGTGACGCGTCTCATTGAGGGGATGGAGGCGCAGGGCCTGCTCGAATCGCGCGGCGACCGGCTGCATCTCACCGCCGAAGGCGAACGCTGGGCGCTGCACGTCGTCCGCGCGCACCGACTATGGGAGCGCTACCTCGCGGACGAGGCGCGTATGCCGCTGGAAAGAGTCCACGGCGAGGCGCAGCGCCGCGAGCACCGTCTCACCGAGGCGCAACTCGACGAACTGGACGCCGCGCTCGGCCACCCGACGCGCGACCCGCATGGAGACCCCATCCCGACGCGCGAGGGGAAAATGGATCGGGCGGAGGGAATGCCCGTCACCGCGTGGCAGCCCGACCGCCCGGCGCGAATCGTCCACCTCGAGGATGAGCCCGCCCTGGCCTACGAACAAATCCTGGCGGCGGGACTCCGCCTCGGGCAGGACATCCGCATTCTGGAACGCACCCCGCAACGGGTCGTCTTGAGCGACGGCGAGAACGAATATCGGCTGGCGCCCGCGGTGGCGTCGAACATCAGCGTGGCGCCGTTGCCCGAAAGCGAACTGCTCAAGCGCGAGGCCATCCCGCTGACCGAACTCGCGCACGACCGCCGCGCCGAGATCGTCACGCTCGACGACGCCGTGCAGGGATTCACCCGCCGCCGCTTCCTCGATCTCGGCCTCACGCCTGGAACCACCATCTACCCCGAACTGCAAAATTTCTTCGGCGACCCGCGTGGCTATCGCGTGCGTGGAACCCTCATTGCGTTGCGAAAAGATCAGGCCGCGCAGATTTGGGTCAAACCCGTTTAGCGTTTTCCAGTGTCACGTGATTCAGTATCACGTGACACCGAAATACTTGACACAGGAACACTGATATGACCAACACAAAAATCAGCCTCCCCATCGAGCGCTGCGAAACCTGTCCCGCGTACGCGCAGCTGGAGCAGATGGGAATCAAGACGGGCGACTTCGACCGCGTCGTCGCGCTGGCGGGCAACCCGAACACGGGCAAGTCCACGCTCTTCAACGCGCTGACGGGACTCAAGCAGCACACGGGCAACTGGCCTGGCAAGACCGTCACGCGCGCCGAGGGCGGCTACCAGTTCAACAGCGTGAAATACAAACTCGTTGACCTGCCTGGCACGTACTCGCTTTTATCGGCATCACAGGACGAAGAAGTGGCGCGCGACTTTATTTTGTTCGGCCAACCCGATTGCACCATCGTCGTCGCCGACGCGACCGCGCTGGAGCGCAACTTGAATCTCGTCATGCAGGTCATGGAGATCACCGACAAAGTCGTGGTCGCCGTCAATCTCATGGACGAAGCGCGCCGCAAAGGACTCGAAGTGGACGCCCGCTCGCTCTCGCGTGACCTGGGCGTTCCCGCCATCCCGATCACTGCGCGGACGGGCGAGGGCATGTCCACATTGCTGACGACTGTCTCCGAGGTGATCGAGGGGCTGGTCGCCACCAAGCCGCTGCGCGTCCACGGCACGCCCGAGTTCCAGAAAGCTGTCAACGAACTCGCGCCGATGATCGAGCAGATGGCGCCTGGCATCCCCAACGCGCGCTGGCTGGCGATTCGTCTCCTGGACGGGGACGCGCGCGTGCAGAAGGCGCTTTCAAGCGGAGAACTCGCCGAAATCGTATCGCGCCAAACGCGGCAGGATGTCCAATTTAGCAAGAAGATGTCGGTTGAAGGAAGGCAATAGGTGTCACGTTGCCCAGTGATTCAGTGTCACGTTGCTCAGTGATTCAGTGTCACGTTGTCCAGTGATTCGGTATCACATGGCGCCGAAGCGCTTGACGCTGAAACACTCAAAAGGAGAAAACTATGCCCCTCATAAAACGCTTCGAAGATATCATTGGCTGGCAGGAAGCACGCAAGTTGGTTAAAGAAATTTACAAGATCACAAATGAAGGAGCATTTGCCCGTGATTTTGGAATGCGAGATCAAATCCAACGCGCTGCCGTCTCTGTGATGACCAATATCGCCGAAGGATTTGATTGTGATTCGCAAATTGAATTCGCGCGGTTTCTGGGTTTCTCTCGCCGTTCGGCTGTCGAAGTTCAATCTCTTCTTTATGCCGCGCTTGACATTGGCTACATCAATAAAGCCGTATTCGATTCCGAATATCAACAAGCCGAAAAGACAAAAGCCATCATCGGCGGCTTGAAAACCTCCCTCAAAAAACGCTCTCCGTGACACTTGACACTGTAACACTTGACACAGGAAAACTTATGAACCCCAGCGAAATACTAGCCAAAGCAGAAATCCTCCGCAACAATCTTTCCAGCGGCTTCCGCGACGAGATCGTCAAATCCCTCTACGCCGAAGCCGAGGCCATCGCGCAGCGCGCCGTCAAAACCGCCAAAGACAAAAAATACGACTTCGACCAGAAGATAGACCGCCTCGTCACCTCGCCCATCACGGGTCTGCCGATCATGCTGATCCTGCTCGCCATCATCATCTGGCTGACCGTCTCTGGCGCGAACGTGGCTTCCGACGCGATCGCAAACGTACTCTTCGCGTTCGGCGATTGGGCGCGCGCCATCTTCGTTTCGTGGAGCATCCCCTGGTGGATCACAGGCCTCGTCTGGGACGGCGTCTATCGCGGTCTGGCGTGGGTCGTCAGCGTCATGCTCCCGCCGATGGCGATCTTCTTTCCCGCCTTCACCTTTCTCGAAGACCTCGGCTATCTGCCGCGCGTGGCCTTCAACATGGACTGGCTCTTCAAAAAAGCAGGCGCGCACGGCAAGCAATCCCTCACCATGGCGATGGGCTTCGGCTGTAACGCCGCGGGTGTGGTCGCCACGCGCGTGATCGACTCGCCGCGCGAACGCCTGATCGCCATCCTCACCAACAATTTCGTCCCCTGCAATGGACGCTTCCCGACTCTCATCATGCTGGCGACGGTCTTCGTCGCCGCGGGCTTCAGCGGACTCGCCTCTTCCGTCATCGCGGCGGGCGCGGTCGTGGGAGTCGTTCTGCTCGGGGTCGCGTTCACCTTCCTCATGTCGTGGCTGCTCTCGCGCACCGTCCTCAAAGGCGAAGCCTCCGCGTTCACGCTCGAACTGCCTCCCTACCGCCGTCCAAATATCAGCCGCATCCTCTACACCTCCATCATTGACCGCACCATCTTCGTCCTCTGGCGCGCCATGCAGACGGCCGCCCCCGCCGGCGCGGTCATCTGGATACTCGCCAACGTTCCTTTCGGGACCTCGAACCTGGCCGCGGCCATCGCGAACTGGCTCAACCCCTTCGGCCTGCTCCTCGGTCTCGACGGCGTGATCCTGCTGGCCTACATCATCGCCATCCCCGCCAACGAGATCGTCGTCCCGACCATGATGATGATGTACACAGGCGCGGGCATGATGATTGACGGCCCCGGCACGAGCGAAGCCATCCGCACCCTGCTCATTGACCAGAACGGCTGGACGATGCTCACCGCGGTCAACCTGATGCTGTTCGCGCTCCTGCACAATCCCTGCGCCACGACAATTATGACCATCTACAAGGAAACCAAATCCTACAAGTGGGCGACGGTCAGTGTGGTGATCACGCTGGGAGTCGCATTCATCGTCACATTCCTGACGGCCAGCGTAGCGCGATTAATGGGCTGGGCATAGGAAAAAGGACTCTCAGTCATCCGATCCGAGAGTCCTTCATTTCTGCTTTCTGCCTTCCGCTTTCTGCTTATTTCCCTTCCCGTTCCCACAACTCCCTCGCGATCAGCTCCTGGTCCACCGGGAGTTTGTCAATCCGCACGCCGACCGCGTTGTAAATGGCGTTGGTGATGGCGGGCGTGGTGGGGATGCTGGAAATCTCGCCGACGCCCTTCGCCCCGAATGGCCCGGCGGATATGGGATGTTCCACGATGATGGACGTGATCTCCGGCGTGAGCATGATGCCCGGGATGCGGTAGCGGGCGAGGCGGTCGGAGACGACGTTGCCCTCCTCGACGATGAATTCCTCGGTGAGACAATTGCCGAGTCCCATCATCACGCCGCCCTCCACCTGTCCCTGCAAGCCGAGCGGGTTGATGGCCGCGCCTACGTCATTGGCCGAGACGACGCGCAGGACGCGCACTTCGCCCGTCAGTTTGTTGACTTCCACTTCGGCGGCCTGAGTCGCGAACGAGAACGCAAAGTGCATGTCGCCGCCCTCGCCGAGCGGCTTGGTCTTCGGCGCTTCATATTCATACCTGACGCGGGGCTGCTGTCCGAGGGCGGTCATTTCCCGGTAGACGTCCGCGTAGCTCAACGAATGCCCGTTGACGTGGATGCTCCCGTTTTCGTATCGAATCTGCTCAGGGCGGATATCGTATTTCTCCGCCAGCGCGGCCGTGATCTGGTCGCGCAGGGTTTTGGCCGCGTACCGCGAGGCGTTGCCGGTGACGAACGTCTGGCGCGAGGCGGTGGTGGGACCGCCGTTGGGCGTCAGGTCGGTGTCCATCACGAGGACGCGCACCTGTTCGGGCGGGACGGACATCTCCTCGGCCACGATCAGGCGCATCACGGTGACGAGCCCCTGTCCCAACTCCGCGGCGGAACTGCGCACTTGAAAGTGGCCGTCCTCGTAAAGTTCCACGTCCGCGCCGGAAATATCGGGCGCGCCGCCGCCGAGACCGGTGTTTTTGTAGGCCGAGGCAAAGCCCCAGGCGCGTACCAAATGCGGCGCTTCGGGCGTGACGCGCGGCTTGAACAGGTCCTCGCGGCTCAGCCCCGAGATTTGAAGCATGGCGTTTGAGACCCTGTCAATACATTCGGTCAGGCCGACCGACTCGGTCAGCCGCTGCCCCGTGTTGGTGACGCTGCCCACGCGCAGGGCGTTCATGCGGCGCAGTTCGATGCGGTCAATGCCCAGCCGGTCGGCGAGCATGTCCATCATCGATTCGACCGCAAACGCGGACTGGGTCACGCCGAAGCCGCGGAACGCGCCCGCAGGCGGGTTGTTCGTGTACATGGCATAGCAATCCGCGCGGACGTGTTCGATCTCGTACGGCCCGGCGGAATGCGTGGTGGCGCGGGTCATCACTTTTTCGCCGAGCGAGGCGTACGCGCCCGTGTCGCCGTAGAGCTCGGTTTCCATGGCGACGATGCGCCCGTCCAGTTTTGCGCCGACTTTGACGCGGATCTGCGTGGCGTGACGCTTCGGGTGGACGATCAAACTATCGCGGCGGTCGAAGAGCAACTTCACGGGGCGCTGCGTGACGTTGGCGAGCATGGCGACGTGGATCTGTCCCGCCACGTCCTCCTTGCCGCCAAACCCGCCGCCCATCAACTGCCCGACGATGCGCACACGCTCCTCGGGCCAGCCCATCACCCGCGTCACCTGCGTGCGGTCCTGGTAGGGGATCTGCGAGCCGACGTAAATTTCCATGCGGCCATCGGGCAGCGGGACGCCGATGCTGCATTCCGGCTCCATGAAGGCGTGGTCGGTGGTTGGCGTATGGAAGGTGTGTTCGAGGATCACGTCGGCCTCGGCAAAGCCCTTCTCCATGTCGCCCTTGCGGACTTTGATGTGCTTGAGCAGGTTGCCCTGCTCGTGGATCTGCGGGACTCCCTCCTGGCGCGCCATGACGGGATTCGAGATCACGGGCTGGAGGTCGAACTCCGCCTCGATCAGACCGACGGCCTGCTCCGCGATCTCGGACGTCTCCGCGGCGACGATGGCGAGCGCGTCCCCCACGTAGCGGACGCGTTCCCCCAGCCCAACCAGCGTCGGCCAGTCGTAGATGACCAGCCCGTGATTTTTCTCGGCGGGGATATCCTCGGCGGTCAACACCGCGGCGACGCCTTTCAGCGCTTTGGCTTTGGAAACGTCAAGTTTCGTCAGGAAGCCGTGCGGGATCATCGCCCGCTTGACTTTGGCGCACAGCATCCCCTCGAACTTCAAATCGTCGGTGTAGACGGCCGCGCCGGTGACTTTCTCCACCGCTTCGGGACGCAGGTGCGAATGCCCGACGGTCTTGTAGCCGTGGATCGAATCCGGGACATGCGTCGGCTTCTGGACGGGTTCTCCCGTCCGCAGCGCCTGGGCCGCGGCGAGGATGGCGTTCTCGATGGACGGATAGCCCGCGCAGCGACAGAGCGTATCTTTCAGCGCGAAACGGATCTCGTCGCTGTCCGCGTCTGGATTCCGCTTCAGCAGGGCGTGGGCGGTCATAATCTGCCCGGGGATGCAGAATCCGCATTGCACCGCGCCGTGTTCCACGAAGGCTTCCTGCAGCGGATGCAGTTTCATCTCATCGTGGACGCGCTGGGCGAGTCCCTCGATGGTGAGGACGGTCTTCCCGTCCGCGCGCTCCGCGGGATAGACGCAGGACATCATCGGCTCGCCGTCCACCAGGACGGTGCAGGCTCCGCATTCGGCCTCGTCGCAGCCGATCTTCGTCCCCGTCAGGCGCAGGCGTTCGCGCAGGAGGGTGGAGAGCGTCTCGCCGGGGACGGCTTCGAGGGAATATGGCTGGTTATTTACAGTGAGATTTATTGTTGACATACCGTTAATCCTATTCTGCGCGTTTCCACGCGGTCTCCAAAACATCCTTGAACAATCCGCCCACGATGTGACGGCGATAGTCCGCGCTGGCGCGGCGGGCGCTGGTGCGGAATTTGGCCTGGTCGAGCAGGGCGTCGAGGGCGCGGGAGAAGGCCTCTTCGGCGGGAGGCTGGCCGCGCAAGGCGGACTCGGCTTCGGCGGCGCGGAAGGGGACCGGTCCGCCCGGGCCGACGGCGATGCGGATATCGGCGATGGCGTCGTCCGCGCGCGTCAGCCAGACGGCGCAATTCAGGATGGGGAGCGCCACTCCCTGCGGGCGCATGACGCGTTTGAAGCAGGAGGCGGTAATTGATGATTGGTAATTGGTAATTGGGATATGAAAGCCGACGATGATCTCTTTTGACTTGTCAATGGCCGATTTGCCCGGGCCGAGGAAGAGCGAGGCGAAGGGCATTTTCCGCGTCCCCGCCGCGCTGGCGACTTCGGCGGCGGCGTCCAGCGCGGCGAGGGCGATGGTCCCGTCGGCGGCGGGGAGGGCGTGGGCCACGTTGCCGCCGAGGGTGGCGGTGTTGCGGACTTGCGGGCCCGCGATCAAATTGCAGGCTTCGACCAGCGCCTGGGCGTGCGCGCCCGCCAGCGGGTCGCGGGCGATGCGGCTGACGGGGACGGTCGCGCCGATGTAGAGCGAGTCCGCGCGCAGTTCGAGCGCGGTCATCTCTGGGACGAAGGTCAGGTCAACTAAAGTATGGACGGGGGGATGGTTGCCCTGTCGCAAATCCAGCAACAGGTCCGTGCCGCCCGCGATGGGGAGCGCGGGGCCGGGCGCGGCGGCAAGGTGTTGAACAGCTTCCGCGATGGAGGCGGGTCGTTTGTATTCCTGCCAAAGGTTCATGTGGCGTCCTTTCTTTCAAAGCGGCGGTACTTTTCGATGGGCCGCGTCGCGCGTCCCAACGCCGCTGTAATTTTCAATGGGCGGAAACTTGCCGCCATCGCACAGCGACCACCGAACCGATGGATGTGTTTTGCGGAGCGAAACGTCGTCCTGTCCGCGGCGCGCCTATTTTACATCAGAGACGCGGTCTTCGGGGTGTACGCCTGCCATCAGCAGGCCGAGTTTTTCGGGCGTGGCGTTTCCGCGCGGGACGATGTCCATCACCCGCCCTTCATATAGGACGGCGATACGGTCGGAGATGGCGAGGATCTCGTCGAGGTCTTCCGAGATGAGCATGACGGCCGCGCCCCTGCGCCGTTGTTCGATCAGTTGGGCGCGCACGTATTCTGTGGCGCCGATGTCGAGTCCGCGCGTGGGCTGGGCGGCGATGATGACGCGCGGGCTGCGCGAGAGTTCGCGCGCCAGCGCCACTTTTTGAATGTTGCCGCCGGAGAGGTTCTTTGCCAGCGTGTCGCGCGAGGGCGTTTTGACGTTGAACTCCCTGATCAGTTGGTCGGCGTGACTTGCGATGCGGTTCAAATCCAGGAAGCCGTTGCGCGAGTAGGGCTGTTTTTGGTGTTCGCGCAAGATCAGGTTTTCGGCGACGGTGAATTCCTTGATCATGCCGTCGCGCATCCGTTCTTCGGGGATGTAGGAAAGCATCCGCTCGGTGAGTTCGCCGGGCGGGAGGTTGGCGACCTCCTGCCCTTCGAGCTGGACGCGTCCGCTGGCGACTTTTCTCAAGCCGGTGATGGTCTCCGCCAATTCGCGTTGACCGTTGCCCGAGACGCCCGCGATGCCGAGGATCTCGCCCGAGCGCACATCGAGACTGACGCCGCGCAGCCCCGGCGCGCCGCGGTCGCTTCCACAGTGGACGTCTTCCAGTTGGAGCCGCGTCTCTCCAAGTTCCGCGTGGCCGCGGTCGGGGGCGAATCCCACCTCGCGGCCGACCATCCAGTTTGCCAGGTCCTGCTTGCTCGTCTCGTTGGTGGGACGCGTGCCGATCTTGCGCCCGTCGCGCAAGACCGTGACGCGGCTGCTGATCTCGACGACTTCGTGCAGTTTGTGCGAGATGAAAATGAGGGCGTGACCGTCCCGCGTCATCTGCTTCATGATGACGAACAACTCGTCCACTTCCTGCGGGGTGAGGACGGCGGTCGGTTCGTCGAGGATGAGGAGGGCCGCGCCGCGGTAGAGGGCTTTGATGATCTCCACGCGCTGCTGCTGGCCGACGGAAAGCTGCCAGACGTAGGCGCCGGGGTCTATTTTTAAGCCGTAGATGTCGGCCAGTTCGAGGATGCGTTTGGAGACGCGGTCGAGGTCGGTCAGGATGCCGCGGGAGGATGGCAGCCCCAGGGCGACGTTTTCGGCCACGGTTAGCGTCTGCGCCAGCATGAAGTGCTGGTGGATCATGCCGATGCCGTATCTGATCGAATCGATGGGCGAGGCGATCGTGATGGGCTGCCCGTTGAGCAGGATTTCGCCTTCGTCGGGACGATACATCCCGTAGAGGATCTTCATCAATGTGCTTTTGCCCGCGCCGTTTTCGCCGAGCAAGGCGTGGACTTCGCCGGTCTGCACGTCGAAGTCCACCTTGTCGTTCGCAAGCACCCCGGGGAAACGCTTGGTGATGCCGCGCATTTCGAGCGTCTCGACGCGAGGTTTGCCGGAGGGAAGCAGATTCGATTCGGCCATAGATGCCATCCTGGTTTTTTAAAGGCCTGACAGGCCCGAGGACCTGTCAGGTCCATGGACTGCCGTTGGTTAAGGCAGGTTGATCTTGATGGTCCCGTCGGCGATGCCCTTGATGGTGTTGTCGGCAAGGGTCTTGACGTCCGCGGGGAGGTTGTAGGCGGGATTGAATTCGATCACCTCGCCGCCGTTCTTGAGGTTGGCGGTGAAGGTTTTTCCGCCGAGCGTGCCTTTCTGAATGAGGGCGATCATCTCGCGCACGGCAAATTCCCAGTGGTAGACCTGGCTGGCGACCACGACTTCGGGGGCCAGGGAGGTCTGGTTGGACTGCGTGCCGAACCACAGCGCGCCGGATTCCTTTGCCTTGCCGATGGCGCCCACGACCATCTGGGCGGAACCGGTCATCACGTCCGCGCCGGCGGCGATGTGGGTGGTGGCGGCTTCCGAGGCCAGGGCTACGTCGGAGAACGAGCCGATGTAGTTGACGTTCACGGTGGCGTCGGGATTGGCGGCCAAGACGCCGGCCTTGAAACCGTCCACGTACAATTTGGCGTCGCCGGTTTCGATGGGGCCGATCACGCCGATCACGTTGGATTTGCTCAGGGCGGCCGCGATCACGCCGTTGACGTATCCGCCTTCCTGGGAGGCCGCTTCATAGGCAAAGATGTTCGGTTGGCCAAAGGTGTCTACAGTGGTTCCCCAGGCGAAGGATGTCTTGGGGAAATCGGGGGCAATTTCCTGCATGGAGGAACCGTATTGCGAACCGTGGCCGATCACCAGATCGTAGCCCTGCGAGGCGTATTCTCGGATGGCGGCGGCGGCATCGTCCACCACGAACATGTTGTCAGAGTAAACGAACTCGAATTTGTCGGGGCCGCCCATTTCTTCCTGGATGTGCTTCAGGGTGTCGTACATGCTCTGGCTGAAAGCCAGGTCGTTGATGGCGCTGGGCATGACGACGGCCACGCGGAATTTCTTGGCGGTTTGATCGCCGCCGCCACCGCCGCCGCAGGCGCTCAAGACGAGAGCCAGGGCCAGGAAGAGAGTCGCTAAATTGGCAAACTTTTTCATCTTCTTCTCCAGTCGTTGAATGTGGAAAGGATGGTTGCGGGATCGGGACGATCCCATGGGAATGTGGGGTTGTTGCATGATATGACTGCCGCGCACCTCCTTGCCCGTTCAGGCTTCGCGTTCGAATGGTTTGGTCAGGGCCGCTGGCGCCCGGACTCTTGAAACCGAGAGTATCAGGACGAAGATGGTCAGTACGTAGGGCATCATCACCGCAATGTCGGAGGGGATGGGAATGCCCAATACCTGGATCCACAATTGCAGCGAGTTGACCATGCTGAACAGCAGCGCGCCGCCCAACACGCCCACAGGCTTCCACGCGCCGAAGTAGACCAGCGCCACGGCGATGAAGCCCAGTCCGCTGGTCATATTTTGTTGGAAGACATTAAGCAGCGCGATGGACAACGAGGCGCCCGCCATGCCGGAAAGCGTCCCGCCGACGATGATGGTGAAATAACGGACGCGCGCCACGCTCACGCCAAGCGAATCGGCCGCGTCGGGGTTTTCGCCCACCGCGCGGATCTTCAACCCAAGCGTGGTTTTGTTCAGCAAAAACCAGGCCAGCGGTACAAGCAGGTAGGCGATGTAGACCAGGATATTCTGGCTGAAGAAGATGTCGCCGATACCGGGGATGTCGCTCAGGCCGGGGATGTAGATTTTAGGAAAACCCTGCACGGTTTCCACGGAGCCGTGCATTTTTTGAAAGAGCAGGTCGCTCAGCCCCAATCCAAACAGGTAGAAACCGATGCCGCTGATGCCCTGCTGGGCGCGCAGGTTGACGGTGACGAAGGCCATCGCCAGTCCCATCAGCGCGCCGACGGCCATGGCGGTCAGCAGGCCCAGCCACAAATTCCCTGTGGCGAAGACCACGTAGAAGGCCGCGAAGCAGCCGAGCAGCATCTGGCCTTCCACGCCCAGGTTGAGAACGCCGCTTTTTTGTCCCAGCGTCTCTCCGATGGCGGCGTACAGGTAGGGAGTGGCGAGACGGATGCCCGAAGCCAGGATCCCGATCAGGACGGTGACGGAGAACAGTTCGGAGATCATCGCGCCGCCTCCTTTGCCTGAACCTGGGGCTGGTCGGGCTTCGGAGGAGGACCTTCCTCCTCTTTGGCGACCGTCAGCCTGCGGCGCTGCCTTTGTCTGCGCCAGTACTCGCTGCTGACGACGAACACGACCACCAGGCCGTTCATTGCCGTGATCAGCGCCGACGGGACCTGCATCGCCCGCTGCATACTATTCGCCCCCACCAGCAACGCGCCAAACAGGATTGAAGCGGGAATGGACCAGACGGGATGCAGCTGCCCAAACAGGGCGGCCACGATCCCGTTGAACCCGGCGCTGCCCGTGAACCCCGAAGCGGAACCGTCCGTGATCATGCGGTAGTTCACGCCGTAAACCTGCACCGCGCCGGCCAGACCCGCGAACGCGCCGCTCAGCAAGAGCGCCAGCGCCACGTAGCGCGGCACCTGGATGCCCGCGTAGCGCGAGGCGTGCTGGCTCTGTCCGACCGCGCGGATGCGATAGCCCAGCGTGGTGCGCCACAGCAAGATGAAGACCAAGATCGCCAGAATGACCGCGATCAACGCGCCCAGATGCAGGCGGGTGGGGATCAAGCGCGGCAGGTGGAAGGCGTCCATCAGGCGGGCGGTCTGCGGGATTTTGGAGGCGTTTTGCGCCTGCACGGGATCGATCATCGGGCCGCGCAACAGGAAGTTCATCAACTGGACGGCGATGGCGTTCATCATCACTGTGCTAAGAATCTCGTTGACGTTGAAGTACGCCTTGAGCAGGCCGGGGATTCCGCCCCAGATCGCGCCGCCGACAAAGCCGCCCAGCAGCGCGAGAATGATGATGAGCCAGCCCGGCGCGTCGGTGAACGTGAGGCCGACCCAGGTCGCCAGGATGGCGCCGACGATCATCTGTCCCTCGCCGCCGATGTTGATCACGTCGCCGCGGAAGGAGATGCAGATTCCCAGGGCCACCAGCAATAGCGGCGTGGCTTTGACGAGCGTCTCAGCCAGCGCGTTGGCGCTGCCAAACGCGCCCTGCAGCAATGAGGCGTATGCGGCAATGGGGTTGACCTTCAGAAACAGAAGCATTACCGCCCCTACACCGAGCGCGGCCAATGTGGCAATGACCGGCAGTAAAGCGTCGAAAAGGGTATTCAGTCTTGTTCGCATGGTCCCTCGGCTCCTCAGCGTCCGAATGTATGATTTTGGCAAACCAGCGGTCTTAATTCCAGGCCTGTACCAGGCTCAAGTGAAGGAAGGAATCGTCGAAATAATTTATTCCCAGCGCCAGGGGCGTATTATCCCGGGCATAAAAGGCAACTTGCAATTCCAAAACGGTTCGATAGGGGTCGCCTCCCAACAATTCATGCGTTTCTTTTCCGATCATCCTCGAGTGGATGTCGGTGATGGCAAATCCGATCTTCTGGCGGCAGTATCGAAGAAAGATATCGCGGATATGGAGCATACCGTCAATGGATTCCATAGGCTCGTGTAAAAGGGAGAAAGGAGTGAAGTTGTTCGCCAGGATCGCCGGCTTCCCGTCGGCGAGAAAAAGCCTCCGCATGAAAAGGAGATCGTCGCCCGGCTGCAGGGCCAGCGCGAGGGCCTCCTTCTCGGAGGCGGACCTTTTTTCAATCATAATGGGCTGAATGGTGGGTTTGTAGCCGTTACTGATTATGAGTTCAGCCAGATCCCATAAATTGCCGGAATGGGCAGAGACTTCGCGCACGCGCGCGTTGACGTAGGTCCCGTCTCCCTGTTTGCGAATGATTAAACCGTTGATTGCCAGTTTTGCCAGCGCGGTGCGCACGGTCGCGCGGCTGACCCCCAGTTCGTCAGACAACTCGATCTCCGAAGGCATGCGGCTGCCAGCGGGATAGAGGCCTTCCCGCAGGCGCTCCAGGAGGATTTCGTCAACTTGATCTGCAACCGTTTTCGATTGAAGAATGTGCATGAAAATCCAATTTGTTCGATGATAATCGTCTGACGTTTTCTGTTATATCATAAATCGCGCGCTCTGGATAGTGTCGTTTTGCACAATCCGTATGAATATTGGACTTTCAGAAATAGCGTCGGAATCTCTGTATCTGCCGCGCAAGACGTGAATCTCACGAAAAACCATGGAAAGTTCGCGCTCATTCGTGAAATTCACGGCCGGGTATCTTATTTCCGAAGGAGTCTTATGCAATATCCCAGTTGTTTGGGGCGATGTGTTTTGATATGGCGGGAGCGCCGCGGCGCGGGCCTTTCCTCGGCGGCCGCGCGCCGCGGCAAGGGAAGTTACAGACCGCGTTCGCCGCGGATGTACGGCGTGCCGAGCGCGGCCGGCGCGCCGAGACGTTTGCGCATGGCCTCGCGTGAGCCGATGATCAGGACGATAATGGTGAACGCGTAGGGAATCATCTGTAGGAAGAAACTCCAATAGGGATTAAGGTAGAACGGGTTGGGACCGCCAAACAAAACGGCAGGGCCCTGGATGTCGAGAATGAGCCTGCGGAGCGCGCCGAAAGCGTACGATCCGACCACCGCCCGGAACGGGTCCCACTGCGCGAAGATGACGAGGCCGACCGCGATCCAGCCCTGACCGCTGGTGGTCATCTCGCTGAACCAGCCGGGCGCGACCGCCAGGCTAATCGTCGCCCCGGCCAAGCCGGCCAACATGCCGCCGACGAAGACGTAAAGATAGCGGGTGAGGTAGACGTTGATCCCGAGCGCGTCGGCCGCGGCGGGATGTTCTCCCACCGCGCGCAGGTGCATCCCGGGCCGCGTGTGGTTGATGTAATACCAGGCCAGCGGCGCGAAGATATAGCCGATGTAGACCATCACGCTTTGACTTGTAAAGAAGATCGGGCCGAGCAGGGGGATCTGCGAAAGCAACGGGATGGAAAAGTTGGGGAGCAGAGAGATCGCGCCGGCTTTGCTCAGTCCCTCGCCCAGCACCAGGCTGATGCCGGAGCCGAGGAAGGTGAGAGCCAGCCCGCTCACGACCTGATCCGCTTGCAGCGTGATGACGATGTAGGCGTGCACCTGGCTGAGAAGCCCGGCCGCGAACATGGCGACCAGCGCTCCCAGCCACGGATTCCCGGTTGAGACGGCCACGCTGTAGGCGCTCATCGCGCCGACCAGCATCATGCCCTCCACGCCGAGGTTCATCACGCCGGAGCGTTCGGCAAAGATCTCGCCCAGGGTGGCGAATAAAAGGACGGTTCCCGTGCCGACGCCTGCCGCAAGGATGATGATCGGATCCATGTTCTATGCCTCCTCGCGCGTGATGCTGACGCGATAACGCAGTAAAAAGTCGCTGGCGATCAGACAGACCAGGATAACGCCCTGGATCATTTTCGGCACCCCGGAAGGCTGGATTTCGCGTCCCGCGAGCAACAGGGCGCCGAACAGGATCGAGACGAAGATCGCGGCGATCGGATTTAACTTCGACAGCCACGCCACGATGATGCCGGTGAAGCCGTACCCTGCCGCGATGGGCGTGGTCTGCAGGCGGTGGATCACGCCCGTGACTTCGGACATCCCGCCGAGGCCCGCCAGCGCGCCCGAGAGCATCATCACCAGGATCGTGTTGCGCGTGATGTTGATGCCCGCGTATTGCGCGGCCTGCGGATTGTCGCCGATCAGGCGGATCTCGTATCCCCAGCGGCTTCGATAAATGACGAACCAGATAATTACGGCGGCGACGATGCCCAGAACCAGCCCAAAGTGAGTGGTGAGGCCGCTAAACAGCGGAATTTTCTGGGAGTAATCCAAAAGCCGCGGCAGCCAGGCGTTTTGCGGGAATTTGGGGCTCATCTGGAACCCCCCTTCGGTCCAGACCGCGAACACCCAGAAGTTCACCCACGCGATGGCGATGTAGTTCATCATCAACGTGCTGATGATCTCGTTGACGCGGAATTTCGCCTTGAGGTAGCCGGGGATGAGGCCCCAGAGCGCGCCGCAGACCATCCCCGCCAGGATCATAACGGGGATGAATATCCACGGAGACGTTTCGGCTGGCAGGACCGGGGCGAGGACGATCGCGCTGGCGCCCCATGCGCCCATGATGAACTGTCCCTCCGCGCCGATGTTCCATTGTTTCATGCGGAAGGCCACCGAGCAGGCCAGCGTGGTCAGAAGAATGGGCGTGGCCTTCACGATGGTATCGGACAGAACGCCAAGGCTGCCGAAGGATGCCTTGGCGATGTGCAGATAGGATCTGACCGCGTCCCCGCCTGCAAAGGTAATCAGAATCCCTCCGAGGACGAGGGCGATCACGATCGCGCCCACTGAAACGGCGGCCGGGTACCACCTGGGCGGTTCGTCCAGGCGCGGTTCGATGTGCAGGCGCAGGGCGCGTTTGCGCGTCGAGGTCGAAGGGGCTGTGGTCATTTGTCACGCTCCTGCCTTGATTTTTTCGAGCGGCGTGCCGGTCATCATCAGGCCGATCGTATCCACCATTTCCTGTTCGGCTTCGCCGTGGACGGTCATCTCTCCCATGATGCGCCCCTCGTAGATCACTAAGATGCGGTCGCTCAACCAGAGCAGTTCTTCCAATTCTTCCGAGATCAGGAGGATGCCGGCTCCCGCTTCGCGCTGGGCCAGCAGCAGCCGGTGGACGCCCTCGATCGCGCCCACGTCCAGCCCGCGCGTGGGTTGGACCGCGACGAGGAAGGACGGCTCCCCCGAAATTTCGCGGGCGAGGATGACGCGTTGCAGGTTTCCGCCCGAAAGAAGCCGCACGGGCGTCTCCACGTTCGGCACGACGATATCGTACGCCTGTTTCAGTTCCTGGGCAAAATGGGTGGCCTGTTTCATGTCCAGCACCCCGCGATGCGAGATCGGCTCCTGGCGATATTTTTTCATGATGACGTTGTCGGTCACGCTCAGGTTGGGCGAGGAGCCGACGTGCGTGCGATCCTCCGGGACGTGGGCCAGGCCGCGGCGGATTCCGAACAGCGCGGAGCGGTTGCCCACCGACTCGCCATCCAGCCAGACTTCGCCGCGGGTGCAGCGCCGCAGTCCGCTGATCACCTGCGAGAGTTCGCGCTGACCGTTGCCGGCTACGCCGGCCATGCCCACGATCTCGCCGCGGCGGACGGTCATCGAAACCCCGCGTAGGGCCGGCAATCCCTTGTCGTTTTCGGCGTGGACGTCCCTGACATCCAGCACGACTTTCCCTTCCGGCATGGGCTTCTTCTCGGTGCGAAAAAGCACCAGCCGTCCCACCATGAGTTTTGCCAGTTCCTGTGTGGTGACGCCTTTCGCGGAAATGCCCGCGGCCGTCACTTTCCCGCGTCGTAGGACGGTGATGCGGTCCGCGATGGCGGTTACTTCATTCAATTTATGACTGATGAAAACAATGGACTTGCCTTTTTCCACCATGGAACGTAACGTGAGGAACAACCCCTCGATCTCCTGCGGCGCAAGCACTGCGGTCGGCTCGTCCATGATGAGGGTATTCGCGCCGCGATAGAGCATCTTTAAAATTTCCACGCGCTGCTGCTCGCCCACAGAGAGCTGCCAGATCTTGGCGCGCGGGTCCACTTTCAGGCCGAAGCGTTCTCCCACCTCCGCCACTTTGTCGTCGTAATCTCGCAGTCGCATGTTGAATTTCGGGTCGTCGAGGCCGAGCAGGATATTTTCTGTCACCGTTTGCGAACGCACCAGCATGAAGTGCTGGTGGACCATGCCGATTCCTGCTTTGATGGCGTCGCGCGGCGACGAAAATGCGACCGGCTCGCCTTTGACCAGGATGGAGCCGCCGTCTGCGCGGTAAAGCCCCGCCAGGACGTTCATCAACGTGCTTTTGCCCGCGCCGTTCTCTCCAAGCAGGGCATGGATTTCTCCGTATCTCAGCTGAAAGTCCACGCAGTCGTTGGCGAGCACGCCGGGAAAGCGCTTGGTCACGCCTTTCATGTCAACCATGAGGGGCGGTTCGGAGGATGCGATGACGGGGTTTTCTTCCATGTGACTCTCCGGGGAGGGGATCGGGTGGACAGAGGCCAGACATCTCAGGATGTCTGGCCTCCTGTTCAACTAAAACTTACGGATTGAGGCTGGGCAGTTCGGCGGTGACGCCTTCAGCCCACCAGTACATGCAGTACTTGCATTCGAGTCCGGGGGCTCCGGGCGGGAACTGATCGAGGTCAGCTTGGACCATCTTCTCGCCGGCCGGGACAATCACGTTGCCTTTGTTGTCCTTGATCTCTCCGGCGAAGACGTCGAAGCGGGTGAACTCGCCGGCCAGCATGGCGGCCAGCGTGTCTTTCACCATCTGGAGTTCAGCCGCGGGCAGGTCTTGCATGCCCTTGGTCAGCGACTGGCCTTCCATGAGGCCCCAGATTCCGAGCGCGCCGGTATCGGCGTCAAAGTATTCCCAGCCGGGTACGTAGGTGCCGGCGCGGACGCCCTCGGTGATGCTGGCGTAGACGGGTCCCCAGTTCCAGTAGATGGTGGTGAGGCAGCGCTCCACCTTGCAGGAGCCGATGTAGTCATAGGTGATGCCCCAGGTGCCTTTTTCCTGCGCCACGTCCGCCACCGCGGGGGTGTCGGCGCCGGTCAAGACGACGTGCGCGCCCGCGTCGAAGAGCGACGCGGCGGCTTCTTTTTCGATCACCGGGTCGTGCCAGGTGTTGATCCAGCGCACGTCCATGGTGCATTCAGGGCAGGTTTTCTTCGCGCCGAGCATGAAGGCGTTGCCGAGGCGGAGTTCCTCGGGGATCGGGAAGGTAGCCATGTAGCCAAGTTTCGGATTGCCGTCCAGTTTGGCGCGCGAGCCGGCCAACATGCCGGCCAGGTACTTCATGTCTTCCATCGCGCCGAAGAGGTTGCCGAAGTTCTTGCCGTTGGCCTTGTAGCCGCTGGCGTGGATGAACATGATGTCCGGGAACTCGCCTGCGACCGTTTCCGTCGGGTCCATGTAGCCGAAGGACGTGGTGAAGATCAGGTTGAAGCCCTTGCGAGCCAGGGAGCGAATGACCTGTTCGGAGTCCGCGCCTTCAGGGACGTTTTCGACGTAGGCGGTGTGGACGTCCTTGACGTGCTCCTGGACGTACACGAGACCCTCGTAGTGCGCTTGTGAGTAGCCGCCGTCGTCGTGCGGGCCGATCAGCACCATGGCCACGTTGAACTTGCCCTTTTCAATATCGGGGATTTGCAGGCCTCCGACCGTCTCGGGCTTGGAACCGCAGGCGGAGAGGACCATGACAGCGATCACCATAAGTAAGGCGATCTTGGAAAGAGTTGAGCGCATAGGATACTCCTCCTAGAGTATGAAATGAGAGTGTCAACCAGCGTACTGCCGAACGATTCGTGAGCCGCGCGCCTCCTTTCATTTTTTTCTTGCGAACAACTTACTCCGGCTTGCCGATTCTAGCCTGAACGCACAAAATGGACAAGACGAGGATGTCACCGCTGGGGGCGGATAATGTCACTGCGCGCAGGCGAACCGGGAACGCATCGCCTCCGCCGCGGCAGACTGCTCCGCGCCGGGCGGCGTTTCGCGCGCGATGCGCGCCCAGAGCGAACACAACATCGGCGCCATGTAATCCTTCGAGACGCGGAACGCCTCGACCGACAAATCCTGCGCCCGCGTCCAATCGCCGGTGTGGGCGTAGGCTTCGATGAAGACGAAGCGCTCCACCGGGTCGTTGGGATGATCGTCCAGCGCGAATGCGGTCTCGCCGAGCTGGACGACCGCCTCCCAATCCTTTTGCTGACGGGCGAGGTCGGCCCGCTCGAAATAATAACACCACCCGCGCGCCGGTTCGCTTCCGTAGACTGCGGGCGGGGTCGCGGTTTCCCCGGGCGTGATCCACGCCGACGAGGAGAGCGCGGCGGACTCGCGCATCAATGTCTCCGCGGGGATGAAGCGGTTGAGCGCGTCAATGTCGGGGTCGAGCAGGCGCAGGCAGCCCGGCGGCGCGAAGTAAAACGCGACGATTTGCGAAGTGTTCCCCTCGAACTTGCTCGACAGGTAATCGTAATGGATGGGGATGTCTTTCTCGAGGGCGGGGAGCGAACCGCCAATGCGCGAGGCAGGATACAGCAAGAGATAGCGCGTCACGTCGCTGCGGTTGTCGGGATCGTAGGTCCAGTTCAGCGCGGCGCTCAGGGAATTGTCCGCGTTGAAGTTGAAGACGCGCGCGTCCACGGGCGGGAGGCTGCCGGTTGCGGCGGGGGAGAGGAAGGCGCGGTCGTTGAGGAGGACCGTCGTGTCGGGAGTCAGGCCGGGCGCGCGCCAGGTCATCTGCCAGAAGAGCGCGGCCTGGCGATTCCACTCGAGGCGATAATCGTTCATCCAAAAGGACTGCCGTCCCGCGCACAGGGCGATCAATATCCCGGCCAGCGCGAATTTCCAGCGCGCGGCGGGGATGAATTCGAGCAGTCCCGCCCAGAGCAAGCTGGCGCCGAGCATGAACGGCAAAGTGAACCGGCTGGTGGGATGCGCCAGCGAGGGCGGGAAATCGATCAGCCAGAACGGCCAGCCCGCGAAGAAGAGCGCGAGAAGCCCGAGCGCGAGAGCGGAAAGCGGGAAGAGACGGGACGGGGCCGCGCCTCCGGCATCTGACTTCCGCAGCGCGCCGTAGGCGAGGATGAATACCGAAACGACGACCGCGGCGACCATGATCGTCGCGCGCCAGCCGTTGTACGCGGGGACGGGGAGTTGGAAAACCTGTCCGAGGGCCGCGCCGCCCACGGTCCAGAAAGAGGCGAGGACGAGTTGGACGAGCCGCGCCAGCGTCCCGAAGAAGTCGGTCTTCATGTCGCCGAGGAGACTCGTCGAATAGACCTGGTTGTTGAAGATGAACATGCGCGAGAGGACGGCTATAAACCAGAGGCCGAGGTAGGGCAGGGCGCGGCCCAGCGCGGCGCGCGGCGCCTGGGGCGCGTTGCGCGAGCGGACGGCGAAATAAATGACGAAAGGGCGGACGAGTTCGAGGAAGAAAAAATACTCCATCATCCACAGGTTGAGCGCGGAGAGCGCCAGCGCGAGGCCGGTGAAGAGACGGGCGCGGCGCGGGTCGTCGAGGGCGCGCAGCGTGAAGTAGATGGAGGCGAGGAAGAAGTTGAGGACGATGAAGAAGTGCGCGTAGAGGAACGCGCTCCATTGCTGGTTGAAACCGGGATAGACCAGAAAGAAGAACGCGGCAATGAGCGCGAAGGCTTCGCGCCCAGGCCAGACGCGCTTGAAGACTTTCCAGGCGAGGATGCCCGTGAGCGCGCGCAGGAGCAGCGCGTAAACCTGCCAGTAGATTGGGACGTGCGGAAGGATCGCGCCGTCTATTTGATAAAGCAGCCCCCAGACGGGACGATTGGTGGAGAAGTACCGCGTCGTCGCCTCGGACCCCAATTGATAGCGGATCCACGACATGGGCAGGTCGTCCCAGTAAAAGCCGAGGGACGGGAGCGCCAGCCCATACGCGAGGACGGCGGCGACGAGGAGGGCAACGGCAGGATGGATGCGTTTCATGCGTGTCCGATGGCCGGTCGCCGGACAGCCCCGCGGCCGCGCGGCCGCGAGACTGCCCGACTGTTGATTGTTTGACGTTCGGCTACGGCACAATCCAGGTTCCGGTCTCGCCTTTGAGGGCGCGGCCGATGTTTTCGGGGTTGGTGATGAGCGCCTTGCCGTTGGGCATGGCTTCGAGATACCAGACGATGGCCTGAATCTTCGGCGCCATCGAGCCTTTGGCAAAGTGCGTCCCTTCGGCGAGGTAGGCTTTGGCTTCGGCGAGCGTCAACTTGTCGAGCCATTTCTGGTCGGGCTTGCCGAAGTTGACGGCGACTTTTTCCACGGCGGTGGAGATGAGGAAGAGGTCGGCCTTGATGAGTTGCGCCAGCAGCGAGGAGGCGAAGTCTTTGTCAATGACCGCGGCGACGCCTTTCAGGTCGCCGTCCGCGTCGCGGACGACGGGGATGCCGCCGCCGCCGACGGTGACGACGACCGTCCCCGCTTTGAGGAGGGCCTCCACCGCTTCGAGTTCCACGACCTCCTTCGGGAGCGGCGAGGCGACGACCCGCCTCCAGCCGCGGCCCGCGTCCTCCCGGACCGACCAGCCGAGTTCCGCGGCGCGGCGGTCCGCTTCGGCTTTGTCCATGAACGAGCCGATCGGTTTGGACGGCTCGCGGAAGGCTTTGTCGTCCGCGTCCACCGCGACTTGGGTCACGACGGTCGCCACCGATTTGTTGATCCCGCGGCGGCGCAGTTCGTTTTGCAGGGTTTGCTGGAGGGCGTAGCCGATGGCGCCCTGCGAATCCGCGCCGCAGACTTCGAGCGGGACTTCGTGCATACCCTCGACCTTCGCGGCGATCTCCGAGCGGCGGAGGATGAACCCGACCTGAGGCCCGTTGCCGTGACCGATGGCGACATCCCAGCCCGCTTCGAGCATGTCCGCGATGTGGTAGGTAGTTTCCTTCGCGGCGAGATATTGACTCTCGACGGTCACGTTCTTATCGTCTTTGATGAGCGAGTTTCCGCCGATGGCGATGACAGCAAGTTTGGTCATGGATTCTCCTAACTCATCGTCAACGCCATGACGGCTTTCTGCGCGTGGAGACGGTTTTCGGCTTCGTCGAAGACGACCGAGTTGGGACCGTCCAGCACGGCGCTGGTCACTTCGATGTCGCGGTCGGCGGGAAGCGGGTGCATATAGATGGCGTCCTTCCGCGCGACTTTGAGTTTGGCGTCGTCCATGATCCAGTTCTTGAAGGAGTCCTGGAGTTTTTTGCCCTCGCCCTTGTCGGTGGTGGTCAACAGCGGGCCCCAGGACTTGGCGTAGATGACGTCCGCGTCTTTGCAGGCCTCGGTCATGCCGTCGGCGCTGTCAATGATCTCGAAGGCCGTCCCCGCGATTTTGGCCTGTTCCTTCGCCTGCTCGACGATGTCGGGCATGAGTTCGAAGCCGGGCGGATAGGCCAGGGTCACGTCCATGCCGAAGCGGGGCATCTGGAGGATCAGGGATTGGGGAACGGAGATCGGCTTGAGGTAGGATGCCGCGTACGCCCACGAGACGACGATCTTCTTTTTGCGGAGGTCGCGTCCCTTTTTCTCCATGATGGTCATCAAGTCGGCGAGACACTGGAACGGGTGGTAGATGTCGCACTGCATGTTGAGGACCGGCGCGCGGCTGGACTTGGCGACCGCGTTGAGGTACTTGTTGCCGTCGCCGAAGTCGCAGTGACGGATGGCGATGCCGTCGAAGTAGCGTCCGAAGATCTCGCCGATTTCCACCGGCGTGTCGCCGTGCGAGATTTGCGTAGTGTTGCTGTCAATGAACGCGCCGTGACCGCCGAGTTGGGCCATGCCCGCTTCGAACGATCCGCGCGTGCGCGTGGACGAGAAGAAGAACAGCATGGCGAGGACTTTATCGCGCAGGTAGGCGTGCGGTTCGCCGAGGGCGCGCTTGCGTTTCAAGTCCCATGCCACGTCCAGAACGGTTTCGACTTCTTCCTTGGTGAAATCGAGGTCGCCGATAAAGTCTCGGCCGCGAAAATTGGTTTGCATGATTTTGACTCCTCTTTGTTAGTTGCCTGGTTTGTTAGTTGGCTGGTTTGCTAGTTATCTAGTTGACTGGTTGGCTGGTTATCGGTGTTTGCTCAAATAGGTTATCAAGCCGTTGATGAGTTTTTTTGTTTCTACGCTCAGGTCATATGCCTTTCTAATTTCCTCGTCGGTGATGTAGCCCGCGTCCAGGGCAAGGTACAACTGGGATTGGACTTCCCCAGCCGAGCGGCGAGCCATTTTGAGAAAGCGGGCAAACTCTGTGTTGTATCCTGCTTCGAATCCTTCTGCGATGTTGTGCATTACGGAGCTTGCCGCTCGTTGAATTTGATCTCGTAAGCCGAAGTCTCGTGAAAATCCTTCCTTGCGCGTCAATTGATACACATAACCTGCAAGTTCTCGCGCCTTCTTCCACGAATCGAGTTCCTCGAAGTTCTTGATCGTCGCCATTCGGCCGCCTCAATCACCGCTCGTCCAAACGAACTAGCCAACCAGCCAACAAACCAACTAGCCAACTAACCACCAATCAAACTCGGCAGGATCGCGTAAAACTCGGTGGCCTTGACCATATCCTCCAGCGAGACGGAGTCGCGCACGGTGTGGGCGGTCTCTTCGTCGCCGGGGCCGAAGCCGATGGATGCGATGCCCGCCTTGCCGGCCCAGTAAATGCCGTTCGTGGAGAAATTCCACTTGCCGCTGGGGGCGTCGGGCAGGCCGATGGCAACGCGCGCTTCCTGTCCAGCTTTCACGAGCGGATGATCCTCCTCGTACGCCCAGGCCGGGAAATATTTATCCACCGGGAAGACGAAGCCCGTGTAGGACGGCTCGTCGTAGAACAGCTCCTCGACCTTGACCGTGTCCTTGAACTCGGGCGGAATTAAATCCTCGACCTGCTTTTTGACCGCTTCTTTGGTCTCGCCGAAGGTCATGCGGCGGTCAATGAAGATGACGGCTTCGTCGGGAACGGCGTTGATCGAGGGCGTCTGGACTTTCATATCACTGACCGTGATCTTGCCGTGACCGAGGAATTCATGGTCGCCCAGTTTCGGCTCCAGGTCGCGGATGCCGGCGATGACGGGCAGCAGCTTGTAAATGGCGTTGTCGCCCAGATGGTTGGAGGCCGCGTGAGCGCTCCGTCCCTTGGCCGTGACCTTCATTTCAAGGCGGCCTTTGTGCCCGCGATAAACGTTCATCTTGGTCGGCTCGCCGATGACGACGTAATCGGGTTTCACCTTCGGGTCAACTTCCACGAAAGTGTTGGGCGCGATGCCGTCGCACCACTCTTCCATGTTGCCGAAGTAGTAGGCAGTGTAACCTTCGAGCAGTCCCAGATCGCGGGCGATCGCCAGCCCGTAGACCATGCCGGGCGTGGAGCCTTTCTCGTCGCAGGCGCCGCGCGCGTACAGGACGCCGTCCTCCACCTTGCCGACGAACGGGTCCCACTGCCACTCGTGCGGGTCGCCCACGCCGACGGTGTCAATGTGCGAGTCGTAGACGATGACCTTCGGGCCGTTTCCGATGCGTCCGACGGTGTTGCCCATCTTGTCGAAGCGGACCTCGTCGAAGCCGAGTTTGGTCATCTCCGCCTGGATGCGCTCGCCCACGTCCTTGATCTGACTCTCCATGCTGGGGATGGCGACGATCTCGCGCATGAAGTTGACGATGTTCTCGCGGTTCTCGTCCACTTTTTTCTTGATTTCCTGAGCCTTTGTCATTGAATGCCTCCAGTTTATGAATTTTTGATCCGTCTTACAATGTGGAAATTGAAATAGCCGGGGATGAAATATGACAACGCGTGGTCGATTACCAGACCGGACGCGTTGAACACCTGGGAGTTGAAATGCAGCAGCACGTCGCCGCGCTGAATTTGAAGCGTGCGCGCCACGTCGGGCGAGGCGTCAATGGCGCTGACCGCGGCGCGCGAACTGACGGGCGGGTCGGCGCGGCCCAGCAGAAAGTCCAGCACCGAGCCGCTGAACGATTCGGGGAGGTCGTCGGCGTGCAGGACCGTCTCGGGGAGCGTGTCCACCAGAAAGGCCACGGGACGCGCGTCGGCCTGCATCACGCGTCGGACGCGCGTCAGATGGCTGGCCAGCGGAACGTTCAGGGCCGCGGCGAGTTCCTTGTCGGCGAAGATCCGCTCCACCCGCAGGTCGCCCACCGAGACGGCGAGGTTCATCCGCCGCGCCATCGTGTCCAGGCTTTCCAGCGCTTCGAGCCCGCTTTCCATGACGGGGATGTTCCGCACCACGTACGTCCCCGAACCCTGCCGCCTGCGGATCAAACCCTGCGTCTCGAACGAGCGCATGGCCTCGCGCAAAGTGGCGCGGCTCACGCCCAGTTGTTTCGCCAGCTCCGGTTCCGAAGGCAGGCGTTGACCGTTGGGCGTGCGCGCGATCAACCCTGAAAGTTCGGCCGTTAAACGTTGAAAGGGGAAATGCGGCATGGCGCCTCTGTTATTCCGTCAGCGGGATGAATTTGAAATTCGTCACGTCCACCAGGCCGAGGTCCGAGATCCGCAGTTCGGGGATGACGACCAAACCCAGCAGGCTCAATTGCATGTTCGGGTTATTCAACTCGCAGCCGCAGTTGACGAAACTTTCCAGCACGGACGCGGCCTTCCGCGCCACGACTTCCGCGCGCTCGCTGGACATCAGCCCGGCGATCTGGAGTTCGACCTGGGCGTGGACCTTCCCCTCGATGACGACCACCTGCCCGCCTCCGCTGCGCGCGAGACTGTTGGCGGCCGCGGCCATCGAGGCGTCGTCCGTCCCGACGACGATCATCTGGTGGCTATCGTGCGCGACGGTGGACGCGATCGCGCACTTGCGCGTGAGCCCGAACCCGCTGACGAGTCCCAGCGTGACGCCGCCCGTGCCTTTGTGCCGCTCCACCAGCGCCACTTTGGCGATGTCGCGGGCCGCGTCCGCTTTTAATTGACCGTCGGTCACGGGCATTTCGATTTTCAAATGTTTCGTCGGCGCCTGGTTCTCGATGACGCCGATCACGTTCGCAGTGACTTTTTTCGCATCGCCCGCGGCCTTTAGAATGAAATCGTCCGCTTTCAATTCGCGCTTCAAGTTGACCGAGTTGGTCGCCCACTTTGGGTAGGACGCGGCGGGGAGTTCCACCGTCCATTTGCCGTTCTGCGCGATGACCTCGCCTTTGGCGATCACGATGTCGGGATGGAAATCGCGCAGGTCTTCCACGATGAGGATGTCGGCCCAGCGCCCCGGGGCGATCATGCCCAGGTCCCGCGTCAAGCCGAAATGCTCGGCGGTGTTGAGGGTGCACATCTGGATGGCGGTCATCGGGTCGAGGCCCTCGGCGATGGCGTGACGGAGGACGCGGTCCATGTGGCCGTCCTGCGAAATGGTCTGCGCGTGGGAATCGTCCGTGCAGAGGATGAAGCGGCGCGAATGTAGTTTGTGTTTGGTGATGGCTTTCGCCTGCGCCGCCACGTCGTGCCAGGCGGAGCCGTAACGGAGCATGGCTTTCATGCCCTGCCGCACGCGGGCCATGGCGTCTTCGAGACGCGTCCCCTCGTGGTCGTCTTCGGGACCGCCCGCGACGTATCCGTGGAAGGGCAGGCCGAGGTCGGGCGAGGCGTAATGTCCGCCAATCGTCTTGCCTGCGGCGCGGGTGGCGGCCATTTCCGCCAGCATTTTGGGATCGCCCGCCGCCACGCCGGGGAAGTTCATCATCTCGCCGAGGCCGATCACCCCGGGCCAGGTCATCGCTTCGGCCACGTCGTCGGGACCGATGCTGGCGCCCGGCGTCTCGAGTCCCGGCGCGGACGGGACGCACGACGGCATCTGCACCCAGACGTGGATGGGCTGTTTGGCGGCTTCGTCTGCCATCAATTTGACGCCTTTCAACCCGAAGACGTTGGCGATCTCGTGCGGATCGATGAACATGCCGGTCGTGCCGCGCGGCGCGACGGCGCGCACAAACTCCGTCACTGTGACCATCCCCGATTCGACGTGCATGTGACCGTCGAGCAGGCCGGGGACGAGGTACTTGCCGCCCGCGTCGATGACGACCGTGTCCTTCCCGACCGTGTGGCTGGCGTCCGCGCCGACGAAGGCGACGCGTCCGTTGACGACGGCGACGTCCGTGCCGTTAATGATCTCGCCCGACTGGACGCAGACCCACTGTCCGTGGCGGATGACGAGATCCGCGTGGGCGCGTCCCATGGCGACGTCTATGAGGGAGCGGGTGAGTTTTGCGGAAGAGGGCATGGGGACTCCGAGGTGGTTTATGAAATATAAGTTACAGGTTACGAGTTACGCGGCAAAAATAGAATTTAATGCTGTACATCATTCCTCTGGCATTCGGACAGTCGTAAAGTGCCGAAGAACCTTCATGTTCAATTCGGAATCCGACAATTCTGGATATCTGCTTTTTAAGGCGAGTTTAAAAGTTGACATGGCAAACGCCTGGGCGCGCATGGCGGGGATAATCCGCTTCTCTGGCGGGAGGCTGCGCAGTAACTTTATTTGAACCCAATCGGCGGGATCGAGTCCGCGAACGATGGCGGCGGTATCAATTTGGTTCATGGATCAACCTTGTAATAATCTCTTCGAGGCCTTGTTATGTTTCTCGACAAGTTGACGTTCGTCCGCCGTCGCGAGTTGACCTTCTTTCACGATGAATTTCCCGCCGACGACCGTGTAATCCACGCGGACGGGTTGGCCGAAGACAATCGCCGAGACGGGATCGTGCATCCCGGCAAATTCGAGGCGGTTAAGGTCCACCGCGAAGAAGTCCGCGCATTTGCCGATTTCGAGCGAGCCGATGTCGCTCCGCCCGAGGACCGCCGCGCCGCCGCGCGTGCCGAGGTAAAGCGCCTCGCGTCCTGTCATCAATTTGCGGTTGGGATCGTTGGAAAGCGAGAAGCCTGTGATCCCCTCTTTGACGCGGGAAAGCAGCATCGCCTGGCGGACCTCCGCCAGCAGATGCGAGCCGTCGTTGGAGGCGGAGCCGTCCACGCCGAGGCCGACGTTGACTCCCGCCTTGCGATATTCCTTGATGGGCGCGATCCCCGAAGCCAGCCGCATATTCGAGTGGGGACAGTGCGCCACGCCGCAGTTGTGTTCCGCGAAGACTTTGATCTCCGCGTCGTTGACCCAGATGGCGTGCGCGAACCAGACGTCTCCGCCGACCCAGCCCACCTCCTGCATGTAGCCGACGGGACGGTGACCGAACATCTGCATGCAGAACTGTTCCTCGTCTTCGGTTTCGGCCAGGTGGGTGTGGAGATGGACGCCGTATTCCCGCGCCAGTTTCGCGGACTCTTTCATCAGGTCGGTCGTGACGGAGAACGGCGAACACGGCGCCAGGACGATCTGCGTCATCGCGCCGGGTTTGGGGTCGTGATAATTCTGGATCAGCCGCTGGGAATCTTTCAGGATGGAGTCTTCGCTGTCCACGACGGAGTCGGGCGGGAGTCCGCCGTCTTTTTCGCTCAAACTCATCGAGCCGCGCGAGGCGTGGAGGCGGAGTCCGATCTCGGAGGCCGCGGCAATTTCATCGTCGAGGCGCGAACCGTTGGGGAAGAGATAGAGGTGGTCGGAGGCGGTGGTACATCCAGAGAGGGCGAGTTCGCTCAGCGCGGTCTGCGTCGAGACGAAGATGTTTTCGGGCGTGAGCCGCGCCCAGATGGGATAGAGCGTCTTCAGCCAGTTGAACAGGTTGGCGTCCTGCGCGGCGGGGACGGCGCGGGTGAGCGTCTGGTAGAAGTGATGGTGCGTGTTGACGAGTCCCGGCAGCAGCACATGTCCGCGCAGGTCGAGGACTTTGTCGGCGGTCTGGTTTCGCAATTCGGAGACGGGCGCGACTTCCTCGATGAACCCGCCGCGAATGAAAAGACCGCCATCGGGAATTTCCCGCTGGCGGTCGTCCATCGTGACAAGATACGCGTTTTTGATGAGAAGTGTGTTCATGGTCAATTTGCCCAGTTGTCTGACAAATTTTCCATAGTGTAGCAAAAAAAGAGACGACTGTCAAATTAAATCTTTCGGCATCCTCCCGTCGGTGATAAGATTGGCTCATTGAATTCCCAACAAAGGAGCATACATGGACATCACGACATTTACGCAATCGCTTCAGACCGCGCAGACCGACGCGGTCCTTGTGGACGTGACGGAGGACGCGTCCGCGCTGACGGGCGCGGCGGGCGCGCTCGACCAGGCGCTTGGCGGCGCCCTCCGCGATCTGCTTCAGACGGGCGACTTCCGCGGCAAGCCGAACGAGACGGCGCTGCTCTACACGCGCGGGGCGATTCCCGCGCCGCGCGTCATTGCCGTTGGCCTCGGCAAGGCGGACGAGCTCACTCCCGACCGAATCCGACAGGCGGCCGCGGCGGGGATGAAGAAAGCGCGCGAGTTGGGATGCAGGACCGCCGCCGCGTCGCTTTTCGGAGCGGAGACGGGACGCGTCGCCGCGGACCTCGCGGCGCGGTCGCTGACCGAGGGCGCGCTGCTCGGCCTCTACCGCTGGCGCGTCAACCACACCGAACCCGCGGAGCGCGCCGACCCTGAGAGTCTGTCGCTGGCAGCCGATCCCGCGCAGGTTCAGGAGGTGGAAGCGGGCGTCCGCGCGGGCGAGGCCGTCGCCGCGGGAGTCAACCGCGCCCGCGACCTCGTCAACCAGGCGCCGAATGTGATGACGCCCTCCGGCCTGGGCGCGGCCGCCGAAGCGATGTCGAAAGAGGCGGGGGTGCGGTGCGTCGTCCACGATTTGGAGTGGATCCGCGATCAGAGGATGAACGCGTTCCTGGCGGTGGGGCAGGGGTCGGCCAACCCGCCGAGGTTCATCGAGATGGAATATCGCGGCTCCGAGGCCGCGCCGATCGTCTTCGTCGGCAAAGGCGTCACATTCGACTCGGGCGGAATCAGCATCAAGCCCGGCGAGGGGATGGAAGACATGCGCAGCGACATGGCCGGCGCGGCGGCGGTGATCGGCGCGCTGGAAGCGATCGCCAAAATGAAACTGCCCGTCCATGTGGTGGGGCTGATCGCGGCCACCGAAAACCTGCCCAGCGGGACGGCGTATCGCCCCGCGGACGTGATCGTCTCTCGAAAAGGTACGACCATCGCGGTCGTC
>ERZ795060.399-NODE-399-length-59147-cov-6.045658_pt1 | contig 59147 bp, 44 predicted proteins | sample MGYA00375144_ERZ795060 | MGnify/ENA primary metagenome ERZ795060 (study PRJEB30189, sample SAMN05720157) | activated sludge metagenome | isolation source: anaerobic digester from wastewater treatment plant | place: Japan | collected 2015-05-15 ... | reverse complement strand
CGCGCGCCTCCTCCCGATATCGGGCAGCCCATGCCGGATCATAATCGACAATGCGGACCGTGTGCCTTTTCAGACCGATCACCTAGATCCTCCCAGTTCAGCCAGCCGATCTCGTCCATCGGCGTTCATCCCGAGTATAGCTCCCACTTCGCCGGCGAAGAAACCGCATCCTGGCACTCCCCGAGCGTGTCTGCGAGTAGCCGGCCCTATCCGATGCTCGCCCCTTCCGAAGTCTCAACCGCTGATCTCCTGGTTGCGGCAATACGCGGGGTGTGGTAGAATCTAGACTGCGGAGGGAGTTCGTTGGGCGGTCGCGCCCGGAAGGGCGAGGAAAGTCCGAGCTCCGCAGGGCAAGGCGCTGGATAACATCCCGTCAGGGTAACCTGAAGTGAAAGTGCCACAGAAAAGAAAACGCCGGCGCTGCCGGCAAAGCTGAAACGGTGGTGTAAGAGACCACCAGCGGTCCGGAGACGGATCGGCTGGGCAAACCCCGCCTGGAGCAAGCTCAACCTGGGGCAATAGGGCGGCCCGTCCTGCCCCAAACTGAGCGCATCGCGCGCCCGGGAGACCGGTGCGCCCAGACAGATGATCGCCGCCCCGCAAGGGGTACAGAACTCGGCTTATAGACGGACTCCCTCCCACGCAGGTGACGTGGGGCGGCATCGAGATGGCTGCTTCCATCTCGATCAGATACGCTTCCGGATACCTCCCTCTCCACGCTGCCGCACTCCGGAATCGCCCCACCTCTCCAGCTCCTCTCAAGATAACGGGAGAAAGGCACTCCCACGAAGCCGCGGATCTGCAGCGGATCAAACTGAGCGGTTATCGGCCCTGGCGCGAATCCGCTCGTTGGAGGGCGCGCTTGCAACCAGCAAGCACCCGCTGCCCCACCTCCGGGAGAGGGGCCACCGCATGCAGCCAGTCCCGGGATTGTGAGGTTGAGAATGCAAGTCTGTGTCATCGGCGGAACAGGCCACATCGGCAAGAACCTGGTCCAGATGCTCCTTGGCGAGGGCTACGCGGTCACCGTCATTACGACGGGCCGGACTCCCATCCCCGCCGGGTGGGAATCGGTGAACGTCATTCAGAGCGCCTATCGGCGCGGCGACGCGGAGTGGGCGGCGTTTCTGCGCGATCTGGCGCCCGAGGTGCTGGTGGATATCCTCGGCGCCGATGTACCGGGCATCTATGAGGCGGTGAAACCCTCGTGCCAGCACCTGGTGGTCTGCGGATCACTGTGGATGTTCGGCGAGCCGCGGGTGGTGCCCACGCCTGAAGAGACGCAAAACCCGTGCGGTTTCGAGGGCTACGCCCGGCGGTATGAGGAGATGCTGGCTACGCGGGAGCGCGCCCAGGCGGATGGCATCGCGTTCTCGGCCGTCATGCCTCCCAACATCTGCGGTCCTGGCAAGATCCCCCTCGACGGGCACGGCGGGCGCAGCATCGAGGTTCACCGCTCGCACCAGCGCGGCGAGCCGGTGACCCTACCAGAACCAGGCCAGACGCTCATAGGTCCGTGCGACGCCTGGGACGTGGCTCAGGGTTTCTTCCTATCGATCCAGAATCGCGAAGCGGCCGCCGGCGAGATCTTCAACGTCGGGTCAGCGTATGCGCTCACCGCCCGGCAGTTCATCGAGGTGTATGCCGGCATCTACGGGGTGGAGATCCCGATTGAGTGGGTTTCCTGGGAAGAGTATGCCACGCGCGTCTCCCCAAACCCGGGTGCGAACTACCATTTTAAGGGGCATATGTGCCCGGATCTCACCAAGATCCGCACGAAGCTCGGTTACGTCCCGCGCTACACGCCCGAGGAGACGATGGAACGCGCCGTCGCCTGGATGCGCGCGGAAGGAATGCTCTAAGACTTCTACCGGGCAGCGCCCTGGGGGCGCTGCCCGGAAGGAACGTCCTCACAGGCCAGCACACCCCCAAAAAGTCGTATTCTCGATCAGCCCGCTTGCCTTCTGCCACTTCACGTGGCCATCTACGTAGAGGCAGTTCGCGCCCTCCGAATGCCGGTTGAGGAACTTCCAGTCGCCGGTGCTGCGCCCGCTGCTCAGCTTGTCCTGATAAGGATGCGCAGTTGAATGGCTCGCGACCGGACCGTAGTAAGCGTACCACGAGTCAGCATCCACCACCATGCCCAGCTCGGAGACCCGGTTGAACTCAGATAGGGAGCGCTGGCCCAGACCGCTGCTGTTCTCCACGAAGACGTGGCCGTTCATCAGCACGGCGTAGCTGCAGTTATCTGGATTGGTCGGGTCCTTCTTCGTGTCGCTCGGGCAGAAACGCACATCCGCGTTCTTCACGTACGGCTGGATCAGCTCGTGCCAGCGCCTGCGATCCTCGCGTGTCGGCTTATCGATGTAGGGCGGTGGCAGAACCTCATCGTAGTCCTGCAGGTACATGCCGAAGCCAATGCCCAGCTGTTTCAGGTTGGACTGGCAGGTGCTCTTCCTCGCGTTCTCGCGGGCACGCGCAAAGACCGGGAAGAGGATCGCTGCCAAGATGGCGATAATAGCGATCACGACGAGCAACTCGATCAAGGTGAATCCACTGCGTCTCATGGCCCATCCTCCTTAGCAACAGCTCGCGCGGTTTTGGCGGCTCCGCGAAGGACGCATCCCAACGTCACCCATGGGCACCGCCGCACTACGCTTTTACCTGGCCATCGCGCGATTCCTGCCTGGACGGGCGGTATCGGGAAACAGGGTTGCTTGACACGCGTTCGTCTGGGAGGCGACCGGGAGCCGCCGGGCCTGCTATGGCGCGCCGATTTGCGACGCCACCGATCCGTGATGAGGCCGCGAGGTCCTCAGAACCGCGGGGAGCCGGGCGCCCCGCGACAAACGCCCGGCGGGCTCCACTCTCCTGCGCAGTGATCGGGCTATCCGCCGACAGTCTGCTCGCGGGGCATCTCCTCCAACACCAGGGTGAGCGTCTGGCGGCGGCCATCACGCAAGATGCCGAGCTGAACGCGCTGGCCCACATCGGCCTCGCGGATCAGCTCCTGAAGCCGGCCCGCGCTCGTGAGCGGCGCGCCATCCAGCGATACGATGATATCGCCTGAACGGAGCCCGGCGCGTGCTGCCGGGCTGTTGGCTGCCACGGCGCTCACGATCACGCCTTCTTCGACCGGCAGGTCGTAGGCACGTGCGAGGTTCTCGGAGATCTCCGCGTAGGAGATTCCCATCCACGGCACGATGATTCGCCCGTGGCGGGTGACGTCGTCCACGGCGCGCATCGCCGTGTTGATCGGCACCGCGAAGCCGATGCCCCCTGTGCCGGCCGGGCCCCGAACTGCCGCCGTGTTCACGCCGATGGCGCGCCCGCAGCTATCGAGGAGCGGCCCGCCACTGTTCCCGGGGTGGATCGCCGCGTCTGTCTGGATCAGATCGCGCAGAGGCGTCCCCGCGCCTGGAATCGCCCGATCCAGTGCGCTCAACACGCCCACGGTCACCGTGCGCTCGAAACCGAGAGAGTTTCCGATCGCGATCGCCTGCTGCCCCACCTGGAGCCGGTCCGAACTGCCAATCGGAACGACTGGCAGGTTCCGCCTTTCCACCTGGAGCACGGCGATGTCGATGCGCGGGTCCGCCCCCAACACCCGCGCGGGAATTGGATCGTCGCCTAGCGTGACCACATCAACGCGATCGGCTCCCGCGACGACATGGTGGTTCGTCAGGATCAAGCCGTCGCTTCTGACGATGAAGCCCGATCCAAAGCCAGCGCGCCGCAGCTCGCTACTCCCACTCGGGCGCTGCATATTCACTATCGTGACCACCGCGGGGCCCACCGCACGTGCCACCTGGATGACGTTGCTCTCGGCGCCACACAACCCGCCGGGGGTCGTTGGCCGGACCGGGGGCGTTTGCGTGCCGTTCTGCTGTCCATCTGCCGGGGAGATCCCCGCGATGCGGTGAACAGGCACGTGATACCCCACCGCGCCGCAGGCCACTCCCGCCGCAAAGACGAGCAAGAGCGCGAGAACGCGCTTCCTTATCTCGGCGCGGGCCGGGTGTCGCTCGCTTCTCAGCTCTTCCATATCGGCTCCTCTTCACTCCCTCCAGGCCGGCACCTCCGCGTTGGCGGGCCGGAGGAAGCTGTGTCGCCCTCCCCATTGCCTGGCGTATACCCATATTCACGGGCCAGTTCGACGCGCTCGGGAGCGAGGTTGGCCGACCTCCCGGTTCATCGGCCCGCGCAGGGAGAGGGATGGGCGCTCCGCCACGGCCTGAACCTGCTTTCAGGCGCCACCTCACCCCGGGCAGGACTCGCCATGCCGGTGCACAATAAGAGGGCAAAGAATACCAGGGCACAAGAGGCCCATCGCTAATCGGGCTCGCCCATCTGGAGGTAGGATATGCGACATCTGCTCTTACTCGCCGCGCTGGTCCTCCTTGTGATTCCCGTCGCGGGCCAGCAGGAGATGGTATTTGAAGCGGAGGATGTCAGCTCGCCCAAAGCGGCCTGGGGCGAGAACATCACGCCAGAAAACCTCTGGAACCTATGGAGCAAGGATACAAACGCGGACAAGAAGTGGTCCGGCGGCAGAGTCCTCCAGTCTCCCAGGGTGATGGCCGACCGGGAGACGCCCGAGGAGGGGGCCCCGGTGCTGCACACGGTGCTCACCGGCATCCCGAAGGGCAAGTGGCTCGTCACGATCAAGTTCGGGAGGGGACTGGCCGTCTCGCTCGATGGCAAAGAGTGGAAGCGCCTCTCCGATCTGGGCGGGCGCCTGGGCCAATTTGAGATCCGGGACGGGCGCTTCGAGTTCTGGGTGGATGACCGCTACGCTGACCCGAACAACCCCGGGTTCACCTACTACGATTGCATCACGCTCACGCCCTGCCCGCCCGAGGTGAACGGCGTCATGAACGGCGACTTCGAGTTCGGTAGCGATATCCGCTCCAGCGGGTGGTCGTTCTGGTCGCGCGAAGGTGTCACCACGGTCGATCTGGCGCGGGAGGGCACCAAAGGCACGCGCTGCGCGAAGATCGTGAACACCGGCGAGCGCGACTGGTACCTCGCCAACTCCGGGCGGACCAAAGTGAAACCGCGCCAGACGTGGATCGCCACCGCCCGCATGAAGTGCGTCGACACCGCCTCTGCCACGCTCCATGTCTTCGGCGTCTCTCAAGGGAAGGTGACCTACTCGGCGCTCGCCACGGATGGCGTGTGGGGGACGACCGACTGGACGGAGGTACGCGCCGTGGCCGAAATTCCGGCCGATGTCGACGAGATCTACCTGCGGGTGAACGGGTACGGCAAGGCCCAGGTCTGGGTCGATGACGTGGCTCTCCGCCCGGGCCCGCCGGTGCCGGCACCGAAGCCAAAGCAAAAGGTAAACGGGTGGGCGAAAGAGCGTGTTTGGGAAAAGCTGGATCGCGGCCTCGTCGCCATGCCTACCGAGGATGGCAAGGTCTACCTGGGCTGGCGCCTGCTGGAGAGCGACCCGGAGACGGTGGCGTTCAACGTCTATCGCGCCTCGGGGAACGCGGCTCCGGTGCGCCTGAATCAGGCGCCGATCACCCGGACCACCGACTTCGTCGATGAGAACCCGGCCCTGGGTAGCGAGAGCGTCTACACCGTGCGCCCGGTGGTCGGTGGCAAGGAGGGTCCGGTTGGCGGCGAAGCGCGCCTGCCGGCCAATCCGGAGGTGAAGCCCTATCTCTCCATCAAGCTCCAGGGTGACTACACCTTCCAGAAGGTAGGCGTGGCCGACCTGAACGGCGATGGCCGGCTCGACTACGTGATCAAGACGCCGCAGGATAACATCGACCCGGCGCACTCCTACTGGACGCCCAGCCCGGACACCTACAAGCTGGAGGCCTACCTGCACGACGGCACCTTCCTGTGGCGCTACGACATGGGCTGGGCCATCGAGCGCGGCATCTGGTACTCGCCCTATGTCGTATGGGACCTGGATGGCGATGGCAAAGCGGAAGTGGCCGTGAAGGCGGGAGAGGGTGACCCGCGCGGGCCCGATGGCCGCGTCCACCGGGGTCCGGAGTACTGTGTCATCCTCGACGGCCTTACCGGCAAGCCGCGGGCGCGCGTCGAGTGGCCCAAGCGCGAGGCTTTCGGCGGCGGTCTGACCGGATACAACTATGCCAGCCGCAACCAGATGGGGATCGCCTACCTGGATGGAAAGACGCCCTGCCTGCTGCTCGCCCGCGGGACGTACTCCGTGATGCAGCTGGTCGCCTATCAGTTCCGTCGGGGCCGGCTGCAAGAGCTGTGGCGCTGGGACAACCGCGAGGAAACTGTGGGGAACTGGCGCGGCCAGGGCGCGCACTGGATGCACAGCGGCGATGTGGATGGCGACGGCCGGGATGAAGTGGTCCTTGGCTCGTGTACCATCGATGACGACGGCAAGGGCCTCTGGACGACCGGCCTGGGTCACCCAGACCGCTGCTTCCTGACGGATATTGATCCCTCGCGCCCCGGCCTGGAGATCTTCTACCACATTGAGCCGCGCCAGAAGGAGAACGGGCTTTGCATCGTGGACGCGGCAACGGGCGCGATTCTCTGGGGCCTGAAGGAGCAGACGTGGCACGTCGGCTCAGGCATGTGCGCCGATATCGACCCGCGCTATCCGGGCATGGAGTGCTGGGCCGCGGAAGACCCCAAGGGCGACCCGACGGGCCAGCGCTACCACGGCAACCCGCCGAAGTGGCTGGTCACCGCCAAGGGCGAGATCCTGGCGCGTGATGAGAAGGTGCCATCCACCACTGCGATCCATTGGGACGCGGATGCCCTGCGCGAGATCGTGGCCGGCCGGCGCATTCTCAAGTACAATGGCCAGGTTGTCTTCGACGGCCTGGAGGGCCACCAGGCGGTGTGGGCTGATGTGATCGGCGACTGGCGCGAGGAGATCATCACCTCCGTTCCGGGCGAGCTGCGCATCTATACCACCACGATCCCGGCAACGGACCGGCGCGTCTCCCTCGTCCGGGATCCGATCTACCGCTACGACCTGGCCCACCTGGCGATGGGATATGCCCAGGTGCCGTGCACCGGGTATTACATCGCCCAGAAGGGCCCAGCCGTGTGGATGAGCACCTCGACCACCAGCATCCGCGCCGGCGAGCCGGTGCAGGTGAAGGCGATGCTCTCCGCGCCCGCGCGCGAGGCCGTGGAAGGAACGCTGAAGCTCACCGTGCCGGAGGGCCTCACCGCCTCCGCGACTGAGGCGCGCGTGAAGGCCGCGCCGGGCGAAATCGCTGAGGCCACCTTCACCATCTCGCTGGCGCAGGCGCCAAAGCTGCTGAGCGGCGCCAAGGTCTACCCGCTCACGCTCACCCTGGAGGGCGCCGACCGGCTCTCCACCGTTGCCTCGCTGCGCGCCGAGGAGGAGCTGCTCCGCGACGTGCCGATGGTGCAGGCCGAGGACGTGGCCGCACAGGAGGGCGGCGAGATCCAGGTGCGCGATGACAAGCCCAACGTGGTAGGCCGCTCGTTCTCCCACTGGGACAACGCCGGCCACCGGCTCACCTGGAAGATCCAGGTGCCCGCCGAGGGAGACTATCTGCTGGTAGTCCGCTACTGCACTCCGGTGACAGTCCAGCGCGAGGTGCAGATTGACGGCGGCGCCCCGATCAAGCAGAGCTTCGTGGGCACGGGCGGCTTCAGCAGCACCGTCAGTGACTGGGCGCACGGCACCGTGCGCGCGTCGGATCGAAAACCCCGAGTGTTCCGCCTCAAGCCAGGCGAGCACACGATCACCATGACGAACCTGGATGGCCGGGGGATGAACCTCGACTACCTGGCGCTGGTGCCGGCCGGGAAGTGACCGGCGTCGCCATGAACGCCGGAAGCGGCGCCCTGCTTCTGGAAGCGGGGCGCCGCTTGTGACGAAAAGAGGAGATATGAAGCTGGACCTGACCGCCGCGCACCTCCTGATGGTAACGGGCGGGATCTGCGCGGGCGCCCGCGAGGGAGCCGGGGAGATCGCGCCGTGGCCCGGGGAAGCAGGGGAGTATCACGGCTACGAGCGCCACGATTTCACGCTGGATGGCTGCGCCTGCACCGTGGTCCTTCCCACGGCGGCCCTTCCCGGGCGGCCCTGGATCTGGCGCGCGGAGTTCTTCGACGCTTTCCCGCAGATCGACCTGGCGCTCCTGAAGGAGGGCTTCCATCTCGCCTACATGAACGTGGGAAACACCTTCGGTTGTCCAAGCGCCATGGCGCACTTCGACGTCTTCTACGACACCCTGGTGAACCGGCACGAGCTGATGGAGCGGGTTGTCCTGGAGGGGCTCAGCCGCGGCGGGCTCTACGTCTATCATTGGGGTGCCAGCCACCCGGACAAAGTGGCGTGCATCCTGGGCGACAACCCCGTCTGCGACATCAAGAGCTGGCCGGCCGGCAGAGGCAGGGCGCCCGGCAGCCCCAACGACTGGAAGAAGCTCATCGCGGACTACGGCTTTCGCGACGAGGCCGAAGCGCTGGCCTACGACCGCAATCCGCTGGACTGGGCGATTCTGAAGCCTCTCGCCGAGCGGCGCGTGCCTCTGCTTCACATCTGCGGCGACGCGGATGAAGCGGTGCCCTACGAGGAAAACACCGCGATCCTGCGCGAGCGCTACGAGCAGCTAGGCGGGCCGATCACGGTGATCATCAAACCTGGCCAGAAGCACCATCCCCACGGCCTGGAGGATCCCGCGCCGGCCGTCGCCTTTATCCGCGAAGCGGTCTACGGGAAACCGCGTTAAATGGCGCGGGACGCGGCAAGCTCCGCCGCGTCCCGTGCCAAGCCACCTGCGCGCTCAGTTGTACGACCAGGCGACGGCGTTGTTCACCGGCTGGTCCAGCTTCGCATGGCCATCCGGCAGGTTGCAGAAGTTGCGATACTTCATCTTGTCGAACCGGTCCGCCTTCACGTGCCCATCCGCGAAGAGGAAGTTCGCCATCCCGCTATGCCGGCAGCCGTACTGGAGGTTCCCCGCGTTGAACTGGGCGATATCGCGCGTCCACAGCTCCTGGCCATCTGCCCAGCGGTTCTGGCTGTCCCACATCACCGCCAGCTCCGCGGGGCGCAGCATAGCGGCATCGGCACGGCCACACCCGGGCGGCAGCGACGTGGCCGTCGGATCATAATCCACGCCCGAGTAGTTGTAGCAGTAGGAGACTTTGAAGATTCTCCCCTGATACTGCGCCGGGATGGGATTCGGCACGCCTTTCGCCACGTTCAGCTGGTTCAAGGAATCGCTGGGGCACGCGAAGATCCCGGTGTTCTTGACGTAGGGTATCAACACGTTGCCCACCCAGCCCGTCCAACCGCTGCGCGCGAGCGCGACGTCGATATCACTGGTGTCGATCCCCCCCAGGGCCACGTCTCATCATAGTCCTGGCGGTACTGCTGAAAGGCCAATCCAATCTGCTTTAAGTTGCTCTGGCAGTTTGCCTTGCGCGCGTTCTCTCTGGCCCGTGCGAAGACCGGGAAGAGAATTGCTGCCAGTATAGCAATGATAGCAATGACAACGAGTAACTCGATGAGCGTAAACCCCGTACGCGATTGTCTGCCTATTTTCATTCTTTCTTCTGCCTCCTTCCGTCGCGGCGCGCCACCATGGAACACCGGTACCCCCCTCGGATCTCTCTTTCGGCTAGGAAGCGCGCGCTCCCCTTCCCCAGGGGTGCTTTGCCAAGGCCGGGAGACGTGATCCGAAGGGAACGTGAATGGAAACCTACTAGACTGTTTATCACTCTACCACCTCTGCGAACGTCTGTCAACAGCCCGTTGGCTTGCTTCCCACCCCCTCCACACCGGTTGACAGGACGCTCGCCCGCATGGTACGATCGCTTGACCTTTGTGACCAAACGAAGTATTGCAGAGAGAGCAGGAGGATGCAAGTGGATTGGCACGATGAGATTGCCAGGGCACTCGATCAGGTGCGCGAGAAGCGCCCCCTGGTGCACAACATCACCAACTACGTCGTGATGAACTCGACGGCAAACGCGCTGCTAGCCTTGGGCGCCTCGCCGGTGATGGCGCATGCTGTGGAGGAGGTCGAGGAGCTGGTAGCGCTCTCCGGCGCGCTCGTCCTCAACATCGGCACCCTCTCGGGCCCCTGGATCGCGGGGATGTTCCGCGCGGGGCGGCGCGCCTGTGATCTGGGCATCCCGATCGTGCTCGACCCCGTCGGAGCCGGAGCCACGCGCCTGCGCACCGATACCAGCCGGCGCCTGCTGGAAGAGCTCCATCCCTCCGTGCTTCGGGGCAACGCCTCGGAAATTCTCGCCCTGGGCGCGGGGGAGGGAGGCGCGCGCGGGGTGGATGCCGCTCACACTGTGGACCAGGCCCGGCAGACGGCGATCCAACTGGCACGAGCGCATGGCATCGTCGTCGCGGTAACCGGCGCGGAGGATTTCCTCACCGACGGGCAGCGCACGGCGCGCGTCGCCAACGGGCACGCTCTGATGGCCCGCGTCACCGGCACCGGCTGCGCCGCTTCGGCGATCACCGCCGCTTTCTGCGCCGTGGAGCGTGACCCCCTGAAAGCCGCCGCGGCAGCACTCGTGGTCTTCGGACTGGCGGGTGAGATCGCCGCATCGGGCGCCCCCCGCCCTGGCACCTTCGGAATCCGCCTGTTTGACGCCCTGGATGAGGTGACGGCCGAGCACGTGCACGAGGGCGCGCGAATCAAGGTGGAGGAGGCCGCGGAGTGAGCCGCTCGCCCGACTACTCGCTCTATCTCGTCACGGACGATGCACTGGCCGGCGGGCGGAGCATCGAGTGGATCGTGGCCGAGGCGGTGGCAGGCGGGGTCACGTGTGTCCAGCTGCGCGAGAAGCATGCGGAGAGCCGCGCTTACTACGAGCGCGCCAGGGCTCTGCGCGAGCGGCTCCGTCCCCTGGGAATCCCGCTCATCATCAACGATCGCCTCGATATCGCACTGGCCGCCGGCGCCGATGGAGTTCACCTGGGCCAGGGGGATCTCCCCTGCGTCGAGGCACGGCACATCGCCGGCCCCAACTTCCTCATCGGCATCTCCGTGAGCACCACGGCGGAGGCACAGGCCGCCGCGCGAGACGGCGCCGACTACCTCGGAATCAGTCCGATCTTCGACACGCCAACTAAGACGGACACGCCTCCGGCCACGGGGATCGACGGCCTGCGTGCCATCCGCGCCGCCGTCTCCCTTCCCCTCGTTGCCATCGGGGGGATCAAGGCGGAAAACGCAGCGGCCGTGGTCCGCGCGGGCGCAGATGGCATCGCCGTCGTCTCTGCCATTATGGCGGCGGCGGATCCCCGTGCCGCCGCGCGGGCGCTGGCGGATGTTGTGGCTCGCGCACGCCAGCAGGTGTAATGGTGCCACGTATCTGGTAAGGGGCGTCGCTGCTGCAAGGGGCAGCAACTCCTCGCGACGCCCCGCGTTGGGGGAAGGGGAACCCGTGAACCAGATACCTGGAGACCAATCGAATCCTGATGACCCGCGCTACCCAACGAAGGACGAGGTCGATGCCGCCTGGCTGAAACTGGTCGTACAGCCAGCGTTACTGGAGGAGGTTAGGAGAGCCCTTGCGGACCGCGCCCAGCAGGGCGGGCGCCAGGAGGCACCGATCCGCGCCAGTCCGAAGGAGCGGCCATCGCCGTTGATGTGGCTGCTCCGCTTGTTGAGCAGGCGGTAAAGCGCCCGCTGAATCAATCGTGCGCGGCCTTGACGGAGAAGGCGTATTTTCGGATCGCGCTGAGCATGAGCTCGACCAGAAGCGCCTTGGTGATCAGGCTATCCATCTTCTCGCCGGGGTCGAGGCCCAGGCGGGCCAGCTCGCCATCGTACACTTCCAGGAGGACCAGGGTACGAGCAAGGGCCATCGAGGCTTGCTCGTTCGCCGCGGCGCGCACCTTCGCCTCGTCGATGAAGAGACCGAGCACCCGTTCCAGGCCGCTCTCCGAACGCACCGTTTCGGAGTTTTCGGGCGAAAAGAGGCTCTCTATCAGCTGCATCAGCCCCTTCGGATCGGTCAGGTCTGGGAAGACCACTCCCATCTCGAGCGAGTAGCGCTTCACCGTCTGCGAGATCACCGGGTGCTTTGCCACTTCCCGTAGCGTCTCCAGGTAGGATGTCACCATGCCACCCCCGTTCGACCTGAAGGCCATCAACCAGCCTGGGGCTCGGCCTCAGATTGCTCCGCGATCAGTCTATCCGCTTCCTGGAAGACCTCCAGCACTTCCTCCCGGTCCGGGAGTGGCCCCAGCTCCGCCGGGCCCGGGGCTGGCTCGCCATCGCTGGTGCCGGTGTACATCGCCGACTCCAACTCGCCCGGCAATCGTTCAATTCGCTCTGGTCCCGTTTCTGGTTCCTGGGTGTTCCGCCCTCTGGTATTCGCCATGTCACTCTGATTTACCCCGGTTTTGAGTGGCGAAAACCGCATCTCCCACACCAGAGCCCCCGGGTTTTATCCCCCTTTGCGGGCGGGCGCGCAGCGAGGCGGTTACCTTCAGGCTTGCCTACCCGTTTCCTGGCGCAACGCATCGATCCGCGCGAGGAGAGCATCCACATCCACCGGCTTGTGGAGAACCGCGGCGGCGCCTTCGTGGCGCGCCTTGGCCTCCAGATCATCATCGATGAAGCCGGTAAGCATCACAATCTCTCGGTGACCACGCGAACGGATCCGGCGCAACACTTCGATGCCATCAATCTCCGGCATACGAATGTCGAGGACCACCAGGTCAAACGTTTCGGAGGATCCAATACGCAACGCCTCCGCCGGATCGCACACGGTGCGTACCTCGCATCCATAGCACTCCAGGACATCCCCCAGAACGACGCAAGCATCCTCTTCATCGTCTACCAACAGCACACGGCATGGCACAGACATCGAGACTACCCCACAAGCCAGACCAGTGTTCCCTACGGTGGCCTCCTCATCGTGGCACGTTCCATTACCAGGCGCTCCCCCTTGATCCCGGTGGGCGCAAAGCCTCAGAAGCAAAATCCCGGGTCGGTCTCCCAGGCGCACCTGAACAGGGCCGCGTGTGGGCGAACCGCGGGGGCTCGCCCACACGCAGGGGATGAACGGACATGAAGCCGTGTTAGAAGCGGAACCAGATATCGACGGTGATCTCGGCGTTCTCCGGCACGCTGATGCCCTCCGCGTACAGCCACCCGACCGGCTGAGAGTAGGTCGCCGCGGTGATCTCAGAGGAGGCGCGCCGCCCATCGGCCAGCTCTAGCTCGATCCAGAAGCGGCGCACGCTGAAGCAATCGTGCCGCGGGTTGCGGATGGCGAACCGGTTGCGCACCCCGAGAGAGCGGATCGCTTCCGGGGTGAGCCGCACACCCACGCGCTCCTCGAAGATACCGTTGGTCTCGCTGCCTCCCGCCGGGGCCATGTGCCCGAGGGAGATGCCGTTGAGCACCGCCTCCGTCGCGTACTCCCCGGTTCCGGCAAGCCCCTTGCCGTCGTAGCGGAGCCATCCCGACTTCGCCTGGCGCAGGTCGGCCACGGTCAGGCCGGTCGCGGGATAGGGCGCCGGGAGCCGGCGGTAGGCCTCCGCGTCCGGATCGAGGATGCGGTAGAGCTTCGGTGCCAGCGTCTCGATGCGCATCTCGGCCCAGCCGGCCCAGTCGCCGGAGGAATCATCCGCCGGGCCCACATCCGAGATCAGCTTCAGGCGGATCTTCTTCCCCGCCCAGGGGCTCAGGTCCGCCTCGATTGGCGTCCACTCGTGCTTGGTGACCAGCTTCTCGGCGACCACCTTCTCCTGGCCGGCCTCATCGACGACTACCAGCTTGTAGAGGATGCCATCGCCGTCATAGCTGCCGTCGCCCTTGCCCACCACCGCGCGGAAAGCAGCCGCGGGCGTGGCTGGAAGCGTCACCGGATCGTAGAGGGCAAAGCAGTATCCCGTGCCACCGATATAGGGTGGGTGCATAAAGATTGCTCTCTTGATCACCTCTCCAGAGGTGAGATCCCGGTCGGAAACGGCGGCCCTTGTCTGCCCAAAGTCAGTCGTCTCCTTGCCGCCGCGAAGGCACATGCCGGCAGTCCACTTCTCCGGAAGCTCCACCAGCGGCGCCACGGCGCGCAGCGTGCATAGTCCGCGCTCGAAGCGCTGGCTCAGCTCGCCAGTGCTTACCTCAATCGCCAGCACATCCGCCGATTCTTCGGCCGGCTGCCCAAGATCGACGCTGACGGTTCCAGGCGTGCGCGGCTCCAGGCGGACTCTCTGCTCCTTACCCGCCATCTTCACGAGGAACTGCGCAGGCCGCGGCATGTTGCTCGTCAGGGTGACGCGCACGGTGTTCCCCGCCAGTGTCGCGTCCGCCTCAACCAGGGGCACGACGGTGAAGTCGATCCAGCTGCCTTCCTTCTGCACCCAGATCCGCTGGCCCGGAACGGCATCGGACGGGATCAGCACCTCGTGGCGCTGCTTTCCGCGCACCACCACGCGCTCGCCAGCGAAGACCTCCGCCCGGTCGCTCGAAAGCGCCACGGGCGCCGCCGGCTTGCCCGCGGTGAGGAGGTAGCTGAAGGCACCCTCCACGGGAATCACGTAGGTGAGGCCGCGCGACGTGCGCAGCTTCGCCGGCCCGATCGGCTTGCGCTCTCGGTCGAGCGCCACGGCGCTCGATGCCTGAATAGCAAAGCCGCAATCGGCATCCTTGTGGAGGAGAACCTCATACTGGCCCTTACCCAGAATCCGGCAGATGCCGATGCCGTTCCCACCTGCCTTCGGGAAGCGCGCGAAATGGCCGCGGCCATCCACGTAGATGTAGGCGGGGGTCACGGCGTAGTCACAGCGGCGCCCGCCTGGATCGCTGCTGATCACTTCGATCGCGCCATCGGCGGTCCACCCGCAATAGCCGTTGGGCGGGAGGTCCAGCTTGCGGCCATAAGCCGTAACGACCATGCGCTCGGTGGGGCTGCCGTTCACCACGGTGACGGTGCCCTTCGAGTAGCGCGTGACGACCTGGGAGCGCTTGTAGGCGCCCGAGGCGACCGCCTGAGAGGTGTTCAGCAGCTGGCCGTTTGCGTCGGCATAGCGGATCTCGGAAGCGCTCTCCAGGCAGTAGCGGCTATGCAGCTGCTGGAGCATGTAGTAGCTGCGAAGCGCGTTCTGGATGCCGCCCTCGAAGGTGAGGAAGCCGGGGTGGCCAAACGCCACCGTGGCCGCCAGGAAGCGGTCGAGCCAGGTATCCGCATCAACCTCCCGCATCGTTCGGAAGCCCTCCTGGGTATAGAACATCGAGGGGCTTCCCATCCCAAAGTTGCAGCAGAGGTCGTGCATCTTGCGGAGATCGAAGTCCACCAGCCAGGGGTTCTCGGCGATGCGGTAGTTCTGGTCCTGGGCGTAGTTGCCATCGGTGAGGCCACTATAGAAGGAGTGGTGGTTCCCCTCGGAATAGACGGGGCCGTTCCATGCCTTCTTCTGGAGGAGCATGATCTCGCCAAAGGCGTAGAAAGTGGCCGCCATGGTGCCCGCCCCGGGCACGCGAGCATCGTAGTCCACGCGGGTCCAGGGGGCCACGGCGGTATGCACGTCGCAGTAAGCGGTGCTAAACCGGAACTTCTCCTGGATCTGCGGCGCCAGCCGCTCGCAAAACTCCACAGCACGCGCCGGCTTGGGCGCGTAGCAGCGCATCCATGCGTGCTGGAGCTGGTTATCGGAAGTCCGGCTCACCATATCGGTGTGCCAGTACTCATTCACCGGTGCGAAGTCGGTGAAGTTGTTGTAGGGGCCGTAGACGAATCCCAGGGTATCCTGCATCAGGCGGGCGTAATCATACTGGCCCTTATCGCCCCCCTTGCCAGGCGCGGGTTTCGTGCGGAAGGTGAAACTCTCGCCGCCATCGCGCCACCCCGTCTCATGGTCGGTCACCACCACCTGAGTCATCCCCCAGCGGTGACATTCCGTCCAGTAGCGCGCGTCATGCTCACGGTTGCTGGCGCCGTGGGCCCGCCAAAGGCGCGTTCCAGTGATGTGCTTCCAGGGCGATTCTGGATTGGGGATCGAGGGAAGCATCTCCTCGTAGAAGGGCGACAGGGTGATGAAGAAGCGGTCGTAGCAGTCGTTGCGCTTGCCATCCGTCTTGGGATTGTAGCGCGTCCCACCGTTGTAGAGGACGCCATCCGCGGTGATCTCATTTGCCGCCCACATCGAGGAGGCGTTGGAGAGGTACCAGTCGGTGTTCCCCGTCAAGAAGAGGGGCGCGCTCGCGGGGCCCGAGACCGCCACGGCAGGCCGCCCGCCCTCGGCGCGGTAGTACGGATTCGTCACGAGCCGCGGGTTCTCCAGGCCAAGGGCACGCCCGTAGCGCACCTCGCCCACCTGCCCGCCCAGGCAGATGGTATCGATCACCAGCGACTTGTTCCAAAGCCGATAGGCGTAGGTCACCTCCGCCGAAACCCCACCCACGGCGACGCGGTAGCGAAGCGTGGGGACGTTGTTTTCGACACGCGCCGACAGAAGCTCGATCTTCTCCGGGGCCTTCGGGCCATCCGGCGTCTGCAGATAGACCCCACCGCCCATGCACGGCCGGATCACGGGGCCCGGCTTCCCATTCGCGGGCGTCCACTGCGCCGTGATATCGCTCCACGTGCCCGTCTTTGGCTCCAGGCGGTAGGTCAGCTTCCCATCAGAGCCCACGTAAGAGAAGACGTAGGCCGCGCTCTCCGCTCTGAAGTAAGTCTTGAACTCCTTGGCCAGGTTGTCCGGCAGGATCGTCTCCAGGCGATTCGGGAAGGGGAGCTTCTTGTTGGGATCGGTGTTGGTGCCCACCGACTGCCCGGGGAACATCGGGATGCCGCGCTGGGGCCGCGGCTCGAACTTCAACGGCGCGAACTCTTCTTTGTAAACAGCCAGGTTGTCGAAGTAGAGGACGCGGTCTTCCTTGTTCCTGCCGCCGGTGATCGCGATTCCCTTGAAGCGGGCGCCCTTCTCAGCGCGCGCGATCTGCTCCGGAGTCAGGCGCTTATGGAGGAGATTCCACTCCTTCCAGTCCACATGATAGAGGTAGACACCGAACTCCTCCCCCTGGGCATCCTCGAAGAGCGCCGTAATCCCAACGGAAGGGGTCGTGACGTCACGCGCGTAGCCCCAGGTGTTGCCATAAACCCAGAGGGTGACGGCATCAAACGGGCGCGTGATCGGGATCGGCTGTGGAGGCATGATCCGCACCTCTGGGCCGCCGCTGGCCGTGGCCCGGTAGGTGAGCTTGGCGACGTACTTGCCCCACAGCTGCTGCTCACGGGTGCGGACCAGGCTTGCCACGGAGTTGTGGCCTTCCACCTTCCACCCCGAAATGTCCTCAAAATCGACCAGGGGTGGCTGATGGTCCTCTGTTCGATTGGCCCACTCCATCTCATAGGGGCGCTTGCCGACCACCTCCTCGGCGGCGATGACCGCCGTGGTCGTCAGAAGCAGCGCCATCAGAATGCGTATCATCACTACAGCTACCTCCAGACATACACCGCAAGGGAGAAGCGACGCTGGGCGCCCGGCCACGCCTTGCTCTGCGCGTGGATACCTGGTCTCTGGAGCATCCCGCGCCGGCCCCAACTCCAGGATGCCCCTTCTCACGAAGCGATGCGTGCGTCTATCCCCCCACAACCCCGAAGTAGTGCGCAAAGAACGCCTCGGAGTCGACGCTGACCGCGATGCGGTGCGGTTTCTCCTCGGAGTTGGGATTCCATGTCGTCAGGCCGCCCAGTCGCTGGCTGGTCGTCTCCACTTCAACCAGGCCCTCCTGATAGCGGCACAGCCCTTCCTCGAAGATCACGCTGGCAGCAAGTGGGTCGTGGAATGTGATCCGCGGGCTGCCGCGGAACCAGACCTCCGCCATCTCCGCGACGATGCTGAGCGGGCCGCCGGCCTTCTGGAAGCGGGCGCGGCATTCATCAGCGCCAAGTATGCAGCGGGTTGTCACTTCCAGGCCAATGGAGGTGAAGCGCGGCGGGCGAGCGCGGTAGGTGATCGCCGTGGCCACCGGGTCGCAAAAGGCGTTCCACTCGCGCGCGCCGGGGCCGTGCCCGTTCCCCGCGGTGAAGACGCCGCACATCAGCACCAGCTCCTTAAGGAGCGATGGGATCTCCGGATCCGCCGCGAAAAGCAGGCCGAGGTTCGTCATCGGGCCGATCGCCAGAAGCACGATCTCGCCCGGGCGTTGCCGGATCGTCTGGCGCATGAACTCGAGCGCCGCGCCTGGCGGGAAGTCGGTGCGGTGCGGGCGCGAGGCGACCGCCTCGTACTGCGGCACGTTGGGCTGGCCCGGCCCGAAGAGGAGCGGTCCGGGGGCGCCGGCATGAATCGGCACGTCGTCGCGCCCGGCGGCACGGCAGATCTCCGCGGCTAGCGCCGCGCGCTGGACCACATTCCCCGTCGCCGTCGTCACGCCAACCAGCTCGCAGCGCGGCTGGCGGAGCAGGTAGGAAAGGCAAACGGCATCATCGATGTCGCTGCCAATATCGGTATCGAGGAGAACCGGTATACGTTCGCTCATGGGACCTCCCGTGGCTCAGGCCTATGAAAGAGTGCGCTTCGCAAACCCGGTTCGATAACGAACCCTGGGATGCCTGCACGCCAGGCGTGCTTCAGTGTTCGACAAGCGCCTGGCGGATTCATGCCAGGGAGGTTGCCACTCGGATCTCGGGCGTAGGGGGTCTGGCGTGGAACAGCCCCGGAGAAGCGACGAGCACTCCATCTCCTGGAGACGATTCGCGCCGACGCTCCTCCGGGGCGCTTCGCCCTGGCTACGGCACGAGCACCTGGCAATCGGCGAGCATGAACCAGCCGGCATCGCGCGCGCGGGATTCCCCGAGGGTCTCTATGCGGAGTTCATTCTCGCCCTGCCTCAGCACGCCCGCGGGGATGGCCAAGCTTTCGGTGGACCAGCCGCGCTCGCGGAACGGGTTCGGCCCCTCGAAAAGCACGCGCCCGTTGAGCGAAACGCGCACGGGAACGGCTCCGGGCTTGTCATCATCCTGGGCGGTGAGCACCAGCTGGGCCGCGCCCTTCGGCGCAGCCTTGAGGTGAAGCACCGTCCACATCCGCGGGTGCTCGGTGTTGGTGCCGTAGATCCAGATCGCCCTCCGCGGGGGACACAGGTAGCCATACTCCTCGGGGCCGCGCGCGCCACGGAACCCCTCGAGCTCCAACCGCCAGCCGCCGGGGATCTCCGTCTGCAGGTAGCGCTGTTGCTCTGCCGCCAGTGTGCCCGCCGGATCGGTGGCCAGACGCTCGATCACCGGGTCCAGGTACCACGGTTTTCGTTCCGGCTTGATCCGGGCCACGCGCTGCAGCCATTCCTCCGGGGGCAGGCGGCGGACAAACCCGCCAAGGCGCATGGTACGGGCGATCCGCGCGAACTCCGCCAGGCGCCGGGCAAAGGCATCCTCGCTTACCACCAGCCGGCCATTGAACGGGTTCCGGGCGTTCAGGTCACCAAACAGCACGCACAGCTTTTCGACGCGCACCCGGTAAAGAGCGGCGCGGTCGTCCCGCGCGGCCTCCTCTGCCTCGCCCAGGAGCTTCAGCGCCGTCTCGGCATACTCCGGGGTGACGAAGTGCGTGCTGGGGCCCTCGCACATCTGATGGATGGGGCGCTCGTCCACCTCGCGGTGCATGAAATCGAAGTAGGCGCGCACCTTCGGCGCCGCCGGGCCGTAATAGGCCCTCATGAATTCATCAATCAGCGGCTCCACGGGGGTATCTGGATTCCACAGGAGGTGGCTCTGGACGTAGATGAAGAGGTCCTGGAAGTTGCGCGGCGTGCCGCAGTAGAAGATGCCGCGCACCCCGCGCGTGGCATAGAGCTCCAGCTTCCGCTTCATCGCGTAGAAGCTGCCGAACGGCTCGTAGATGTTCTGGTAGCCGGTCGGGTAGTCGAAGATGTACATGTTCTTGGGGCACTTTTCGAGCCACCCGAGGAGGTCCTGCTGGCTCTGCGTGTTCTTCTCGCAGGTGAGGTCGTGGCTGCTGCACCCGGTGCGCGGGGGATAGGGGCAGTACTGGACCATCACATTCGGCTCGGGGAACACGCGCGTGGGCGGGGGTGAAGTGGCGTTCGTGTAGGCGAGCGTGAGGATGCGCTTATCCGGGTACTTGCGCGCCACCTCGCGCGCGATGTGGTTCACGTAATCGAGGAGGCGGTCGGTCATCACTCCGGGGGCGCCATCCAGGCGCTTGCACTCCTCGCACTCGCACCAGGCGTGGCCGTCGCCCTGAGAGACGCCGAAGAAGGTGCGGTCCGGCTGCTTCTCGATGAGCGCCAGCAGGCGCTCGGCGGAGATCCGGCGCACGTCGGGATTGGCAAGGCAAAGGTGGACGTCAAACCGGCGCGCGTCGGGATCCCGGGTGAGGCGCCGGCCATCCTTCTGAAGCGCGAAGTATTCGGGGTGCTCCTTGTGGTAGGTGTCGTAGGGGAGCAGGTACTCCGCCGAATGGACGATATTCCCCGGCTCGCCAATCGCGCGCGGGTCCATGATATCGTCCTTCGGGGTATGCCCCAGCTTCAGGTTGCCGGTGAGGTTGCGAAACTCGAAGAACGGCTTCGCGGAAAGGGTGCACTCGGGGATCACAAGCGTGTCTCGCCGGGGGATCGTCTCGCAGTTAGGCGCGTAGAAGCGACAGCCCAGGTGGCGGAGCAGCGCATACGCGCCATAAACCGTCCCGACATCGCGCCACCCGCAGATCCCCGCGCGCCCGCCGCGCACGCGCACGACATAGCCATCGGGCGCCACGGCGTTAAGCTCCTTTTGCGAGATGAGCCCCGCGGCCACCGCGGCCTGTCCCACCAGGATCGTCCCGGCGGGGGCTCCCTTGCCGCTCGCCACCCCGCGCTCCAGGCGCCGGCCGATCATCTCCTCCAGAATGCTCGCCAGCTCGTCGGTCGCCAGTGTCTCGCGCGCGGTCGGGTTGGTCCCGGTAAGGATCGCGGTCGCGTCCGCTCGCGGGGCGAGAGTGATCCGGCCCGGGGAGCGCGCGGGATCGGGCGGCTCAACACGGACGACGAACCTCGCGACGGTCTCGCCCCCCGCGCGCGCCGGGGGCGAGCTGAAAGACCACACGCCGCGCCGCGAGGCATAGCGCTCATGGCGGGCATCAAAGGGGTAGACGGTGCCAAAGTCGAGCGCCTCGATGACGATCTTGCGTGCCGGCGTCTTTAACGTGAACCCCTGGCCCGACGGCGCCAGGCCGCCACGCACCGGCGTCGCCGGTATGGGCTCACGATGCGTGACCAGGCCCGCGGCATTCCACACCTCGATCACGCCGTCCTTGGTGAGGGGTTCCGGGAACTGCAAGAGCGAGCACTCCACCGGCCCTACCGGGACGCCCTCCTTCACCGAGAGCCGGATCGTGATCCGTGCGGTGTTCCCATCCAGCTCCAACCGATAGGAGAAGGGGCCGTTCTGAAGATCGGCGGTGAGGGTCGCCGTCCGGCCATCGGGAGAGACCTCCACCGTCCCCTTGTTCCACGCATCAGTGGAGCTGAAGACCGCTCCCTGATACTCCGGGGCGAAGACGTGAAAGTAGGAGCCACCCGAGATCACCTCGCCGCGATGCGTGAGGGCGAGGCCCGTGGGTCCCAGCGTCGCGGTCCAATCACCAGACTGAAGCGTCACCGGGGCGGCTGGCGCCGAAATCGCAGGCGCCGCGAGAGCGACAAGCAGCAGAAACATGGCGAGCGAGTGCGAGAAGGTCATGGCCGTCACCTCCCGACGAGAAGCTCTCGCGAGGCGCGGGCAACCAGGCCACGTGAGGGCTTCGCGTTGCTCTGTTCCTTCGCGTTTCCCGCGGCGTTTCCTGTGTCCGGCGGCATCCGGGGCCCTGGCGCGCTCACCCTTTCCGGCCGACGACGATGAGCCGGCGCGAGGAGGGGGTGTAGTCGCTCCCATCATGGTCGCCATAGGCCGCCTCGAGGGTAAGGCCGGCCTTCCGGAAGAGCGAGCGAAACTGCGCCCAGGTGTACCAGCGAATCGACATCGGGTAGCGCTCCTCGCGGCCATCCTCCTCGTGGATCCACACCGATTCCAGGCGCTGAGTGCGGGCGTTCCAGTTGGTGAGTAGGACCCAATCGCTCTCGGTCATCACCGGACGGAGGCGGCGGAGGACAAAGTGTCGGTTCGGCTGCTCGATGATGAGGCGGCCACCCGGGCGGAGCGCGGCCACCATCCCGCGCAGCACCCGCAGGTTCTCCGCGTCGGAGAAGTAGCCGAAGCTGGACCACCAGTTACAGACCGCGTCGAAGCCTTCCCGGAGCGGGAGGCGGCGCAGATCCGCCTGGCAGAATTCACCTTTCAGGCCCTCTGCCTGGAAGCGGGCGCGGGCACGCTTCAGATAGTCATGATTGATATCCACCGCGGTCACATGGCAGCCGGCGCGCGCCAGACGCACGGCGATGCGTCCCGCCGCGCTCGGGGCATCGAGGACCCGGTCGCCCGCGCGCAGCCCCAGCAAGCGGAGAATGCACTCTGCCTCCGCGTCGCTCCCCTCTTCTTCCTTCACGTAGATGAAGTCATGCACCTGGATGAACCAGTTGTCGAGCACCGCCATCGTACTACCTCGCCAGCCCTTCGATCGCTTTGGCCACGGCCTCGCGCGCGGCGAGGAGGGCGTCCGGGTCCGGAAGGATCTTCGTGGAGTAGCGCCCGCCGGCGTTCGGGATCGAGACGAGCGCGCGTGCCTTCTCCAGGGCCTTCTTCGCGGCATCCAGTCCCTTCGCGCGCGGGCCGGCTTTTGCCACGAGCTGGCGCAGCAGATTGAGATACTCGTAATCTTCCACGCCTTCTCGGGCCTGCTCCAGGCGGACCGAGGTCACCGGGCCATCCACGCCGATCAGGTGTCCCGGATAGGCGAGAAAGCCGTCGCCGTTGGGATAGCGCACCCAGGTCGTCTTGCCCGGCTCGCCGCTCTGGCGGATGTAGCTATGCCAGCCGAATTGGTACGGGTTGTAGGTGAGCCAGTCGATCCCCCAGAACTCGTAGGCTTCCACGTCGTAGTGGAAGCAGTAGTGCGGCAACAGGCGCTCCACGGCCAGGTACGGCGTGTCGGTGCACATCTGGCCGTCCGTAGTCCAGCGGACCCGGGTGCCGGCCTGCCGGAGCTCCGCGATCTTCTCCGGCTTGACGATCCCGTAGTGGCCGATGCCCCACAGCGAGAGGTATCCGTCCCACTCGGGCACGTGGTGCCACGTGCTGCAATAGATCGGGATCTCGGGGTCGACCTCGCGGATCATCTCGCACAGCGCCTGCATCTGCGCGATGATCTCCGGGCGGGAGTAATAGGGCTCATCCGAGATGTAGAGGACGAGCTTCTTGTGCCATCCCTTCGCCTTCACGTGCTCCCAGTAGGCTTTCAGGCAGGCCTGGTAGGCGCGCTTGTACTCGGGCCGGAGTTTCCGCCGGTCCACGCCTTCGTACGGGTAGTTGCCCTCATACGGCTTCTCGCCGAACTTCTCGGCGGGCGGGTGCCCCCACCCAAACAGTGTGAAGTGCGACGGCATGTACGACGTGGGCAGCTTCAGGACGTTGAAGTAGTAGTCCGCCGCCTTGTCGTACTCGGTGAAGTCGGTGATCACCCGGCCGTTCTCGTAGCGGATCACCGGGTTGGGCAGGATCCGGTCCGGGCAAAGGCGGCGCTCGGCCATGAACTTCCAGAACTCGCGCCGCTCCTCGTCCGCGCTCTTGCTGGGCGTCGTCCACATGGGCCCGCGGCGCACGTCGTAGATGGCCCCGACGTGCGCCTCATCCGGGAGGGTGAAGCTCCACACGTGCACCGTGTAGGGCACCGTGGCAATCCGCTTTCCGCCGGCGACCAGCCGAACCTCCCCGGTGTAGTCCCCGGGAGCGGCGTCCTTGGGCACCGAGAAGGTGATCCAGAACGGCTGGGTTTTGTTCGGCTCCAGGTCGAAGGCGTCTCGCGGGAGAAGCGGGTCCGGCCACATGCCAACCCAGCCATCCGAGGCGCCAGTGCTGGTGGGGAACTTGCGGTGCCACTCGGGCGTGTTGCTGCTATAGTAGCTCGTCTTGTGATCCACCGGCACGTAGCCGACGACGGCGACCTCGGGCGCGGGTAGGCGGGCGCCGGTGCGATGAGCAGGCGGCGTCACCTCGATCCGGATGCCCTGGATCGCGGCCGGGCCGCGGACAGCGAGCTGCAGCGGCTCCTTCTCGTTCCGGGCGGCAGAAACGCGCACCTGAGCAGGCACCCGCGGGGGCACGTCCTCTTGAAACACCTTCACCAGGGGATTCACGGGCCAGATGGCCAGGCGGGTGGTTATCGGGGCCTCGCGCGCCTCGAGCACGCCCGTTTCGGCCGGGGTGACTTCGGCGAGAAGGACGCCGTCGTGCCACACCGTGCCGCTCGCCAGCATCGTCAGGTGGAGCTGGAAGTTGGCGATATCGTCCGGCATCGTGAAGAGGCCGGAAAGCGAGGTCCAGTCGTTCGTCCCGGTGAGCGCCGGGCCAGTGGCGGCGAATTTCTGGCTCTCGCAGTGCTCGCCGGCCATGTTCCGGTAGTGGGCATGAAGCTGCACCGAGCCGTTGCGGATGTCGCGCGTCTTTAGCCAGGCGGCGTAGAGGTAGGTGCGTCTCGGTTTCACCGGCACATCTTGGCGCCAGCCGGTCCAGGCCAGCTTCGAGTCGTGCGGGATCTGCATGCGGACGCACCGTTTCCCGAAGAGGCCGGCCTCATCCAGGCCCATCCGGGTGCCGGCGGGGCTCTCGCCCTCGGCGCCGCCGGGCCATTCGTCGGGGAGCGCGGTCCCCTGCTCGAAACTGGCGTTGCGCGCCAGGTTGCGCGGGCCATCCAGAAGCGCCTCATAGCTGGCTGTGGTGCCCGGCCGGATCCGCGGATCCGCGGAGAGATAGATGAAGTAGGTGCGTTCGGTCCGCGCGGGAATGTCTCCTTCGATGAGCACTCCCTGCCCGAGGAGGCAATGGGGCACGACGCGGTCGCCATCGGTGACGCGAATCGCCTCGGGGCGGATCTTGCCGCGCAGCCGGGCCATGAGCCCGGAGAGATCCACATAGGCAAGGTGGGCGTCGCGCGCCTCGTCCGAGAAGTTGCGCACGCGGATCGGCACGCGGTGGCTCCAGGTGATGTCGTCCCGCGGATTCTCATCAAACCACTTCGCGTCCGCGCCGGCGCGACGCAAGGAGAGGCGTTCCGGCTTGCCGGCGCGCGCCAGGAGGCGCGGCTTCTCCGCGCACTCCAGGCTCACGTCGTCAAACCAGGCGGTGCCGGTGCCGCGCAGCACCGTCCCGAGGCTGGCGCGGTTTGCCTCCGGGGGCGCGGTAAACTCGGCGGTGACTTCCTTCCAGTCGTAGGTCCCCTCGCCACCGCTTAGCATCGGCGCGATCATCATCGGGTTTTGCGCGTTGCCGACGTGGATGTACCAGCCGGCATGGCCGCGCACGTTCTCGGCCTTCACCCACGCGCGCATCACGTACTTCGCGCCGCCGATGATGTGGATATCGCGCTGCCGGGTGGCGATCCAGGTCGGCTCGGCACCCTCGGCAACCACCGTCTTGAGGCAGCGTTTCCCGGAGCGCGGGTTCTCGGTGGTCCAGAACAGCTGGTGCTCGGGATCCTGCCGGTCGTGGATCCAGTGGGCCGGCGTGTCGCCGGTGCCCTCCTCCACGCTCCCGTTGCGCACGCCCGCCGCAGCGTTCAGAAAATCGGGCACGGCCCAGGCCACCGGATTATCAAAGTAGAGGTAGTAGTGCGCCGTCCCGCGCGCCGGGCACTCCGCGGGAAGCGTCAGCGTCGATCCGGCGGGCACCGAGCCCCGGGTCACCAGGGAGCCGGCGGGGCTGGTGACGGCGAAGAGGAGCTCCTGTCCCGCGGCGTTGCACAGCCGGATCTGAGAGACGGGCACGCCGGCGAGATCCGCCTCGCCATCGCCCTTGCCCACGTGCAGGACGACCGGCTCGCCCGCCGCGTCGCGTTCCATCTCGTTGTAGATGGTGACCGGAATGCGCTGGCGCCATAGCTCACCGTTGCCCAGGTAGAGCGGGTGGTGCCAGCTTTGGGCGTCCGCCCCAACGATGGAGAGGAAGAAGAGAAGCGCTGCGCAGTGCTTGATCATCTTTGGACCCCCTTGCCGAGTCTGGTTAGACCCGTGGAGCAGCATTCCTGCCGGTGGGGATGGTAGCACCCGCTGGTCAGCCCCGGCGCGTTTGAACACCGGCGTCAGTGGCTAAACTCCCGTTGGGCCAGGCAGCACGCGCTGCCGAGGAGGTGTGCATGGCCGACGAGCCGAGACAAGACGACCGCCCGCGAGGGAGAATGGCAATGAGATGGCCGGTAGAGATCCGGGTTGTGCTGATAGGCGCGGCGGCATTGGTGCTCTATCACGCGGTGGGTGGCAGTTGGCCTGGAGCGGCCCTCGCCATCACTTTCATGCTAGTCTACCTGGCGATCCTGGGTCTGGAGCGGGTTGTCCGGAGGTAAGCCCCCGTGTGAGCCGGGATGTAGGGGAGCATTCACGCACAGAGGCCCGATGCGCGGCAGGCCCCCCGCGTGCGCTTTGTCCCGATCTAAGACCTGGCCCATACGGGGTAAGCTGAAAGCGGGCCGGGGTAAAGAAAAACCCCGACACCGCATGGTGCGGCACGCATGATCCACCCTCCGTAAGGGCGCCTCTCTCTGCGCCCGCCCGTGGCCCTCCTGAGCTCTTACGCCGGCTCCTCTCAATGCAGAGAACGCTCTGCTTCCTCCGAACTCCCCCGCCCGTGTTTGGGATTCCCTGACCGGTGCCAGGTAGGCCCGGGCAGGAATACACCGCCCTCTACTGGAAGAATCTGGCGGCAAGCAACCCCGGGATCGGGGAGAGGGTGGGAGTTGAGATGCCGCAGGAACGCGATGAGATAGAGGAAAAGATCGACGAGTTCCTGGAAGGGCGCCCGCGCTCGAGCTACCTGGCGGAGCTTCGCGCCGCGCTGGCAAGGCGCCTGGAGGGGACCCGCGCTGCGCTGAAACAAACGGAGGATCCGAAAGAGCAGGAGAAGCTGCGCAAGGAGATCGCCGAGATGGAGCGTCAGGACGAGGTGCTGGCGCGCGAGGAGCTGATCACCGAGTTCGTGGAGGATTCGGTGCGCGCCACGGTTTCCTGGTCGCTCCTCAAGCCAGAGGATGACGAGGGGGAGGCATGAGCGCGCCCCCCAAGGCCCGGCTCACCTGGCGTTCGATCCTGCTCGGGCTGCTACTCATCCCGCCCAACTGCTACTGGATCGTCCAGATGGAGCGGGTGCGCAAGGGCCCCTACGTCACCAGCATCTCCCTCTTCGCCAACGCGCTCTTCGTGCTGGTGCTCCTGGCGCTCGTCAACGCCGCCATCGCCCGCCGGTACCCGAAGCGAGCACTGAGCCCCGCGGAGCTGCTGGTCACCTACTCCATGGTCGCGCTCGCGTCCGGGCTATGCGGCATGGATTTCGTCCAGGTGCTGATGCAGATCATCGGGTACGCCGCCTTCTTCGCGCGTCCTGAGAACGCCTGGGCTGACCTTATCCTCCCGCACCTGCCGAAGTGGCTCACCGTGCAAGATACAGAGGCGCTGAAGGGCTACTACTCCGGCTACTCGTCGCTTTACCAGTGGTCGAACCTGCGCGCCTGGATGGTGCCGGCGCTGGCGTGGACCGGCTTCGCCGCGGTGCTCCTGTGGATCATGCTCTGCATGAACGTGGTGTTCCGGCAGCAGTGGATGGCGCGCGAGCGGCTCACCTTCCCGATCGTGGTGCTCCCTCTGGAGCTGGTCACCCCTGGGTTGCCACTCTTCCGCAACCGCCTCATGTGGGCCGGGTTCGTGCCCGCGTTCGTGATCAGCCTCCTGAACGGCCTGGCGCTCTTCTATCCTTCACTGCCCCACCTCAACGTGGGCCAGTATGACTTCCTGCAGCGGATACTCCGGACTAAACCGTGGTACGCCGTGGGCTGGACGCCGGTCACCTTCTATCCCTTCTGCATCGGGCTCTGCTTCCTGCTGCCGGTCGACCTCCTCTTCTCGTGCTGGTTCTTCTACTTCTACTGGAAGGCACAGAAGGTCATCTCGAACGCGATGGCGTGGGACGCGACGCCGCGCTTCCCCTTCATCGACCAGCAGGTGTTCGGGGCGCTGATCGGCCTGGCGATTGCCCTCCTCTGGACCTCGCGCGGCTACCTGCGCGAAGTGTGGCTTGCCGCCCAGGGAAAGCCTTCGGAGGTGAGCAATTCGCAGGACGCAGTCTCGTACCGGTCGGCGCTCATCAGCATCGGGATCGGCGTCGTGCTCCTGGTGCTCTTCTGCCGGCTCGCCGGGATGTCGTGGGGGATCGCCATCGGCTTCATGCTCCTCTACCTGCTGATCTCTTTCGTCGTCACGCGGATCCGCGCCGAGCTCGGCCCGCCGGTGCATGATTTCCACGGCGTCAGCCCTGACCTGATGATCCCCTCGGCGCTGGGGACCGTGGGCGCGCGCCCTCAAGACCTCTCCATGATCTCGCTCCTCTACTGGTTCAACCGCGCCTACCGCTCGCACCCGATGCCGGTGCAGATGGAAGGGCTGAAGATGGCGCAGATGACCAGTCTCGACAGCCGGGGAATGGTGAAGGCGCTCGTCCTGGCCGGGATCGTGGGGATGGTGGCGTCGATCTGGGCATTCCTGCACCTGGGGTATTCGCTGGGCACGGCGGGCAAGTTCTGGTCGGGCTACAGCTATGGAACCCAGATCTTCGGGCGGCTGCAAAGCCAGATCACCGCGCCGGTGCCGCCGCAGATGATGGAGCGCTGGGCGATGCTGTTCGGCCTGGTCTGCTGCACCGGGCTCTCGGCGATGCGGGTGCGCTACCTCTGGTGGCCGTTCCATCCGATCGGCTACACGATCTCCGGGTCGTGGTCGATGAACCTGGTCTGGATGCCGATGCTGATCGCGTGGGTCCTCAAGGGGAGCATCCTGAAGTGGGGCGGGCTGCGGCTCTACCGAACGCTCCTCCCCTTCTTCCTGGGCCTCATCCTGGGCGATATCATGATGGGCTGCCTCTGGAGCCTGATCGGGATCGCTCTCGGAGTGGAGACGTACTCGTTCTGGGGCGCCTAGCCCGCATTATTCATCAGAATAATGAAATGAAAAGAAGTCTCTCAGGCGTGGCCCAGGTTTGTGGGCGCTGCCCTCGAAAACACTCTGCCGCCGGGCGCTTGTGGCGGCAACGGCGTGCCACCAGGCAAGAGACTTCTCTTGAAGTATTCTGGTGAATACTTCGAGCTAGCGCGCCACGCACGCGGGGAGCGGCGCCGACCCCGTGGAATCGCGCGAGGGGGGCAGATGCCGCCGGCGCGTGCCGGTGCATCACGCCAGGGGGGTCTCGATGGAATGGACAGCGTTCAAGGCGATACGCGCGCCCTACTCGCGTGAGGTATGGGAGCTGACGTTCGAGGAGCTGGCGGCATGCCCGCGCTGCTCCGGGACGACCTTCCTCATCCCCTTCCCCGCCGGCGGCGCCTCAGCCGCGGGTCTGGAGGGCGCCAGCCCGCACGAGCTGCCCCCGCTCGATGCCGCCATTTTCCTCTGCTTTAACGAGGATTGCCTCAGCATCTACGTGATCATCTTCAGCGAGGAGCGCCGGGAGGAGTTCGAGGCGCTCATCCCCTATCTCCGCGAGGCCGGGCGCCGGGCGCTCGGCGATGCGTAAATAGGTGCGATCTTCGCAGTCACCCTCCCCTTTCCTTCCCTGCAACAATGGGCGTCTCTCTCTCGCCGGAAACGCGCCCGCGAGCTGTCGCGTCCTGGCATTACACCGGGATGCCGCGTTGAAGGCGCGCGCCGTTTGGCGCGTGGTTAGGAGGGGGAACGTTGTGGTCATGAGAGCAGCCAGTTGGGTTCTGATCCTCGCGGCGGCTACTTGGATTGCATCGGCTGCCGCGGAAACACCATCGCAAGCGCGCGCGCCAGCGTCGCAGAACCCTCCCCGCCTGGTGGTCAACGGGCGGATGGTGCAGACGGATATCGCCCCGCGCATCATCCAAGGGACTACGCTCGTCCCCATCCGGTTTATCGCGCAGGCGCTAGGCGCGAACCTCACCTGGCAGCCCGCCGGGCGCGAGGCGGTGATCGATTACGAGGGGCAGCGCGTTGTCGTGCAGGCGGGCGCGGAGACGCTCGTTGCTGGCAACCGCAGCATCCGAACGCGCGTGCCGGTGCAGGTGATCCAGGGGCGCACGATGGTCCCATTGCGCGTCGTGGCCGAGACGTTCGGCGCCGACGTGCGTTGGGATCCGCAGGCACGCACGATCTACATTCGCACAGTGGATCAGCCTGCCGCGCCGCCCAGCCCGGAGGAGCCGGCACAGCCAACGCCGGCAGCGCAAATACAACAGTCGGTGGAGGTGGGCCTGAGCACACCGCAAGCGGAGTATCCGGCGGGCGCGCCCATCGAGTTGACGCTCCGCATTCGAAACAGGGGGAGCGAGACGGTGCGCCTGCTGATGCGCACCGGCCAACTCTTCGATTTCATCGTCCAGCGCAATGGCGAGGTGGTGTGGCGCTGGTCAGAGGGCCGGGCATTCACCCAGGCAGTGACGCAGTTGGTGTTGTTGCCAGACGAGACGCGCGCGTTCACCGTGCGATGGGACGGGACGGACAATACCGGTGCTCGCGTGCCGCCGGGAAGCTACACCGTCACCGGCAGGGTGACCCATGCGCTGGAGGTGCCACTTCAGGATACCCGGGAGATCCGGATCACGGCCGCGCCGTGATCCCCGGCAGGGAAACGAAATAAGGAGTCTTGAGATGATGGTCGAGCTCGATGCACAGGAATTCCAGGGAGCGATTGGTGACGCGGTGAAGGTGCTCCGCCAGGTCGCCAACGACGAGAGCCAAGACGGCGAAACTCGCGTCGAAGCGGCGGTGGCACTCCTCGAATTCGCCACGCATCTCCATTCCAGCGCGGGACCGGAGGGCTGGTACGAGGAGTATGAGGAGGAAGAAGAGAAGTAGCAGGAGGCCCGGGGTGGTGTTTCAGACCACCCCAGGCCTACCAGTGTGCTGAATACGGACAGGTCTCGGTGGCCCGGGCGCCGGCTATCGTCGCGCGAGGCCTCATGACGCCGCGACGGGCGTTCGGCCATCGGTGTCGAGCACCCGCGAGATCGCGAGGAAGTTCTCGCGCCACCGGTTCTCGGGCACATCCTCGGTGATGCCCACGAGAAGCCGGTCGCCCGGAGCGGCATCGCGTAGGATCTGGCGCGTTGTCTCCTCGATCGTCTCGATTGAGGCGAGGTGGACGGAGGAGGGGTAGTTGATCCAGAGGACCTTATCCGCCCACACCTCGCGCGCATCGGCCATGCTCATGTCGGTGTCCGGCGCGGGAGTAAACGCCTCGATATAGTCCAGCCCAGATCGGGCGACGATATCGGCCCACACGCGGTTGTTTCCATCGAGGTGTGCGCCCAGGAGCTTCCCCTTCTTATGGAGGACCTCGGCGGCCTCATCGTAGTGGGGCGCCACGTACTTCTCAAAACGCTCGCGGCCCATCACATCCGCCGTCTCGTTGCCGCCGTAGTTGAAGGCAAGCGCCGGCGAGTCGGCAAGCAAGGGGTAGAGGCTCCGCAGCTTCTCCACGAGGGCGTCATACAGCTTCATGATCTCGTCGCGGCGCTCCACCCATTCGATGGCGAAGGTCTCGACCCCCATCATGGAGACCATGATCTCGTGCAGCGGCGTGGAGCCCACCGCGCCGCGGAAAAAGCCATCTTCGCCAAAATCGGCCTGAGCCCGTTCAAAGGCGGCGTAGTTGGGCAGAAACTGCCGGTCCTGGATCAGGAAGAGGAGCGGCTTATAATCCTCGGGCGTCTTGAAGATCTTCTCCACATGCCACGACGTGAACCCCGCCGGCCGCGTCAGCGTGCTCAAATCGCCGACTGGCGTATGGTAGATCGTGCGGGTATAGCGCACCCCGTCCTGGGTGAAGATGTGGCTCTCCACGGTGACGTTGGGCGTGATCGTGTTTACCACCGGCACCGTCCGCACGACGATGCAGAGGCCCTCGTTGCGAAGCTGCCGCTCGACGGCGCATTGGGGGATCTTGCTCTCATACACGGTAAAAGGCACCTTGTCCGGCATCTCGCCCCGCAGGACAGCCTCCACGCGTGCTCTCGGTGTCATTGGCTTCTCCTTTCAGAATGAAAGATGATTCCGCGGGGGAGTTGGGGGGTCCTTCTTCGCCTGGAGCATGATTGGGGAAACCGGGGAGGCGAGACGACGCCCGACTCCCGGCGTGCTATGACGTGGCAGCAGCCAGCACGCGATCGATATCGACGTGCTTTTCGACCAGACGCTGCGCCAGCTGGATCGTTTCGGTATCGTTTGGCTGCATCTTGACGGTGAGATCGTGGATCTTGGAGACGACCGAGTAGCTCTCATCGTCCACGAGCACCACGGGAATCTGGGTGCGCTTCACCAGGCGCATCACGGTGGCATGCGGGAGAATACCGCGCGTGAGCACAATGCCAGAGACGCAATACGACTGCCTCTCGCCCATGACGCAAGAGCTCATGGCGGCAAGAAGCAGGTCCTCCCGATCCCCGGGAAGGATGGCCAGGACACCGGGAGCGAAGTGATCGAGCGCCGTATGAGGCGACATGGTGCCGATCACGCAGCGCTCGATCTTGTGGTCGAGGGAATCGCCGCCGTTGAGGAGCCGGCCTTTCAGGCCATCCACGACCTGACGCACCGTCGGGTTAGAGAGGCGTGGCCGGAGGGGGATCACCCCGAGGAGATCGACGCCGAAGCGCGCCAGGCCACGGCCGGCATAGTCGCGGATCATCTCGAGCTTTTCGGGAATCGCGCGGTTGATGATCACCCCGATCACCGGCACGCCATGCGCGGCGAAGAGACAGCGGTTGAGCATGATCTCATCGATCGGCCGGCCGATGCCACCCCCGGTCACCAGGATCACCCCCGCGCCCAAGTGCTGCGCTACGCGCGCGTTGGAGAGATCGAAGACGGAGCCAACGCCGGCATGGCCGGTGCCTTCGATCACCATGAAGTCTCGGCCCTGCGACACCTGGTGGAAGGCGGCTGTGATCCGATCCAGCAGGTCATCAGGCCGGGGCGCGTCGATATACTCGCGGGTGAAACGCGACTCCACGGCGATGGGGCTCATCGCCGCCAGCTCCTCCTCGCGGTCCATCACGGCAGCGACGAGCACGGCATCCTCGTCGATCTTCTGGCCGTTGACCTCCGTATAGCGCTGGCCGACCGGCTTGATGAAGCCGACATCGAGCCCGCGGTTCTGCAGAGCAGCCAGCAACCCGAGAGAGAGTGTCGTCTTCCCCTCGTTCTGGTGAGTGGCGGCGATGAAGACCTTTTTCATCCGTCGGTACCCACGGCGTTCTTCTCATGCTCGCGCGCGGAGACGGCCTGAAGCGCGGTGATCGCGACGATGTTGACGATATCCTCCGCGGAACACCCACGCGAGAGATCGTTGACCGGCCGGGCCAGGCCCTGAATAAGCGGTCCGTAGGCCCCCGCGTGCGCCAGGCGCTCGGTGAGCTTGTAGGCGATGTTCCCGCAATCGAGGTTGGGGAAGATCAGCACGTTGGCACGTCCGGCCACGGGGCTCTCGCCCTTGACCTTCGTCTTGGCCACGGAGGGAACGAGCGCCGCATCGGCCTGGAGCTCGCCATCCACGAGCAGATCCGGGGCGCGCTTTCGCACCAGCTCGGTTGCCTGCACCACCTTGTCGACCAGCGGGTGCTTCGCGCTCCCCTTGGTGGAGAAGGAGAGCATGGCAACGCGCGGCTCGGCACCGGTGAGCGCGTGGAACGACTCCGCGGTTTCGATCGCGATCTCGGCCAGCTGCTCGGCGTCCGGGTCGATCACCATACCGCTATCGCCGTAGGCGAGCACTCCGTTCGCGCCATAGGTGGGATCCGGGAGGACCATCAGGAACCAGGCGGAAACCGTCTTGATCCCGCGCGCCGGACGGATGATCGTAAGCGCCGGGCGGAGCACGTCGGCGGTGGCGTGGATCGCGCCCGAGACGTAGCCATCGGCCTGGCCCAGCTTCACCATCATCGCCGCAAAGTGGATCGGATCGCGCATGGCATCGCGCGCCTGGTCCGGGGTCATCCCCTTGGCCTTGCGCATCTCATAGAAGCGGTTAGAGAACTCCTCAAACCGAGGGTCGGTGGAGGGATCCACAATCGGAATGTCGCTGAGATCGGTACCCACGCGCGCGGCGGTTGCGCGCACCTCTTTCTCACGGCCCAGGAGGATGATCTTTGCAATACCCTCGCGCATCACCTGCCCGGCAGCAATGACGTTCCGCTCCTCCTCCCCCTCGGGAAGCGCGATGGTCAGGCCGGCGCTTTTCGCGCGCGCCTTGATCTGCCCAATGATATCCATCAGTCTTATCTCCTCATCCCACAGCGATCGCCGGGAGTGGCCCCGGACGAACGGGATCACTGAACTACTTTATCATGCCCCCGCGCGTTCACCTGCCGGAAGCCACGATGGTTTCGGGGCGCGCTGCTACAGCCCGGCGCCGGATCCGAGGCGGTGGTAGGCGGCCGTCACCTCGTGGATGCACGCGGCTTCGGCGGGCACATCCGGATTCAGGGCACACACTCCGGTCAAGATCTTCTCGGGGCCCTGTGGAATCCACTCCTCGACGAACTGCGCGTCGGCGGGATGGAGCCGGCCCTCCTCATCGACCGCGCGGAAATGGAGAGCCGCAGCAATGCCAAGCAGCGTGTTTGGCGCGGAAAGGCCGTGGCGCAGGCCGAGGCGCAACGCTCCGACCAGACGATCCTCGGGGGAGAGCTTGCGCGGCAGGTCCCGGCCCACGCGGAAGATCGTATCGCCCAGGGCACGGTTGGCAAAGCGCCTCAGAAGGTCCTCGATATGCTCGCGCTGGTTTGCCTCCGTGAACTCCTCGGGATACTCGCGGATAAGCGCCCGCGCCGACTCCCACATCGCCCCCTCGGCTACCTCGCGCACATCCGGACGCTCCACCGCTTCCCACAGATAGACCATGCGCGGGTCGCACACATAGCCGACGTAGGCGGTGATTGCGTGTCCCAGGTTGTGGATGAACGACTTGCGGTCCACGTAGGCACGCATGTTCTGCTTGGGATCGAGCCCCGGCACGTTCGGAATGGGGCCGCGGAAGCCGCGCGCGTCGCAGATGAGCGTGTTGTAGGCCTCGGCATGGACGGCGAGGGGATCGGCGGCGCGCTGTGCCGCGGTCATGATCGGCACCATCTTGCCGATGCTCGTCTCCACCAGGCCCAGGCTTTCGTCCAGGGGGAAATCACCCGGCAAGAGGGCGGCCACGCCCTCGCGCACCGTGGCAGCCGCCCCGCGCAGGTTCTCGCAGAGGATGATATCGAGCGGGCCCCGGCCCTGCTCCCGGCGCGCGCGGAGCGCTGCGGCGATCACCGGAAAGAGGTGCGGGAGAGCAGCGGGTCCTACTGCCGTGCCGGCAATATCGGCGGTGGTCAACTCGGCGACAACCTGGTCACGGTCGCGGCCGTCCACCGCGCGCACATTCTCTACCCAGATCGTTCCCGGCGGGTCGTCCTTGATCTCGACGCGGTAGCGCCGGCGCTCATTGAGGAGGCGGATGACCTCTGGCACGACATCGGCAAAGACCACTTCATACCCGGCACGCGAGAAGAGTTGGCCGATGAAGGAGCGGCCGATGTTCCCGGCGCCGAACTGTACAAGCTTCATAGTATTCCCTCAGCAGCGTTCGACAGCGATCGCGACGGCGCCACCGCCCCCGAAGCAGAGAGTGACCAGGCCGCGCGGGTGATCATAGCGCTTCATCGCGTAGAGGAGCGTGGTGAGCAGACGTGCGCCAGCGGCGCCGAGCGGGTGACCCAAGGCGACAGCCCCGCCGTGGACGTTGATCGCGGCGCCGGGGAAGCTCGCCTCGAAGAAGGGAAGCTGAATCCCAAAAGCCTCGTTCGCCTCGATGATCGGGAAATCGCCGGGCTGGCCCGCGGCGCGCAGCGCCTCCGAGAGCTCGTTGGCGGCATCCACGGGCGCGGTGAGAAACTCTGGTGCCGGGCAATGCACTCGCCCACACGCCACCACCCGGGCCATAGGCGTCAGTCCCAATGCCTTCACGGCGGCGCCAGAAGCAACGACGACGGCCGCGGCGCCATCCGCAGGCACGGAGGCGTTGTAGCTGCCCGCCGGATCGTCGGCGCACTCCTCGCGCATCGCCGCCAGCTTCTCGTCGGAGACCACTTGGTCGACGGCAACGTCGCCACACGGCGCGATCTCGTCGACGAACCAGCCACTCTCGATCGCCAGGCGCGCTTTGCGGTGGCTCTGCTCGGCATAGGCGTTGATCTGCTCCACGGTGTAGCCCTGCTTCTTGGCAAAGGCAAGGGCATATTCGCGCATAAACTTGCGCTCGGTAGGCCAGAAGAGGCCGTCGTAGCTGACCGAATCCTTGATCTCAAGCGCCTTGAGCTGCTCCGGCTCGGCGCCATCGAGGGCCCAGCGGTAGGCGCCGGCGCGCTTCATGCGCGGTCGCTTTCCCTTCTGGAACTCGCCCGAATTGCGCGTGAACTTGGGACCGAGAAGGTACGGCGCCTGACTGCGCGCCTCCATGCCACCCGCTACGCCGACCTGCATCACCCCGGCGGCAATCGCCTCCACGGTCATATTCACCGCCTCGAGCGCGGAACCGCAAACAGAATCGACGCACCGGGCGACGATGGTCTCGGGGAGACCAGCCTTCACTGCGGCCGCCTTCGCGGGAGCCATGCCCAGGCCGCTCTTCACCACGTTGCCCAGAGTGGCCGCCTCTACGCGCGCTGGATCAACCCCCGCGCGCTCCAGCGCCGCCGCAAGGGCAACCGCTCCCAGATCAACGGCACTGAACTCCGCCAGATTGCCATCAAAGCGCCCGATGGGCGTTCGCGCTGCCGAGCAGATGAAGACGTCTTCCTTCAAGATGAGATGCATTGTTCTTCGATCCTTACGAATAGCGACCGGCACTCCGGCACATCGCCGCGTGCATTCCGAGCTATGATGCGAACCTGGGTCAGGCAGATCCAGCTTCTCGGGCGCCCACTTCCCCGTGGCTTCAGCACCCCCCAACGGGTCCCGGGCGTGGCGGTCTCATAGGAGCGCGGGCCGTGCAGGCGCACGTGCCGGAGCCAAGCAGCCACGGCTCCAGAGGCACTTCTCCGCCGATCCGGAGGGGACGTTACACTTCGTCCCATCGCCACCTCCAGACCAGCTGGCGATGGCTCTTGCTCCCAGGGGGTGTCTGCCGCAGTACAGCCCTGCCCCCATTCTCTGTCGTGCTCCACACCTTATTATACTCCAGGACGCCAGCCTTGGGAAGAGCACCCTGCCGGCACAGCGCAGGCCATCTGAATGCCGTGCCAGGGCGTCCCGCGGCGAAATGGCCGTCGCAGGCGCGCGGAGCAGATGTATCGTGAGGAAGCGTTGGGATTCGCAGCAGCCACTACTGCGCGTGCGAAACTTGGGGTCTAGGACCCGGCGGGGAGATCAAAGAGGGCTTCCAGAACCGCGGCAACACCATCCTCGGCGTGATGGGGCGCGATCTGGTCGGCAGCATCCTTCACCGCGGGCTTCGCGTTCGCCATGGCAACACCCAGGCCGGCCCAGCGTAGAGCGGGCACGTCGTTGAGCGCATCTCCGAAGGCAATCGTCTTCTCCTGGGGGACGCCAAAGTGCCTGGCGACCACGGCAAGTGCCTGGCCCTTATCCACGCCCAGTGGCATCACCTCCAGGTAGTCCGCGAAGGAGGGGGTGATGTAGGCACGGTCTCCGTAGACAGGAGCCAGGCGGCGGTTGAGCTCCGCGATCCGCTCCGGCTCTGCGAAAATGAGGAGCTTGGTGGGAGCACGGTCGGTGAGCTTCCGCAAATCGCCCACGGCATGGAAGGGGACGGCGCACCGCTCCGCGTAGAGCTGCGCCCACCGGTTCGCCTCGCGCACATAGAGCGTATCGTCGAGGTAGTAATTCAGGTGCAGCCCCTCGCGCTCGCACAACGCCACGATCTCGCGAGCAATCTCGAGATCCACCCGCCGGTGCAGGAGAACCTCGCCGGTCGTATCGCATTTGATGAGCGCACCGTTATAGGAGATGATAGGGGTATCGAGCTCAAGCGCGCGCTGATAGGCGAGGGTACTTGCGTGCATCCGCCCGGAGCTGATCACCGCTTTCACGCCCAAGTCCCGACACCGGCGCACCGCCGCCCGGTTGCGCGGGCTGATCTCCAACTGGGGGTTGAGGAGAGTCATATCGAGGTCAAGCGCGATCAGCTCATAGGGCAGGGATGACACTGGAATCCACTCCTTCAGGGCGCGAGCGCACAAAAAAGGCCGCCTTCCACCGAAGACGGCCTCGCCATGGTACCCCGTAGGGGAATCGAACCCCTGCCGCCAGAATGAAAATCTGGTGTCCTGACCTCTAGACGAACGGGGCGCTCCCCGCGCGGACAGCTTATTTTACCATAAGCGGGGGTCTGGGTCAAGAACGTATTTTCCACGCTGATACCGCGGGTGAGGATGCCGGACGCGGCCTTCCCACCCCCCGCTCTCAGGCCGGCGCCTACTCGGCGGCTAGCGTCGCGGGGCCCTCGACGGCTAGGATCTCATCGAGACACGCATCCACCATCACATCGAACGCGGGACTGGTGGAGCGCTGGGCCAGCACGGGATACCGCTCCAGCACCATTTGTCGGGCCCGCTCGCGCAGAGTCTCCAGACGCTCGGGATCGATCCCCTCGCGCGATCGCGGAGCCAGCGGGGCTTCCTCGACGTCGCGAACTGCCGCCCCACTCTCGCCCGCCGGTCGCTTGCGGACGCGCGTCCCGGCCGGCTTTTCATCGGCGCTCTTGGCAGAGGTAGCGCGCGCGGTCGGCTTCGGCCGGCGTGGCTCGGGAATCGCGTAGTCCTCCTCGATTGCCCGGCGCAGGTAGCCGGCCGGGTTACGGCGGATGCGCGGGCTCTCCTCGGCGCAGAGCTGGTCGAAGGCATCGACGTGCTTCTGGATATGCTCCTCGCTGAACCGCGCTGCCAGTTCTTCGGCGGCCGAGCGCGAGATTCCGCGCGCGACCAGCATCTCGACGGTGGGATCGCCCAGGGGAGTGAGCGTTTCCTCGGCATTCATCCGCGGGCGCTTGAAGGTGTAGATGACCTTCTCCTCGCCGTCGCGACGGCGGGCGTAGTTCACCTCGGCCAGGAAGCCCTTCTCGATCAGCTCCTTGTGGGGCTCTTCGAGGCGTCGCTTCACCTGCGAGGGGAACGCGTCGTGAACTGGGAGTTTCTCTGCCAGGCGCATCACTCCGATCTCGAAGGTCCGGTTGTTGTACGCCTTCTTATCCAGAAAACGGAAGAGGCGTTTGGCAAGTGGCGTGCGCAGGCTGAGGTAAAACTCGATATCCAGGTTCTTGACGTAGCCTGACTTGACGCTCTCGAAGAGGAAGGAGCTGAGGACCACGTAGCTCATCGGCAGCTCTGGCGAACGCGCGCTCTTTCGGCCCGGCTGCTCGCGATACAGTTCGTACGATTCGAAGATATGGAACGCCTTACTCACGTAGGAGCGGGTGCGGTTGTCCCAAAAGGCGTTTTTCGAAGTGATCGTGGTGCCGACGAGGCGGTCCAGCGACTGCTGGATGCGATCGTACTCCCGCTTCGAGATATCCTTGCCGAGGATCCGCAGGATCTGATACCGCGTGAAGGGGATGGTTCGGTCGCGGAAACCCCCGTCTTTCAGGATCTTCATCAGGGCGATGTAGATATCCTCATCGATGGCGAGAGGCAGCCCATAGCGGTCGCTTCCGGTAACCACCCAACTCTGGGTAATCACCTCGCCGGTCTCTGTGCGCACCTGTTGCTGCACCTCGATGGTCTTCTGGTTTTCGGAGACGCGCCGTGTCAGGAGCGTGAAGGGATACTCCGCCAGATTCATCTCGTCTTTGCCAACAGGTTGTAGCACGGTCTCGGGCTCCTTCTTCGTCATGGCTCGCTCTCCCGTACGAACTACTCGGAATCACAAGGGTGACAGCTTCCCTCTTCCTAATTGAGGAGCATCACCACCAGCCCTGATCAGATAGTGTTGATCAAGGCCTCTGTCTGCAAATTCAGACGGCGGCGAAGATGGCTGGAAGCCGCGTCGTTATTGGGTTCGTGAAAACCTCGTTTGCTTGAAAACACAGCTTTCGTTGTCTGAAAGCACACTATATTCGCCGGCCGAATTGTCCCATAGCACAGCACTCCCTGCTCGGTAGCACGGTATTCCCTTGCCCCGAAACACGGTATTCCTTGCCCGAAGGCACAGGGAACAGAAGTGTGCCTTCGACCGGCGCTTGCTCGGTGACACACTATTCTACCGTACCCGGGCGGTAGACGGGGGCGGTTTCGGGGCCGAATCGGGGGCAAATGGTGGCGTACTGCTCCAAAACACACTATTTTGGGGCTGTTCGCCGGCTTTTGGAGCAAGATTCCGGCGTTTCTCCGGCACCCCGGCGGGCGGGATCGTCGCTGGACGGGTGCTGGCAGGCTGATCTGGCGTCGGCGGACTCCGGTCTCGCCGGAAGCGTGCGCGGGATCGACCCGCCGGGCCCGTTCGAGTTGTCCGAAAACACACTATTGAGTTCCCTCATCTAGCGAGCCAGCCTGGCGAAAAGGCGCCACGAGGCGCGCTCTTGTCCCGAAACACAGCATTGCCCAGTGACGCCCCCTCCTCAGTTGTCTCATAGCACACTATTCCTGTCACTCTCTTGTCAAAATGCGGCTGCACGACCGGTCGATCCATGCGCGGGTTGTGGCTGCACAGCGGCTTGTTCGAAAACACATGATTAGCGGTTGGGTGCGCGGTGGAGGCGTGCGGGCACGCAATTCGCGAGCGCTTGGCATTGACAGCCGTGGTAGTGAACGCTATAATACGCGCAGGCGATTGGCACTCCGGCAGGTATTCTCCTTCTGGAGTGGTCGCTGCTAAAGAGGCCCTGCCCTGGCATCGAGATGGCCAGGGGGGGATCCGGCGTGAGGGCGGGCTGGACCGGCTTTGGCCAGGGTTTTCCGGATGGCCGTGCCGCACTCTCCACGGATTACCCGGTGTATCTTCCCGGATAGGGTGGTCTTGCTGTCGGCACCGAGGGTTCGGCGAATCCGGCGCCTGGCTGCCAGCCGGTGATCGTGATCCTGGCGCACAGGCCAGATGAGGGTTACACTCGCTACGGCGTCGGAAAGGAGTGTACTGCATGAAATGGCTGCCGCTCGCCGCAGCGTTCGTCACATCAATCCTGCTTTTTCCCGGATGTGGAGGGTCGAGCGCCACTGTTCGCATGACCCAGCAGGCGCCGGTGCTCCGGAGTGTTGAGATTACCCCTGAGGATCTTCGTTTCAGCTTTGATGGAGGGAAGATAACCCTTCGCGTGACGGTTGACAGCGAGCGGGCTATCCATGCCGTCACCGCGGAAAGATCTCTTCTGAACACGCAGAAACCGGAGACGAAGCTCTATCCTCTCGTGCCTGTCACTGGCGGGGCGAATGTGTATCAGACATCGGTCGATGTGCCAGCCAACACGCGCCCCGATGGACAGCCGGTTCACTACAGGCTCTCCGTCTTCGCAACAGATGTCGCGGGCGTCCAATCCGACCGGGTCGAGCGCGAGATCCGCGTCGCGGCTCCAGACGCTTCGGGTCTGCCATCGGTGCCTTTCAACCCGTGACACCACGAGACGGTTGATCCTCCGTCAGGATCCGGAGAGATCCGCTCACGCCATCGGATTGATCTCGTGCGTGTGCCGGCGCGTTCTCCAAAGCGCGCGCTGCTGCACGCTCCGAGTGCGGAGGCGCCGCGCGATCCTGCCTGAGGCTGCTGGAGATGCCGGAGAGTGCTTCGGTGGATGACACCAGCCTGGTGGGGAGCGGGGCGCACGCCAGGGCATGACCTGGCCGGCGTATCACGGGAAGTGACTGGCAGTGGGCATAAATCAGCGTTGGAGCGGCGAAGGGGCGATCCGTGCGTTCGTGGCGGTGCCTCTTCCCGAGGATGCGCGGTCGTGCGTGGAAGGGGTCCAGCGCCGACTGCGCGGCTTTGCAGGAGTGAAGTGGGTCGAACCAGAGAATTTCCACGTCACGCTGCGTTTCCTCGGCAACAGCCCTCCCGAGCTTGTGCAGCGTCTTGCTCAGACCCTCCTTCGAACCCTCTCTGATCAAAAGGCGTTCTCGCTGACGCTGGCTGGTGTGGGCGCGTTCCCGAGCGCGCGTCGGCCCCAGGCGATCTGGGTGGGCGTGAGCGAGGGGAAGAGCCGTCTGGAAGAGCTGGCGCGCATTACCGAGGAAAGCGCCGTTGCAAGCGGCTTCGCGCCAGAGGAGCGGCCATTCCGCGCACACTTGACCATCGGGCGTGTGAAGGCGTCACCCGCCCCATCTGGGCTGAGCGCGGCGATCATGGCAGAGGCCGAAGGGGCGGAGATTGCCACGATCACAGTGGAGAACGTGGTCCTGATGCAAAGCGAGCTGCGCCGCTCCGGCCCCATCTATACGCCGATAGAGTGCTTTCCACTTGCCAGGGAGTAGGGTGGCATCAGGAGCTGCTGCCCAATACTCCCTTTCGCGATCCAGGGGGCTTTCGTGCCCGTCATAACCGATATCAAGGAGCAGGCGCGCAATAAGCGGCGTCGGTCGGTCTTCATCGATGGCGAGTACGCGTTTGGCGTCAGCCTCGATGAGGTGGTCGCATACCGCCTTGCGGTGGGCCAGGAGCTCTCTCCAGAGCGTCTGGAGGCCGTGATCGCCGCCACGGAGTTGCGGCGCGCCAAGGAATCGCTCTTTCGGCTTCTTTCCTACCGGGCTTACAGCGAAGCGGAGCTGAGAAGCAGATTGCGCGCGAAGCAGTTTACGGATGAGGTCATCGAGCGCGCTCTGGCTGACCTGCGTGGTTCTGGCCTGGTGGATGACCGGCAGTTTGCCGAGACCTTTGTACGTAGCCGGATCTCTTCAGGCCGGTCGGGCCGGCGCCGTCTCGAGTGGGAGCTTCGCTCGCGGGGCATAGAGCCTCAGGTGGTGGAAGAGAGCCTGGCAGAGATTGGCGAGGAGTCGGAGTATCCCCTCGCCCTCCAAGTGGCGCAGCGCCGCTACGAACGGCTCCGCGATGAGGCGCCGGAGGTGCAGCGCCGGAAGATTGCCCTGTTCCTGCAAAGGCGGGGCTTTGCATACGAAACGATCTCAAGAGTACTGAGTATGGTCCTTCCTCCCGAGTGAGTGGCGCCGGACGTGGAAGCCGGGCACGCATTGAGCCGATAGATGGTTGTGCAAGCAGGGTGTACGCGCGGGACGCATCCTGGATGCGCCCTGCGGGTAGGCATCCAGAGCGGCCGACTGCACACTTTGCCATAGCCCTTGCTCGCTCTCCAGAGCGCTGCCTGCCTGGGCCGGGACGGAAGGTTAGGAGAGTATAGCAATGGGCAAGTGGGAACTGGTCCAGGTATCTCTCATTATCTTCTTCCTCTTTCTGGTCTATTTTCGAGCGTTGATGAACCTTCGCCTAAAGGAGCGAGAGGCGGATCGGATCCTAGAGGAAGCGGAAGAGCAGAAAGAAGCGAAAAAGCGGGAGGCGATCCTCGAGGCACGCGAGGAGATTCAGCGCCTACGCACTGAGGCGGAGCGCGAAATCCGCGAGCGCCGCGCCGATCTGCAGCGCTCGGAACGGCGGATTAGCCAGCGTGAGGAGAATATTGAACGCCGCCAGGCCGCGTTGGAGCGCCGCGAGCGCCAGACCCAACAGAAAGAGCAAGAAGCAAACCGCCTGCACGAGGAGGCAAGCCGCCTGGTAGAGGCTCAGCGCCAGGAGTTGGAGCGCGTGGCTCAGCTTCCTGCCGAGGAAGCCCGTCAAATCATCCTTCGCCGCGTGGAAGAGGAGTGCCAGCTCGACGCGGCCCGCCTGGTGAAAGCGATTGAGGCCGAGGCGATTGAAGAGGCCGAGCAGCGCGCGCGCAAGGTGATCACCCTGGCGATCCAGAAGTGCGCCGTGGACCAGACCGCGGAGACCACGGTCTCAGTCGTCACGCTCCCCAACGACGACATGAAGGGGCGCATCATCGGCCGCGAGGGCCGCAACATCCGCGCCTTTGAAACGCTCACCGGTGTCGACCTGATCATCGACGACACCCCCGAGGCGGTCGTCATCTCAGCCTTCGATGTGGTCCGGCGGGAGATCGCGCGCATTGCCCTCGAAAACCTGGTGCTTGACGGCCGGATCCATCCCGCGCGCATTGAGGAGATGGTGCAGAAGGCGCGCGCCCAGGTAGAGCAGGAGATCAAGATGGCCGGCGAGCGCGCCATCCTGGATACGGGACTCTCTGGCGTGGATCCGGAGCTGATCAAGATCCTCGGCCGGCTGCGCTACCGCACCAGCTACGGGCAAAACGTCTTGAAGCACTCGATGGAGGTCGCCTATCTGGCGGCCGCCATGGCCTCTGAACTGGGCCTGGATCCTCTCCTCGCCAAGCGGGCCGGCCTGTTTCACGACCTGGGCAAGGCGGTCGATTTCGAGACGGATGGCCCGCATGCGACGATCGGTGCCGACCTCGCACGCAAGCATGGCGAGCCGCGCGAGGTGGTCCAGGCGATTGCCGCGCACCACGCCGATGTGGACCAGGACAGCGCCTACGCCGTTCTGGTCCAGGCCGCCGATGCCATCTCCGCCGCGCGTCCCGGAGCCCGTCGCGAGGGCCTGGAGACCTACGTCAAGCGTCTGGAAACTCTGGAGCAGCTGGGCGATTCGTTCGATGGGGTGGAGAAGACCTTCGCCGTGCAGGCCGGCCGGGAGATTCGGGTGATGGTGAAGCCGGACCGGGTGACTGATGAGGGCGCCGCCAAACTCGCGCGAGACATCGTGAAGCGCATCGAATCCGAGCTGGAATACCCGGGTCAGATCAAGGTGACCGTCATCCGTGAGACGCGCATGGTCGAGTACGCGAAGTAGCCCGGCCTAATCCCCGGCTCCTTCCCTGTCCTCCGGCTGCACGCCGGCCCCAGGGAAGGGGGGCTGCCGCGGGGGGATGAGGAGAGCTCCGGATGGGGCGATGCCCTGCAAGGCTGGGTCGCGTGGCCCGAAGGACCTTTCTTGGGCGTGCGCGGTTGGCTGGATGCGAATATGTGCGGGGGCAAACCTTTAGTGTTCGCCTTGTTTCCAGTGAGGCAGGGCGAACAGTGAATGTTCGCTGCTCGCCCGTATTGTGAAGGGGAACCGCCGGGGCGTGCGTTAGACGCCCCGGCGGCCTCAGTTTACCGGGTGGGTTACTCGGCGAGAAGCTCGCGCGCGTTGCGCACCACCTTGGCCGCGTCCGGCAGGTTCTCCATCTCGAGAACGGCGGACATTGGCGGCGGCACGTTGTAGGCGGCGACGATGCGCACGGGGGCCTTGAGGCTCTTCCATGCGCGCTTCTGCGTCTGGTAGGCGATATGCTCCGCGAAGCAGCCCGTCTCTGGCGCCTGGCAGAGGAGCAGCGCCCGGCCCGTCTTCTCGACCGATGCCGTCACCGCGTCGTAGTCGAAGGGGATGAGCGTGCGCGGGTCGATCACCTCGGCCTGGATCCCCTCGGCGGCGAGCATCTCGGCGGCTTCGAGGGCCACATCGACCATGCGGCTGTAGGCGACAATCGTGAGGTCTTTCCCCTCGCGGCGGATCGCCGCCTGCCCGAACGGCACCAGGTACTCTTCCTCCGGCACGACTCCCCTCTCGGTGTAGAGAAGCTGGTGCTCGATGAAGATCACCGGGTCGTTATCGCGAATGGCGGTCTTGAGCAGGCCCTTGGCGTCATAGGCTGTCGAGGGCATGACCACCTTCAGGCCGGGGAACATGGTGCACATCGCCTCGAGGCTCTGCGAGTGCTGGCCAGCATACCCCTTGCCGCCACCCACGGTGGTGCGCACGACCATCGGCACCAGCGCCTTGCCGCCAAACATGTAGCGCACTTTGGCCGCCTGGTTACCCGTCTGGTCCATGGTGAGGCCCATGAAGTCGATGTACATGATCTCGCAGACGGGCCGCAAGCCGACCATCGCGGCGCCAACGGCCGTGCCGACGATGCACGCCTCGGAGATAGGCGCGTTGAAGACGCGGTCGCGGCCGAAAGCGGCGAGAAGGCCAACCGTCGCCTGGAACGCGCCGCCGTAATCGGCGACATCCTCGCCATAGAAGATGACGCGCTCATCGCGGAGCATCTCTTCGGCGAGCGCCTCGGCGATGGCGTGGCGATAGAGGATACGACCCTGACCGTCGCGGCGTGCGCGACGCAGCTCACCCACGAGCTTGGTGTGCTTGAAGCGGGCCGGCACCTCGTCGCACATCGTGTTGGAGAAAAGCCCCTCCTCGATCTGCGCCGGGTCTGGGTCGGCACTCGCGGCGGCGTCGATGGCGGCCTGGCGCATCGCGTCGGTGCACGCCTGCTCCATGGCGGCCACCTCGGCCTGGGTCATCACGCCGGCAGCCACCACCTCCCGGGAGAATCGGGCGATGGGATCGTTGTTGCGCCAGGCCTCCTCCTCCTCGGGCGTGCGGTAGGTGGTGCGGTTATCGCTGAGCGAGTGGCCGTAGTAGCGATAGCAGAGCGCCTCGAGGAGCACGGGACCCTGGTCACTCCGGCAAAGAGCGGCCCCGCGCAAGACAGCATCCCAAACCGCGAGGACGTTCATGCCATCCACGACCTCGGCGTGCATCATTTCCTTGTTGTAGGCGGCGCCGCGCCGGGCAAGATAGTCGACGCCGGTCACTTCGCCCGCCTGCTGGCCGGTCATGCCGTACTGGTTGTTCTCGATGACGAAGAGGAGGGGGATTCCCTTCTTGAACTGATCCTGGGCGGCGAAGTTGCACGCTTCGTGGAAGATGCCGTTGTTCGTGGCGCCATCACCGACGATGCCGACGCAGATCTTCCCCTCGCCCAGGCGCTGTGCGGCGAGCGCCGCGCCGGCGGCAATGGCGCTGCTGCCACCCACGATGGCGTTCGCGCCCAGGTGACCAAGGTGGAAATCGGCGATGTGCATGCCGCCGCCGCGACCGCGACAGTAGCCGTCTTCCTTGCCGAACAGCTCCGCCACGGTCTTATAGAGGTGGGTCTTCAGGGCGCGCTGTAGCAGCTCCTCCCGGGTGCCCTGAGCATTCGGGTCACCAAGCCAGTTTTTGAGCTGCTCGGCATCCATGGCACGCAGCGCGTAGACGCCTTTCGCGATGGAGTGGCCGTGCCCGCGGTGGGTGCTGGTGATGTAATCATCGCCGCGGGTCGCGGCCATCACGCCGACGGCCACTGCCTCCTGACCGATGGAGAGGTGGCTGGCGCCGATAAACTTGAACCCGGGCGCCGGCGAGAACTTGTTGTTCTTCATGTCCACGATGAGCGCCTCGAAGGCGCGCACCAGGAACATCGTCTCCAGCATCTCGCGGGCTGCTTGCGGGGTGATCCGCCCCGCCTCAATCTCAGCGCGCAGCGTCCCTGAATAGCGGCACTTGGGTATCTCTCCAAACCGAAGTGTCTCCGGTTCACAACGCGGCATTACGTCCAATTCACGCATCAGACACTCTCCCACTCCCGATAAAGCGTGACAGCCAGGGCGTGTGTCGGGAGGCGCAACGCCCGTCACTCACCCGCGCTCCTCATCGGGACAGCGCGGAGAAGCCGTGCCGCCCGTGTCGGCCCGGCTCAACCGGCCGGGTGGCAAGTGAGTTCTTCGAAGTATTCACGGGGACTACTTCCGACAGGTTCGTTCGACAAAGGTGCGCATTCTCCTGGCGCGATCCTACCGGCGATCCTCGCGCCCATGAGGGAGATCCGGTTCCATCTCGCGATGCCAGGCGGGCGGGGGCAGGCTCGCGGAGGCCCGCAGGGCCTTTGCGGGAAAGCAGCGCGGGGTTTCAGGTCGGCGCTTGGGCAAGCATCGCATGGCCCTATTTTGACGCCTTGCTGCCACGGTGATATAATAGGGGCCGGCGGATCGGCACTGGCCACTCTGACGCATGTCTTCCGATGGGAGCGTCGGCACGGGCACGGGCCCTTCGCTCACCCGGTCGCACCTCGGGCGTTTCTGAGGCGCGGGGTGGCTGAACATCGCGAGCGAAAGGACCCCCGCGGCGGGGCATATGAATCAACGCCCCGGCTTTACCGATGGGCACCTACGTGAGGGGTACCTCGGAAACGTGGGCTGGCAAGAGCCTTCTCGACGCCGCGCTCAGGCCTGAGCGGGGTATGTCCATAGCAAAATGATGGAGAGACCGATACCACCGCGTATGTTGCATCCACGCCGGCGGCGGAAAAGCCGGCTCGTGCGCGCCCTCCTCGCCCTCCTGTTTGTCGGGATGGGTATTGCGGCGGGAGCCATTTACCACCTGAGCCGGCCCTTCGTCACGCCCGGAGCGGGCCTGAGCGAGCAAGTTCGCGAGATCCGGATCGCAGCCACAAACCCGCGTGATGCCTTCCCCAACAAGAGCCGGCTCTACATCCTATGCCTCGGGATCGATGCCAACCACACGTCGAAGGGCATCATGCACACCAAGAATGCCCGTTCCGACACCATCTTCGTGGTTAGCCTGGATCTGGATGCGAAGCGCGTGGGTATGCTCTCGGTGCCGCGTGATACGCGCGTCGAGTTTGCCTATGGTCGGGGCACCGATAAGATCAACGCGGCGCACGCCATCGGCGGCGTTCCCCTTGCCAAGGCGACCGTGGAGCAGTTTCTCGGCATCGAAATCGACCATTACGTCGTCATCAAGATGTATGGCACCAGAAACATGATCGATGCCATGGGTGGCGTGGTGATCGATGTCGAGAAGGATATGGATTATGACGACAACTGGGGCAACCTCCATATCCACCTGAAGAAGGGCCGACAGCGCCTGAATGGGGAGCAGGCGGTTGGCTACGTGCGTTTTCGCCATGATGCGGAGTCGGATTTCGGGCGTATGCGCCGCCAGCAACAGCTTGTCAAGGCCGTTGCCCGGCAGTTGATGACGCCCTCCACGCTGCTCAACCTGGATAAGCTGGTGGATATCGCGATGGAGAATACCATCACGGACCTCAGCCGCTCCCAGATCCTCGCGCTGGCGCATCTCTTCTACAATGTGCCCCCGGAGAAGATCTACACCGGGACCATCGCCGGATACGATTACCGTGGCAGCAACGGCATCTGGTACCTTGACCCCAGCGAGAGCAAGAAGGAGGCGCTCGTAGGGTGGCTCCTTCGCGGTGAGGAGTGGTATCGGAATGGGCTGATCACGGTGCGCGTCCACAACGCGTCCGGCATCAACGGGGTGGCTTCGACATTGCGCGATATCCTGGCCGACCAGGGCTACCACGCGATCATCGGCCGGTCGGAGCGCGGGGAGCGGCAGCCCCTCACCCGCGTTGTCGACCTCACTGGCAAGACAGAGGCCGCTCAGGAGATCGCCCGTCTCCTCCCGAACGCCCGTGTGGATCCGCCCACCGATGACGAAAAGCCGGAGCCCGGCGGCCCCGACATCCTGGTCAAGATTGGCACCGATTGCGCGAGGGCGATTGGTCGCTCCTTGTGATCACGAGACGGGCACGCCACGGATGCACGATGAGAGGGGGCCAAACCCCGGCGAGTGGAAGGAGTAGCGCCTTTGCCGAGCCGCACCTCGCAAGTGCCCCTCCCGCTAGATGTGATCCTCCAGGGCGATTGCCGGCAGGTGCTCCAGGAACTCCCCGAGGAGTGCGTGGACCTGGTCTTCGCCGATCCGCCTTACTACTTGCAGCTGGGGGAGGAGACGCTGCTGCGCCCGAACCTGACTCGAGTGGATGGCGTGGATGATGCCTGGGACTCGTTCGGGAGCTTCGCGGAGTACGACGCCTTCACCGCGGAGTGGCTGCGCGCTTGCCGCAGGGTGATGAAGGAGACCGCGACGCTCTGGGTGATCGGCACTTACCACAACATCCATCGCGTGGGTGCCCTCCTTCAGGATACTGGCTATTGGATTCTGAACGAGATCGTCTGGATCAAGCGGAACCCGATGCCGAATTTCCGCGGGGTGCGCTTCACGAATGCCCATGAGACGCTGCTTTGGGCCAAAAAGTCGGAACGGCAGAAGCGCTACACCTTCAACTATCAGCTGATGAAGGAGCTGAACGGTGGCACGCAGATGCGCAGTGACTGGCTGATCCCGGTCTGCCGGGGGGAAGAGCGCCTGCAAGCCGATGGCCGAAAGCTACACTCCACACAGAAGCCGGAGGAGCTGCTGCGCCGGGTGATCCTCTCCTCCTCCAACCCGGGCGATGTGGTTCTGGATCCCTTCTTTGGCACCGGCACCACGGGCGCGGTGGCGAAGCGCCTGGGTCGGCACTGGATCGGCATCGAGCGCGACGAGACCTACATCGAAGCGGCGCGCGCACGCATCGAGGCGGTGCAGCCCGAGGGGCTTCCCGATAGCCACGTGGTAGAACGCCGCCGCCTGCCGCGCATCCCCTTCTCCACGCTCGTATCTGAGGGCCTCATTCCGCCTGGGACAACCCTGCACTTCAACCGCCGGTCGGATATCACCGCGCTCGTTCTCCCCGACGGCCGGGTGCGTCTGGGCGACGAGGCCGGGTCGATCCATGCGATGGGAAGGCGCGCCGGCCAGCTTCCCGCGTGCAACGGATGGGAGCACTGGTACCTGCGCGATCCGGCTACGGGCAAAATGTCGCCCATTGATGACGTGCGCGAGGCCTATCGCCGCCGGAAGCAGCCCGGGGGTGGCAGCGCCTGACCTGCCCCTGCCAAGAAGCGCAGAGGGACAATCGCCCATCCCTCCTCCTCCGCGATCTCACCTCGCGTTTCTATGGCTGGCCCATCACGTCGCGCCACCAGGAATAGGTATCCGGCTGCTGCGCCTGTGGCTGCGGCTCGGGCTGTGGTGGCGGGGCCTGCCCACTCCAAGAGAGCTCCTGGCAGTCGGGACACTGTGCGACGGATCGGAAGAGGCGGCGGTGCATCTCGCGTTTCTCGTCGCTCTCTTGCAGGTTGATCCACTCTCGCCGTTGCTCCATGTGCTTGGCGCACAGCACGAATGGGCGGCGGACGCCACTCGGACGCTCCCCTCCGACCTCGGGCTGCGCATCTGGCGCTGTGCCAACAGCGGACCGCGTATTGATCACCAAGCTCCCCCTTTCCCCCGGCGCCAGGATGGATTCCCCTGGCGGAACACTGACGGCATCGTTCCCTGGCGCGACCGCGTCAAACAAGGCATCACGGGACAAGCAGATATGATGCCAATGTGCGGTCACGCCCCGACCACCCCTCCCCGCACAACGGGGGAGAGAGGTGGAACAAAGTAGTGGTACGGTTCGTCTCAAGAAACGGAAGGCTCGTCAGGAGAGCCCGAACGCCGAAAGCCGTCGGAGGCGGGCGGGGCCTGGCAAGAGGCTGCTGCACGCTTCGCGTGGATGTGCGTCGGGCGGTCCGAAAAGGCAAACCCGAGGAAACGAGGGGGCGCAAAACAACGGGTCTACGTCGGTAGCTGCGTTCGCAGCGCCGATATGACAGCCGGGTTGCCGAAGAACTCGCGAGCAGAGAGCCCTTTTTAAGAGGGTCCGCTACCGGAAACTCGGCCATCCGGCAGCGGGCCCTTGTTGCTTCTCAGATGCGTGCTGTTCTGTGCGGGACAGCGGCGGATCCGTGGGTGGCATGCGCGGGAGGAGCCGCGTCGCGGATGGAGTCGCGAGAGCGAGTGGTAGGAGAGAATGACGTTTTTTCTCCGGAAGCAGGTGGCAGGGTGAATGGTAGGTTGGCTTCCGGAGGGTCGTGGCAGGGGATGTGGTAGGTCTCTCCATCAACGCGGCGCATGAAGTGATCCGTCGCCAGCAGGTTCCGCCGCGCAACGGCGCGCAGGAAGTCAACAAGGTTTGCACAGGGTGCCCGAGGTGACGGGCACCCTGTGCCCCGCCGCATCTCCGCCTGCCTCCTTCGCATTGACTTCCTCTCCGCCTATCTGATATGATTCTCCCGGAGATACCCTTCGTGGCCTGTTCAAAAGGTTGCTCACCCGACAAGCGCCGAGAAGACCGGAGCCATGCCTCGCTCTTCTCTCCCTCCCCATGAGGGGCTTGCCAGAGATGGTCTTGGTCCGAGCGCCGGGTGAGATCGGCAGGGGTGCTCGCCCGGAGAGGAGATTCCGTCCGTCGTGCTCGCAGCCAGGTCTATCGTCCCCAACTCTCATGCGCGCCTTTCATCGATTCGTGCTGCTCTCCTTGCCGGTTTCCTCCTCCTGATGGCGACTCCGGGTCAGGCCGCCGGCCAGCAGCCGGCTCCGTCGGTACAGCAGCCGCCCGCCGCACAGATACCCGTTCCCTCGCGGATCACCCGTCAGATCGCGCCTGGGATCCAACATGTGCAGGTCGTGCGCGAGAGCCAGGAGCAACCGCTCGCTGCCCACCTCCTCCGTGCCGATCCCAAGCAGCCCGGGTGGCGATTGGAGGTCCGGTCGGCCAAAGAGAGAATCATCACTGCGGATCCCATGCGCGGGCGTGATGTGGTAGGCAGAGTCGCCGCGCGCACGGGCGCACTCGCCGCGATCAATGGCGGCTTCTTCGCCGGCACGGGGGATCCCCTCGGCCTCCAAATCAGCGATGGCGAGCTGATCAGCGAGCCTTACCCGGGGCGGAGCGCCTTCGGGATCACCCGCGATGGGCGTGCCCTGTGGGGACCCGTCCGCTTCGCGGCCACGATCACCATCGGCGGCCGCTCCTTTCCGATCCACGGGGTGAACCGGCCTCGCGGCGCGAACGAGCTGATCCTCTTCACGCCCCGCTTCGCGGAGCGCACCGGTACCAATCCCTTCGGCGCCGAGGTGGTGGTCGAATGGCTGAGTGGCCCGCTGCGCGCCGGCGTCAAGGTGGAGGGGACCATCTCGGAGACGCGCTTTGCCCAAGGAAACACTCCGATTCCCGGAGAGGGCCTGGTCGTCTCGGGACACGGTGCTGCCGCGACCTTCCTCAAAGCCGCGAATACCGGCGATGCTGTCTGCGTGCAGATCCATCTGACCGGCGAGGCAGGCGAGAGCTGGGACAGGGCGTGGCAGGCGATCGGGGCCGGCCCGCGTCTCCTCAAGAACGGTGCCATCTGCCTCAAGCCTGGCGCCGAGGGCTTCCGGAGCGATGTCCTTCAGGGCCGTGCCCCGCGCAGCGCCATCGCCATGACGCGTGATGGAAAGCTGCTTCTCGCCGCCGTCGATGGCCGGCAGATGGTGAGTGCCGGCATGACCCTCCTCGAGCTTGCCGAGTGGTTGCGTGAGGAAGGCGCCGTGGATGCGATCAACCTGGATGGCGGCGGCTCGACCACGCTCGCCCTGCGCCAACTCGTGGTCAACCAGCCTTCCCAGGGGCCCCAGCGTCCTATCGCGAACGCCGTGGTGATCGCCCTCGATCCGCAGCCGGCGGCCGAAGAGGGGGAGCTCGCTTTGCTCGCGCCCGAGGGGATGGAACCGGTCGGAGACGCGCTCGTGATGCCCGCGGGCACCCGGGTGCGCTTCCGCGCGGCAAAACGTCTCCCGGATGGCACCTGGCAGGATCTTCCGGAGGATGCCGTCACCTGGTCGCTCGAGGGCCAGGTGGGGTTGCTGACGCAGGATGGAGCGTTCCTGCCGATGCGCGTTGGCTCGGGCACGGTGGCGTTCTCCACCGGCCAGCGGATCGCGCGGGCGCGTGTGAAGACGGTGGCGGGACCACCTGCCGCGGTCACCACTCGCTTTGAGGCGCCGCCTGCCTTGGGAGAGCCGGCCACCGTATGGGCCCGCGTGCGTGATGCCTATGGCAACCCTGTGACGGGGATCAAGGTGACACTCGGCTACGCGACGGCGGATGGCGCTCAGGCCGTGGCGCTGGAGACGGACGCGCAGGGCGAGGCGCGATGGGCTCTCCCACTGGCGCCGTTGCTTCCCGACGTGCCGGTGACGGTGGTTGCCGGGACAGCCCCGGCTGTTCCGGTGGAGGTGCCAGCGGCTGCATTGGCTCCGACCGGCACAAAGCCAGCGCCAGCGGGCGGTGCCGGAGAGGCTGCGGAGCCGGCTGTAACCCCTGACAAGGGGCGATGAGTGTGGATCGGGGCCAGGCGCGGGGCCGTGACTACGCCGGCTCACCCGCGCTCGGTTGCATGGAGCAAGAGAGCGTTTGAAAGTACGAACTGGCATAGCTCTCGCGGCGGTATCGGTCGCGATGGTACTGGGGATTCTCGTTCGCGCGCATTGGCCGGTCCCGATCCGCGAGGTCGTGATCGATATGGAGCGGTTTGCGGGGAGGCGGGTGACCGTGCGAGGGGTGGTGGCTCACTGCTTTCAGGTGCCTCCTCGAGGCCGGGGTATCTTCCGCGTTCAAGACCGCACCGGGAAGATTCTCGTGGTCACCGATAAGAGCGTGCCGCCTCCGGGAAGACGGATCACCGCTCGTGGCTGGGTGCAACGCAGCAGGGTATACGGTCCCGTGATCGTGACTGGCCGGAGGGAACTAGAATGAGCGATCTCATCAAGCGACATGACCTCCTGGAGTCGATCCGGCCCCTGATCGAGCAGCTCGATAGCGAGGGACTCGATATTCTGCAGGAGTGGGTTCAGGAGCTGAAGCTCGCGCGTATCCGGCAGGCCGCGGGTGGTGACGCCGTGTCGCCGGCCCCGGGAGGCACAGCAGACGCCCGTGAGGAGTTCAGAGAGTTGCTCCGGGAGTGGGACAGCAAGAAGTAGCCCCCGCCGGTGGGCACTCTCGGTGGAATACGCGTTTCTGGCAAATGGGCGCGTCGTGCGGGCGCCAGCTGCTAGGGACAAACGCTTGGAGGCGTTTCGGGCGATGGGCAGAGGGGGCGCGTTCCACTAAGGAGAGGGGCGACATGGCGCTGAACAGAAGGTTATGGCGGGTGATGCGCGGCATGAGCCGCTCGGTGGGGGCTTCCCTGCGCCGGCCAGACCGCGCACACCGGGATGCGCGCGAAGAGGTGGAGCAAGCCTGCGCGGAGATGGAAGCCCGGGCGGAGATCGAAGCCAGGGCCTTGAACGGCGGCACGCCGCCTCCGGTGGCAACACCTCGGGAGCTGAGACTGCCAGAGACGCCCACCGTGGACGGGCGTAGTCCAGAGGGCACCCCCACGCTGGATCTGGGAGCGCAGGCAAAGAGCCCTCCTCCCGGCCTGGCCGCATTGGCTTCGCACTACGCGGCGCTCGGGTTGCCGCCGACCGCCAATCTGGAGCAGGTGGGGCGGGCTTACCGCAGGCTCAAGGAGCGGTGCAATCCGGAGCAGTTCCCGGACGATCCCATCCAGCAGGCGCGGGCGCGCCAGGAGGAAGCGCGTCTCGATGAGGCGTATCTCACACTCTGCAAGGCGCTTGCCCGCGAGCGCCGGCTCTAAAGCGGAGAGGGCGCAGGGCTTTTCGTTGACACCCTTCCGGCTTTTCGCTATACTACGAGAGGGGGAACAAGCCCCGCTACAGGAAGGGATACTTGCATGGAACTCGGCAGATTGCTCACGGCGATGGTCACGCCCTTTGACTCAGATCTCAACGTGGACTATAAAGCCGCCGAGCGCCTGGCACAACACCTCATCGACACGGGAACGCAGGGAATCGTGGTCAGTGGGACCACGGGGGAGTCGCCGACGCTGACAACGGCTGAGAAGTTGGAGCTTTTCAAGGTCGTCAAAGGTGTGGCCGCGGGCAAAGCTGCCGTCATTGCTGGCACCGGCAACTATTGCACCGCCGAGAGCATCGAGCTCTCTCGCCAGGCCGAGAAGATCGGCGTTGACGCGGTGATGCTCGTGGCGCCCTACTACAACAAGCCTTCTCAGGAGGGCCTTTACCAGCATTTCAAAGCGGTCGCGCAGAGCATCTCCATTCCGGTCATCCTCTACAATGTGCCCACGCGGACGGTGACCAACATCGAGCCGCAGACGATCATTCGCCTCTCGGAGATACCGAATATCGTGTCGGTCAAGGAGGCGAGCAAGAACCTCGAGGCTGTGGCGGAGATCCGGGCGAACACACCGCCATCGTTCCTGATCTACAGCGGGGACGATGGCGTGACGCTCCCGATCATGGCCGTTGGCGGGCATGGCATCATCAGCGTGGCAGGCCACCTGGCGGGCAAGCTGATCCGCGAGATGGTGGATAAGTTCGCCGCTGGCGACACCGCCGGGGCTTTGGAGCTTCACCTGAAGCTGCTGCCCCTCTTCAAGGCGATCTTCGTGACGACCAACCCCGTGCCGGTGAAGTATGGCCTCAACCGCATCGGGGTTCCCGTCGGTGGTGTGCGCCTCCCGCTGGTCGAAGCCAACGAGAAAGAGCGAGCCGTGGTGGACGCGGCCCTGCAGGGATTGGGACTAATCTAGCCACAAAGATGAGGGGCCCGAATGCCCAGGCGCTGCGCTCGGGCCCCTGCTTCCGTTTGAGATCGGGGGTGCGGCGATGCGTGCGGTACTCCTGATTGCGATCTGCTTGATCTTTGCCTCTCCCGCGCGCGGAGACGGCGCGGCCAACTCCGCCGCCTTCGACGAACCGCGCGTCACTCTCTCCTTTTCAGGAGCGGACCTCCTCGAAACCCTCTACCGCCTTTTCCAGGGAACCGGCTTCTCCTACGAAGCTCCCCGGGACGCGCCCGAGATGTTCTCTGCCGACCTGGAGAACGTGCCCCTGGAGACGGCGCTGCGCGTGGTGCTGGAACCGCGTGGCTTCACCTTCACGCGCGAGGGCCGGCTCTACCGGATTGCCAGGCGCGAGGGCTACCGGAGTGTCGCCGAGCAGCTGGAGGAGGAGGATCGCGCGTTGGAACGCCGGCGCATCATCGAGTCGATCCAACGTCCCCCGCGTCGAGAGCCCCGCCCGCGCGTGCGCTTCGCACATGCGCCCGCATTGGCCGGGTTCGCCCCGCGTCCCGTCACGGGGATGCTTCCCGGTACCTATCTGAACGGCTCCTGGGTCCTGCCTTCCCTGCCCGCGAACCCGCGCCCCACTCAACCTGCGCCGGAGCAGGGCGGCTCGCAGACGCTGCGCCTCGGCCCACTCGCGATTGCCCTCCCGGAGGGCTTCCGGCTGCTGCCGGGCGGAGGCTTCGAGCTGGCGCTTCCGGCGGAAGGCACCACTTCCATCCAGGGTCCTCTCGGCCCCCACACCATCCCGTTCACCGCGCCCGGCATCGTTATCCGCCGGCGCTAGGCGAAATGCACCCCTATCGGGGCGGGACCGTGATCTCCCTCTCCCCTATCCAGACAGGACGCGGTTGCGGAAGAGTGCGAGGAAGCGTTCGGCATCAATGCCGGTGCAGACACGGGCATTGGTGCGCGTGCTCTTCCCGGGCCGCAAGTCGGCCACCGTCTGCCCCAGGGTGAGATCGCCGGCTGTCTCCACCTGGACATAGGCCTCCACGCTCTCCAGAAGCGTTGGGTCGATGGCGAGCGCGACCGTAATCGGGTCGTGCAGGTAGCACCCTGCGAGACCATCCTGCTCGATGTGATACTCGGTGTACTCGCGGGTGATGTCGCGCACGAAGCGCGCCAGCCGGCCCTCCACCTCGATGGCATTCACCTCACTTTGCATCAGGCAGACCTGGTGAGTCACGTCGAGGGGCACCAGGGTGACCGGCACGCCGCAATCGAGCACTATCTGCGCGGCGTGAGGGTCCACGAAGACGTTGAATTCTGCGACGGGGGTGGTGTTGCCATAGACGCGAAAGGCGCCCCCCATGATCAGAATCTCGCGCAGCCGGCGCATCCGGGCCGGGTTGCGGATGATCGCTCGGGCGACGTTGGTCAACGGCCCGGTGGCGATGAGAGTCAGTTCATCCGGGAAGCGGCCGATGGTATCGAGGAGCAGATCCACACCGTGGCGGGGATCGAGGCCCAGGCGCGGCTCCGGGTAGCGGCGTGATCCATCCGGCTCGAGGATACGGGTGACCCCGCCCAGGCCATCGCCCCCGTGCACCTCCAGGGCCGTCAGGAGCGGGCGCTCGATGGGATTCGCTTCGCCCTTGGCAACGGGCGGGAGCACGTCTTGCTCCAACTGCTCCAGCGTGAGCAGAGTGTTCCGCGCAGCGTGATCGACCTGGGTGTTGCCGCCCACCGTGGTGATCGCCTCGACCCGCAGCTCGGGTGAGCGCATCGCCAGCAGGATCGCGAGGCTGTCATCGACTCCGGTATCGCAATCGAGAAGGATCCGCTTCATTCGCATCACTCTCGCAGCCCAGCGGCGCGCCAGGCACCTCTCAGGGCTGTGGCGGTCGTGCGGGCGGCGTCCTCGGCGGGCATCTCGCGCACCCGCTGGCTGAACGGCTCTGGCGTCACCGGGCCGTCATAGCCGGCGGCCTCCAGCTTGCGCAGGAAGCCGGGCAGATCGATCACGCCTGTCTCGCCCGGCAGGCAGCGCACGTTGTCGATCTGGTCATCGATCGCCACTCCGGCGGGAGCGTCGTTTACGTGGACGTAGACGATCTGGTCGTTCGTCACGTGGTCGAGTTCGGCCAGCGTGCTGTGTGAAGTGTACCAGTGCCAGGAATCGAGGAGCAGCCCCACGTTCGGGCCAATGGCGGCGCAGAGGGCGAGCATCCCATCCATGGTGTGGATGAAGCCATACTTCTTGCCGTTGCGCTGCGTTTGGGGGCCAATGAACTCCAGAGCGAGGCGGCAACCGTGATCCGCGAGGATGCGCGCGATGGGCTGAAAGCGCGCGACATGGAAGTGGAAGTTCTCGTAGAAAGCGCGTTCATCGGAGGCGGACGGGATCCACTGCGTCACCCGGGTCGCGCCGATCGCCTGTCCGAGGGCCGCGAGCCGCCCCAGGTTCGAGAGGCCCTGCTGGTACTCCGTCTCATTGCCGCGCCAATTCACGGGCAATCCCCACCCGCCAGGGCGCACCCCCGCCGTGGCGAAGAGCTCGCGGACGGCATCGACCGAACTCTGCGATGCGATTTGGGCGGCTTCAGCGATGGAGATGTCAACGCCACCGAAGCCGTGCGCGCTCGCCAACCGGATTGCCTCCGGCAAGGATGCGCGGATACTGATGGCGCCGGGCGAAAGATTCATGAACATGCTGCTCTCCTCCGAGTGCATCGCGCGGAGCACGCTGGTGCGCCCGCGGGCCGGCATCCCGGCCATCTGGTGCTCTGTTTCGCCCGGAACGCCGCTCTCCCTGCCCCGCCACGCAACACCGCGATGCCCTGGGCAACAGACGAGTCTACCCACTGAGAGAAAAATACAA
>ERZ795060.397-NODE-397-length-59468-cov-6.554626_pt1 | contig 59468 bp, 52 predicted proteins | sample MGYA00375144_ERZ795060 | MGnify/ENA primary metagenome ERZ795060 (study PRJEB30189, sample SAMN05720157) | activated sludge metagenome | isolation source: anaerobic digester from wastewater treatment plant | place: Japan | collected 2015-05-15 ... | reverse complement strand
CGTTGCGAAGAGGAATTCGAGGCGCGGTTCGGTCTGGTGGTGCACCACTGCCCAAATTCAGAAATGAATGAGACCTTGCGGCGGATCCGGCCAGCCGCCGTGATTTGGGACGGCCGCCGATTGTCCTCTCAGTGGGAAGCGCGAGTGTCGCGGGTGAGGGAGCATTTTCCCAAGCGGCCGTTTATCGCCCTGTTGGAAGGAGAGAACGAAGCCGTAAGCCAAGAACTTCATCGGATGGGGATCAACACCCAATTAAATACCGTATCCGAATCGTATTTCGATACTCTGCAAGTTCATCTCTTTGCCATACTTTTGGATTTGGAAAAACAACCTCCGATTCAAGCGTGAGATTAGACCATTTCTAAAAAAAGAATAACTCGAGATTAAAACCGTAGCGGTTCATAAGCAGACGTGTGGTTCTGAAAAGCAGGGATTTATTGGTCTGAATCCGCTTGACAGAAGAGCACGAGAGAGCATAATATTTTTTAGACCATGCGGGAGTAGCTCAGTTGGCAGAGCATCAGCTTCCCAAGCTGAGGGTCGCGGGTTCGAGCCCCGTTTCCCGCTTTCCCAGATTTCCCCTAAATTCCTTCATATATAAGCACTTACGAAATATGTTGTTTCCTGGCTCTTCCCCCGTTTCCCTCGATTTTCGCGGTTTTCTTGTGTACAATCCTGGGTACTTCTGGGATTTGAGCCAACATTTTCTTGGTTTTTCCCTCTCGGAAATCACTCACGCACCGATGGTGCTGTACACAAATTGTTGTGTACAGGCTGGAATGGCATAATCCAAAAATATTTTCAAATTTCCGCTTGATTTTGGCAGGATTTGTTTTAGGCTAATATCTAGTTATATAACTAGATAAAAGGATCGCAATCATGGGATTCCCTACCAAAGTGCAACTCATCCGGCGGCGGCAGAGCGAGCAGTGGTACATCAATTTCCCCTCCGCCGTCGCCCAAGCCATGGAATTCGAACGCGGCGAGATCGTAGAGTGGATCATCGAAGACAAAGCGCAATTGGTGCTGCGGCGGCAGAATCCCCCTCCCCCCGCCTGTAAAAAAAAAACGCCCCCCTGATCGGCGAGTTGAATCGTCTCTGGGACCAAGCCCGGTCCACCTTTGCGCAAACGCGGGTTTTTGCGCGCGCCCAGCGGCTGGCGTGGAGCGCCTTGGCCTGTCTGGGGCGGCACACGATCACCGGCCTGATCCCCACGGCGGGCCGGCAGTTCGTGGATTGGTCGGCCGATTACCGGCTGTTTGAACGGGGCCGGGTGGAGGTGGCCCGTCTCTTGGCCGTCCCCCGGCAAGCCGTGCTCCAGCTGTTGGCGCCGGAGGATCCCTGGGTCGTTCTGCTCGATGATACGATTTTGCCCAACATGGAGATCAAGTCCGCCTTAGAGGAAAAAAGGATCATTATCGATTCTGTCCCATTGGAACCGTTCGATACCACAGCGGTGGATTTGTGCCAACTTGGGGAAAAATCCCATCCAATTAACGCAAGGAATGCGAATATACCAATTATCTTTGAAATGGTTCTGCCCCCCACGCCCAATCCCAGCCAATTTCAAGGACAAGAGCATCCCTCGGGAAACATCTGATTTCACAGTCGACTTCGAACTTTGATTTAAGGCGATCTCCTCGTTCCTCACAGTTCCTTCCGGGAGGAGAGGGCCATGGCGAGAGTGGCTTCGTCGGCGTATTCGAGGTCACTGCCGGAGGGAAGGCCACGGGCAAGGCGGGTGACTTTGATAGGCAAGGATTTCATCAGGTCCTGCAGGTAAATGGCGGTCGCGTCGCCCTCCATGGTCGGATTGGTGGCGAGGATTACCTCGCTGATCGGCTCCCGGAGCCTTTGCAGCAGTTTGGGGATGCCCAACTCCTCCGGCCCAATGCCGTCAATGGGTGAGAGCGCGCCGCCGAGGATGTGGTACAGCCCATTGTACTTGCCCGTGCGTTCGATGGCCAGCATGTCCTGGGGTTGTTCGATCACGCACAGGACCGTGGGATCGCGGCCCTCGCCGCGGCAGATCGGGCAGGGATCGGACTGAGTATAATTGCCGCACGAGGAGCAACGCCGCACTTCGTCGGCAAGTTGGTGCAGGGCGGCGGCCAATTCTTCGATATCCTGTTTGCCGCGTTTGAGCAACGCAAAGGTCAACCGTTGGCCCATTCGCGGGCCGATGCCAGGCAGTTTGGCCAGTTGCCGGGCCACTTCATCCATAGCGGGGATCCAAGAAAGGGGGCGTGGCTGGCCGCCGGACTTCTCGCTCATGGGGTGATTCCAGGCAGGGAAATGCCGCCGGTGAGGGCGTACATCCGTTCCTTCGCGATTTCCTGTGCCCGGTCCTGCGCCTCGTTGACGGCTACGAGAACCAGATCTTCCAACATAGCGACGTCATCGGCCTTGACCACGGCCGGATCGATACGGATGGATCGGATTTTCTGCTTGCCGTTCATGGTGACCGTAACCATGCCGCCGCCCGAACTGCCGGTCACCTCGACCTGCTCCAGCTCTTCTTGGATATCCGCCAGTTTCTTGTGGATCTGCTGCGCCTGTTTCACCATGTTGGCGATGTTTCCCAGGTTACCAAGTCCCTTCATGCGTTACGCTCCTTTATGGAAGAATTTGGATTCTTGAATAGGTTGTGCTACGCCTAGAGCCCCCAGGACTGATTTCCTATGGTTTGGCTGGAGGAGTAACCGGTTTGATTTGGATGATCCGGCCGGGGAGTTCGTCCATCAATTTGTTGAATAGCTTGTTTTGTTCAATTTTGTTCATCACCTCTTCCCGGGAAACCGGAAAAGCCGCGGGTTTGGCGGCTGGTTCGGTCTCACCGGGGAGAGTCATATCCTCCCGCGCCTCGACGCGTAACGTATATTTCTTGCCGAATGAATCATAAATCAGGTTTGACAGGATTTCGCGGTTGCGGGGTTGTTCCAACATCCGGCCGTAATAGGCGTTGGCCGCCGGAATGGCGATGCGCAGGGAATCCCCCGTAATCTCGAGTGGAACGCTGTGCTGCAGCACCGCGGCCAGCAATGGATCGATGTGATTGTCAATCTCTTTCAGAAAATGGTTCCATAGTGTGGCGAGTGAATCCGCGCCAGCTGCCGGATTTAATGCTGCGTTGGATAGGGAGGCTCCGGCCGGTTTGGTTTCTAGAGGAGTTTCGCCTCCGGTGGATCCTGTATCCGATGCGGCCTGGGTGTGCCGGGTGGATTTCCCGGCTGGTCCTATCCCCGGCGAATGGGTATTTCCATCGAACAACGATTCTACAGGATGGGAATGGGCTTTGGCGGCTGGTATCCCGGGGGACAGAGATGAAGCAGCAGGGGGAATATCGAGGGGAATGCTGGGACTTCCCGTGGAGAGGCGTTTCAACAAATCTTCCACTTTCACGGCCTGGCCCGCATTGGCCGCTTTGATCGAGGCCAGTTCGAAAATCAGGCGCGCCATGGGAGAATTCCGCATGCGGTACTCGGTCTCCCAAAACTGGTCGGTGATATACAAAATTTGCTCGAGCGTGGTCATGGCGGCGGTTTCCAGCAATTGCCGGGTGTACTCCTCGGGGAGGTCCAGCAACTCAACCTGGGCCGCGGAGACCTTCACTACCGCCAGGTTGCGCAAGTGCTGCATGCATTCCTTGAGAAACAAGCCGATTTCGCGGCCTTGAGCGGTCAGGGATTCGATTACATCCAAAATGACCGGCAGGTCATGCTGGATCAGGGCGCGGACATACCGGTCCACTTGGTCGAACTCGATCGCCCCGAGAACCTCCCTGACCTCCGCCAAGGTCAGGCGGCCCGAGCAATAGGCCAACATCTGGTCGAGCGAGACCAAGGCATCGCGCAGGCCGCCCTCCGCCGACCGCGCGATGAGATAGAGAATCGTGTCCAGCTCGGCCGGATCCGCCGCCACCAGCTCATCCTGTTGCCGCAGGACTTTCTTGAGTTGCTCGACGATCACCGAGGCGGGAATGCGCCGGAACGGGTAGCGCTGGCACCGCGACAGGATAGTGGGCATGACCTTGTGGATTTCAGTCGTGGCGAAAATGAAACAGCAATGGGGCGGCGGCTCTTCCAGGATCTTCAACAGTGCGTTATTGGCCGAAATGGAGAGCATGTGCGATTCGTCGATGATGTAGATTTTGTAGCGCCCCAGGCTGGGGGTGAACCGCGCGTTCTCCCGCAGTTCCCGGATGTTATCGACGCCCGTGTTGGAGGCGGCGTCAATTTCCAGCACGTCGGGGTGGTTTCCGTGAGCGATCATGCGGCACGAATCGCACCGGTTGCACGGTTCGTTGTCCTGAAGGTTTTCACAGTTTAAGGCCTTGGCCAGTATCCGGGCGGTCGTGGTCTTGCCCGTGCCGCGGGGGCCGGAGAAGAGGTAGGCGTTGGCGATTTTTCCCCGCCGGAGGCTGTTTTGCAGCGTGCGGGTGACGTGCTCCTGGGCGAGGACCTCGGCGAACGTGGAGGGCCGGTGTTTCAGGGCGGAAACGATATAGGGATTGGACGCCATGGGTGAGAACTCGAAGGGGTGTGCACCCTTTCTTTGAAACAACGCTTCCAAGCGCCACCGCGCAGGTGGCTCCAGACGGGCGCCCCCGCGGCACATGCCGGTTTTCTCTTAAGGCTGCTTCCTTTCGGACCTGACCTGGTTCGAGAGCCGGCATTGCGCAGGACCTGTCCTTCAACACTCCTTACGCGGCGCTGCCTCACAAACGTGTCCCGGGGAAAGGGAATTCGGCCCTGCTGTAGCGGGTTGCAGGTACAGGGCACCGCTAACTCCCCGCTTAGCACACCCCAAGCTGGATTCGTTTTTCCACTTCTCCAACCGATTGTACACTATTCCGGTTGCGGTGTGGAGTTTTTGTATTTCTCGTACTCGGCGGGGGTCATAATCAACGCCCGCTTGATCACCACCGGTGTCACCGGCAGGCTGCGGTTTCCTTGCGGATCGCTCTTCACCGGGGCAGTGGCGATTTTATCCACGATCTCCATGCCTTCCATTGTTTCTCCAAACACGGTGTATTGTTTATTTAAATGCGGCGCGTCCGCGTGGCAAATGAAAAACTGCGATCCCGCGCTGTCCGGATGACCGGAACGCGCCATTGACAACGTTCCCCGCTTGTGGGGCCGGTCGTTGAATTCCGCCTTGATATTATAACCAGGTCCTCCAGTTCCCCACTTCGATATATCGTCTTTTTTCGTGTTGGGATCCCCGCCTTGAATCATGAATCCCTTGATCACGCGGTGGAACTTGGTTCCGTCATAGAATTGCTCCCGTGCCAACTTCTTGAAATTGGCCACATGGTTGGGGGCCACATCGGGGAAAAAGCGCAGCACGATCCGCCCGGCGCTGGTCTCCAACACGGCCAGTTCGTCTTTGGCGTCCACGCCAGCCGGCTGATTCACGTTCGATGGATTCTCACTCACAAGTTTTTCTTCTCCGGTGGAAGGGACCGGCCGGAGTCCCACGGAATCCGCCGCGGATATCCTAGAGGCTAGGCCACCCGCGAGAACCGCCATCCCCAAGGCCAAAGCGAGCAGAAGAAATGAGCGACTTCGTTTCATCGGTACCTCTCTATCCTTTTTCTATCTTTTTCGCGTTGTTTGGGTGAAACCGGTAGCCGGGGGAAACGCATTCCCTCCCGAGTTTGGCATTGCTGTAAGTGATCACTCTATCCATTTACATCCACGCAGGCAAGGGGACAAGAACTGGCCGGAAAATCCATTCGGGGGAAGATTGATGATTCAAAACGTTACATAAATTCTCAAAAAGCAAACCGGCCGAAGCACGGTTTCCCAAAAAGAGAGAACTGGAGAGAAAGCAAACCTCAAGCTAAACCGTCCAGCCAAAATGAAATCACGTCCAATACCCTAAAAGGAACTCGAATCGAAATGAGTCCAATCCAACACCTGCATGTCGAAAACAAATCCAGGATTCATGTGGATCATCAATGAATCAATATGCTTCCCTATTCTTGTGTTCATCCGGCATGATTTTGGCTATACAATATATTGTATATTGTGTTGTATTATGTTTTGACATCGAAAGCGGGAAATGGGCAAGGCCATGAGGATAATCAAGACTCTATGGCTGGCATGGATCATGACGGGCATGGTGGAGACGGGAACCCCGAATGAAGATGAAATCTTCCGGGTCCAGCATGCCTCGCCGTTGGATTACCTAGGGGCATGGGGTGCGGGTTTTACCATTCCTCCCAAGGAGACCTTTTTCCAGGACGGAAGCAATCGGCCCGTGCTCGAAGTTTTAACTCCCAAGTGGGAAATTTATTCAGTAGCAGCCCAAAAACCTCTCGTAATTTATCTCCGTGACCGCCTAGATCCTTCTGATGTTCCCCACTTGTGGGGCCATTTCCCATCCGGGGATGCCTTTTCCAATCCGTTGGCCTCCCATGGACGGATATGGTTATTCGCAAGAAACCAGGGAAGATGGATTCTTTATCAAGCCAATTTGAACCACCCCACACCCCAATGGATCTCCAGCGGAGAAGGCCCGGGGGGGATTGTCCAGTTTTTTTTAAATGAAAACAGCGATCCGGTCGTGGTTTACATGGACCGAATCCGGCGTTGGTATTACCGGGAAGGGCAGTTCACCGGGGGAGGACAATCGCTGTTTTGGGGCCCGGAGGTGAAACTCACTCGTCTCGAAGCGCAGGAGTTGCTGAAAACCGCGCGGGATTCCATCACGCGGCGAGGGGTAACCGGGGAGTTCGATATCGGCCGGGATGGCGTATTTTTATCGTTTTCTTGCCACGTCCCCATCGAGGCGCGATTCCGCTATCGCAGCAGTCCTGGAATTGATCAACCCTATGGACCTTGGAGCCCGCCCCAATCTCAAGAAACGGTTCCTCTCAGCCGGCGTGGCCGGTTCTTTCAATATCAAGTAGTGTCTACCGGTGAAATTGAACCCGTATTGCCTGTGTTTCCCCACATCTCGCTGAGTTATACCACCGCCAGGGATTCTCCTCCCCGCCGGAGTCCGAGTATGACGCGGGCAGAAGGTAGCCAGGAGGGAATCCTGGCGGACGATGGCGGTTTCACGAAAAATCTGGCGTCTGTGGTCGAAAGAATGGCTTTTGGGGATTCACTCTCTGAATCAGCGCCACCGCTCGAGTCCAGCTTGCTCGAATCGCTGGAAAATCCACCGGCAGATTCTTGGCCAAATCCCTCATTCAACCCGTCAACCAGCACCGGCCGTAATGCGCAAGAGTCAAAGGCCGACGCCACTAATGGACGGAATCCGAGAAGAACGACGGCGTTGGATCAATCGAAGACAGGCATAGCGGGTTCGTCTTCCGGTACGAAATCCGATTCGAGGACTGACTCTCCTTCCGGCCGGTCCCAATTGATGCAACCGAAAGCGGCTGATTCTACTTTGCCTCCAGACAATCCACCCTCCGTTACGTCCGCGGATTCGGAAAAAAAACAAGCGCAGAGCCAAGATCCCAGGTCCGCACCGCTGGTGGAATCTAATTCGCGAGATCAGGAAGATTCTGAGGGAGAAGATTCTGAGAGACACGATCAATCCCAAGCGCCGCAATCCCTGGACGAATCTCCCCCGGCGGAATCTATATCCGAAACGCCAGGAGATCCCTCCCCCAAAAAAGGGCAGTCTGGCCCACAAACCGATCGATCCCCAAACCTAAAATCCACGGATAGCGCCAAGGCTGGCTCAAAGGATTCAACAATTTCCAACGATTCGAGCCATTCATTCGATCCGGCTTCTGAAAAAACGGACGAAGCGGAAATTGAAAAAGAAAAACTACCCAGAGATCAGGTGGCGGGCCCGTCATCCTCTACAGAGAAAGATAAAGATGGAACGGCAGCGCCCGGATTGACTTTTAATTATGAAATTGGCCTTTTGGAAAAACCAGAGGGAAGCAAAACGGCAGCCGACACCCCATTATCCTTACAACCTCGCGATCAACCGGATTCATCGGGCATCGATAAACAGGATCCGTCTTCGGCCGCGTCTTCGCCAGACGGGGACTATTCCGGTCCCATTGGAGAAAATTTGGGTGGACCGCCGGGACCGCAAAGCGGCTCGAGTCCTGAACCATCCAAGGATGAGGAAACACTTCCAGCTCATCCATCTCAATCATGGGAACCAGCCTCCGCTCAAACCCTGGAATTTCCACCTCCACCGGGATGGTTGGGGGGAACGGGGAATGTATCCAGCCGGAGTCCGTTGACCATCGCCGCGAGTGCGGGTGTCGAAGCCCCGCCAGCCGGCCAATATGTTCTCGATTTCGAAAGCCTTGCCGATTCCGTCCGGAAACATCCTGGCTGGTGGGGATTGGCGGTTTTGGCCATTTTGTCGCCCTTCATCCATCGGACGATCCGGCGTTGGATTGCGTCACGAACCGTGGAGGGAGCCATTGCGCGTTTTCCACCCGTTCTGAGCGCCCGGGAAAGGACCGAAGCGTGGATTCAAAGAATCAGCGAAAATGCCGCCGGTTGGAATTATGTCATCCGTTTTCAGCCCTGGGTGACCGCCGCCGACTTGACTGATGAATCGCTGATCGTAATGAATGAGGAAGGCAAAATTGCCAGTGTCTCCTTGGATACTTTTGCTGTCACCGGCCGGGCCCTTGATCCATCGATTCTTTTTAAAACCTTAGCCTCCATTTCAAAACCGCTTTGGAATGTCCGGTTTGCTCAAGCCGGGGACGATTTGCTGCTGGTGGGCCGCGACGCGCATGGACGAATCAAAGGGATGCGCTTTCAGGTTCCCTCGTTCGATAAAGGCCGCCGGGTGCCCGCTCCCCGTTCGTTGCACCGCGTGTTGCGGATTTTTACCTGGGGAAAGCGGGATTGGGCGGTGGGCGAATCGCTTGAAGAACGCCAACTGCTGACCCGAAAAAGGAATGGTTGGTGGCCGTCCCGGTGGCGGGAGGAACGGCCCGCCGAATTGCGCCACGGCGCCATTCTCACCTTGTCCAGCGGGTATGAACCGATTCTAGCCGGGAAACTTCCAGAAGATCCTGGGCATTTATGGCTGTTCCGGAAGGAATTGGAAGGAAACAAAAATTCGGACTGGAAGGCCGTCGCCAAGACCGATTCCAACGGCCAGGAGTGTCTGATGCATGTCACCCCCCGGCGGGGATTCCTCGTCGAAACCACCGAAAAAAGCCGCCGCTTAAGGGTCCATCTCTTCGCGCGGGACGCCAAAGGAGGTTTCAACGTCCGAGTCAGCAATACCGTCCCGGTTCCCTGCACCGCGCGGTATTTCGCTCTCAGTATGGCACAGGATTTCCTTTTCGTCTTGGGACGGGAAGACTCGCCCAGTAACGGTTCGTTGTCCGGTTTTGTTCTCCTAGTGGCTTACCTGGGCGATCTGCTGCGGATTCCGGCCAAGGCGGAAGATTGATCGATTGTTGTTTCAGGCGTTGTTTCTGGCAAGCGGTGCTTCGTGTGGATCCCTTATTTCGGCTTCGATTTTTCTGCTTTGATTGCTCATCTTGGCGATTTGGGGTTTTGTGAAGAACTCCGGGCACCGGGTGTAACCGGTTGGCCCCGCTTCATGGCTTCTTGCAATTTCATGTATTCTTCCCGCATCATCTCTTCCATAGGAGGCAGCCAGTTGGCATCCATTTTCAAGGTAGCCGAGGCCAGGACATGATATGGATAGGGGGTGGCATCCAACGAGGGCAAATCAGGCTTGGGCCGCAAGTTGGTGGCGAGTTGCCCTTTCCCTAAAGTGAAGATGAGCAAGAATTGAGGCGGAATGGTGGTTGTTGTCAATTTTTCAATGCATTTGAACCGGTTTTGAGCATCCACCGGTCCATAAGCTTGCCATAGCACCGAACCATCGTTGCCAACCGCCGCGGCTCCCACCCAACAGGTGAGACTGCCGCTGGGAACGGTGATGGCCTCACGGGGGGAAATGCTTCCGGTGACCGCGAAATACCGGTTTCCCCCAGGCTGGGAGGTCACCGGTGGCGGATCGATGCCTAACTCCTGCAATCGTTTTTGCTCCGCCAGCAAGAGCCGGCCGATCAGGGTGGGATCGATCACGCCAAATGAAATTTCACTGAACTGGAACGGTTCAGGATGAATCATCACCTGGGTGGTTTCAACCGGTTCTCCTCCCGGAATTAACAATTGTTGCGTGCCTTTAGGAGTGAGCTGCACAAAGGGATACAACACCAACTCCGGATAGAAATACACCAATCCGGAGGCCTCGGGCGCTTGTCCTGGAGACGACGCGGAGGGCGTCGCGGGAACGGCTTGCGTGGCGGAAGGCGCCAGTTCAGAAGCGGGGAGTTGTTCCCCGTATTGCCGGAGCACTTTCCGGGCGGTCTCCAAATCCTTGAACGATCCCTTGTAATCCGCTCCTACTTTCACCCAATAGCGGCCCCGGAATTCAAAGAACAAGGCTCCACTTTCCCGGGCTTTCTTGACGTCCTCCAGCGATTGGCAACGCACTACATTCTCCGTGGATTGCGCCAAAGCGAGATCCATAGTTACAAACACCAATCCGCCAGTCAAAGCCAGCCATATCATTCGTTGGATGCGTTTCATAAGGGTTCTTCTTTCAATGATTCGTTAGAACGGATCTGGGTGGGCAATGCCCCGCATTGATCCACCTCACCCGAGGATCCATTGGATCCATCTTGGGATTCCAAGCCATTTTTGGTATTTTAGGAATGCCGTGTCCCGGAGTCCTGGATTCCGGATTCCGGCATCTTGGTTTGGTCCGTATTATATCGCTAAAGTGAAATTACCAATCTGGCCCAGGATAAGACTCCTTCCGTGAATAGGCCTTCCCTCAGCGAGCTGTATCAACAGAACCTCGATCTCCTCCTGCGGATTTATCCCCACTACCGCTCCGTGCTTGATTCCGGACCGGTTGACTCCAACCGGTATGAGATTCTGAAAACGGACCTTCAAACCTATATTTGTAGCGTGAAATCGGATTCTTGTCCGTCTGGGAGTTTCGGTTTACCCGAAAAACAATGGATCCACGGGCCCGAGGACCCATGGCAATGGGCCGAAGCGCGCATCCGGGAGACGGGCCTGACTGCGCCGCAGACGTTTGTCATCGTCCGTCCCGGCCTGGGGTATGTGCCCTTTTTGTTATATCCCAACCTGCGCAAGGGGCGCCATGCCCAGCGCCTGTTGCTGGTGGAAGACCGGATCGATCTCTTCCGCTTGTCATTACAATGGTTCGATTGGACGGATCTGCTTCGTTCCGACCGCGTCATCCTATTGTTAACCGACAATGCGGTGGAAGCGGTCGTGCATTTTTTCTCCATTAATCCGGTGGGGATTTTACCCCCGCTGTCGGTGCTCACCGGCGTCGTGGAAAGCGAAGAAGAGCAACGCATGATGGCGGCCCTGCGGGACCGCCTCATCCGTCTGGCCCAAACCGTGAACAACGCGGCCCGGCAGTATCTGCAAGAACTCCGGGATCATTATCAAACCGCAGGCCCGGCAGATCACCGGGGCCGGCGGATTTTGTTGGTCGAACCGGAACATGACTACTTGGCCCAACCCATCGCGGAAGCGTTCCGGCAGGAAGGCTGCCAAGTAAATCTGTTCCGGGGAAACCAACGGATGCTTAACTTTCTCAATCCCTACGTGTGGCTAGCCTATACCCGGGAGCATTTCCCCGATGTCTTGTTCTGGATGAACCGCAACACCCTGTCGCCGCAGGGGGCCGAGGCTTTGTCCCCGCTGCCCATTCAGAAGCTCCTGTGGTTTCTCGACAGCCCCAAACGGGTGCGGACCAGCCGGGAGGAACTGCAGGCCACGGATATCTGCTTTTCGTTCGATTCCACCTATCTTCCCTATCTGCGCGAGTTGGGCGGTGGAAAGGTCTTGGTATTGCCTACTGCCGCAGGAATCCATCCGTTGCCCGAATGCGGTCCAGGGCAAACCTGGCCGGCGCGGGAAGGTCCGGTCATCGGATTTGTCGGGGCCTTGGCAGCGGACCGTTTTCAGGAAGTGCGCGCGTTTTGGCTTCGGCGCGATCCGGAGTTTGTCCGAATCCTGGATGGATTGGTGGAAGATTATTTAGGCGATCCTTCCCTCTCCCTGGAGGAACGCTTCGAACAATCCCCGGGGCGGGAGAGATTGCCCTACCAGGGTTTTGTTGTTCTGTACCTGGAAGAACGGGCGACCTGGCTGCGGCGGCTGCGGTTTCTCCAGGCGGTACGAGATTTGGGATTGATCACCTATGGAGCGCCTGAATGGGGGAATCCGGAATGGGCCAGGGATTTGGTTCCGTGTTTTTCCGGGGTGGCTCCTCAATATCCGGAGCTTTCCCGGGTGTATTACCACACGCGGATCAACGTGAATGTATTTCATGTGCAATGTGTCGATTCGGCCAATCCCCGCGTGTATGATGTTTTGGCGGCTGGAGGATTTCTGCTGACAGAATACCGTCCGGCTCTCGAGCGGGAGTTTCAAATCGGTGAGCATCTGGTGTGTTTCCGTACGCCGGAGGAGTTGCGGGAGAAGGCCTCCTATTACGCGGCCCACCCGGACGAACGGGAAGCCATGGCCCGCGCGGGGCAGGAATTCGTTCTCAACCACGCCACGTACCGGCACCGGGTGCAGGAAATGCTCTTGGCGATCGACGGACAAGCCAGTGGCCCAACCGGCTGAGCCGGCTAATTCACCGGCTTATTTCACATGGGTTGTGATATAGTGATGGAACGAACGCGCATGCTGGTTTTTCGAAAGTCGACGCGGTCAGCGCGCGGCTGGAGATTCCTGGCCGCCGCGTTGATGACGCTGGGCGCGACTTCCTGCGACACGCCGCCGGACTCGCGATCCTTGCCCCCCGGCGCGCTGGGACCGTTGCCGGCGGTGACATTCCATCTGGGCGGCGTGCCGGTCGAGGTGGAGATCGCCTCGGCTCCGGCGGAATTGCAACAAGGATTAATGTACAGGGAATCCATGCCGGAAAACCACGGCATGTTATTCGTGTACCACGAACCGTTGTTTATGCGGTTTTGGATGAAAAATACCCGGATACCGCTGGCCATCGCGTTTATCCGGGAAGACGGCATCATCAGCAACATCGAGGAAATGGCGCCGGAACCCGGGCCGCTCGATCCAGTCCGGTTCTATTCGTCGCGGCACCGCTGCCTTTTTGCTTTGGAGATGAACGCAGGCTGGTTCCAAAAACATGGCATTCAGGCAGGAGACCGGATCGAATTGCCACTGGATGAGATCCAACGGATTGTGCAGCGCAAAAAAGACAAGCCATAGTGTCAGAGAAACATGGAAATTCTTTCGCTTTGGCCATCTTCCAGTAGGAAAAAGGATGGGGGCGGTTTTATCAAGCGTTGCGATGGAGGGCCAAACGTTCTTAGTGGGAAAAATAAACGGCAAGGCCGGCTGAATCCAATTAGCTAAATCCAAATTCATGAAAAAGGAAGGAGGTTGCATGATGAGGTTCGAACGCTTGTTTCCAGTGTTTGTACTCGGGTTGTTGGCTAATCCCGTGCTCGGCCAGGACCGGATCGACGCGATCCAGCGGCTCGACATCTCCGCGGTGTGCCTGTATCTCGATGGGACCACCCTGTTTGTAGGCGGGACGGATCAACTGCGGATCTATGATGTGAACGACAGCGGCAATCCGGTTTTACGGGGCAGATTGGATCTCCCCGCCTCCGCGGCGGCCATAACCACGGTGGGCAGCGTGGCCATCGTGGCCATCGACCGGGCGTTTGATCCCAACCTGCTGATCGTGGATATCTCCAACCTGACCCAACCCAAGATCTTGTATGAACGCCGCGCCGGTTCGCCCGGGAAGTTGCTTACCGCCTTGAGATCATCCGGGCGCACGATTTTTTTGGGCGTGGATGATGAAGCGTTCCAGGCCGCCATTCTGCCCGACGACAACAATCTTCAGGCGATCTCCAGTTCCATCCCTCTGGACGGGTGGCCGATAACGGATATTGAAATTGTGGGCAACCGGGCGTTCGTATCGACCTGGTATGGCATCGCAATCGTGGACATCAGTGATCCCGGCGATCTCCGGCAAGTCAATTACATCGAGTCGCTTGAAGTCGTCAACAGTGTTTCCGCGGAAGGAAATATTCTGGCGGCGGGTGAAAGCATATTGGGAATTAATTTCTACAACATCACCAATCCCGACACACCGAAATTGATCACCCAGCTGCCTGCCGCGTATTGGGGTACCAATGAAGTGATGGAGGTGTGGTTGAGAGAACAATTCTGCTACGCCGCCGTGTTGTTCAAACCGTCGATGCATGTCACCGAGCCGTCCATCCAAGGCGGCCTGCGCATTATCGATATCGAGCAACCCTCCAATCCCCGCGTCATTTACCGGACCTGGGACAAACCGTTCGAAGATATCACAGGACTGGATGTGATCGCCTTCGACGGCCATGTGTATCTGGCCGAGGACACCGACCTGGGGATTTTCCGCCACGGCCCGGTGGGTACGAGGCCGACTTCTACTCCCACGCCGACCCAAACACCCACGCCCGGCCCCACGAACACCCCAACGCCGACCAACACGCCGCCCGTTCTCTTCACGCCGACTCCCCGGCCGGGGGAACCAACCCACACTCCGACGAACACTCCAGTGATTCCGCCGACCCATACCCCTATTACCCCGCCGACGAATACGCCTGTGACTCCGCCTACGAACACGCCCACGGCTCCCGCCGGTCCTACACCCACGCTGCCGGCGGGGACTATCCAGCCGCTGTACCGCAACAGCCTGGAGGGGGCAGATCTGACATCCAATGACGCGTTAGAAATCGCCGGGACCTTCTCCGGCCTGACGCCTGCTTCCTGGCTCGTGACCGACGTGGTTCCCGCCGGCGGAGAGAGCCTGGGGGTTCAGGGCAACACCCTGCGGATAACCGTGCAGCCGGGATCCGGCTCGTTGTACCTCTTCAGCAATGCCCAGCCGCAGGCGGTTCCCGGGAAAGCGCTGGTGCGGATCACGGCATGGACCAGCAATCCGGCCGCGCAGGTATTTGCCGGGATCATCGATACCGATGCCGCGGGCAATCTGGTGGGAACGGACCTGGGGATGAACCAGTTGACTTCCACTCCCGTGTTGACCAAGAGCTGGCGGGTGGTCACCGCCCTGCACGAATCGCAAACAGGCTACGTGAAACCCTTCGTGCAGGTGGCCGGCGGCGCGGCGGGCAGCGAGGTGTACATTGATAATATCGAGGTTTATCACCTGCAGCCTGGCTTGTGCTACCCAGCGGAACTGCTGGGAGTGACCCGGTAAGCCCACACTCGGCGGGGATGCGCCGGGGAACGATCCGGCGCATCCCCGCTCTTCCCTTCCTTCATCTGCTTGATCTTCCCCCGCTCTTCAAGTTAAATACCCGATCAACCGGCTGGATGTACAGAATGAGCGTGTGATTTCTCGAGGCTGGATTTCCGGAAATCCCGGAGCCGCTTCACGGTTCCAACCATAAAAAATTATGAAGATCCTCTACTTTGACGTATTCGCCGGCATCAGTGGTGACATGTGCCTGGGGGCGCTGGTGGACCTGGGATGTCCCGCCGGGGAAATCCGTGCGGCGCTCCAGGATTTGGAAATCCCGGGTTTCGATCTCCATTGGGAACCGGCGCGCCGCGGTCCGTTAACCGGCCTCCAAGCGCATGTCACCGTGCAAGAAGAGCATCACGTCCACCGCACTTTGGCGGATGTGCTCTCCATCGTGGACCGGACGGCATGGCCGGGGACCGTGCGGGAACAGATCGAGAAGGTTTTTACCGCGCTGGCCCAGGCGGAAGGACGGATTCACGGGAAACCCTACGACCAAATCCATTTTCACGAAGTGGGCAGTTTCGATGCTATCGTGGACATTTGTGGAACCTTGCTGGCCGTTCACCTCCTGGGCGTGGAACGGTGCGCCGCCTCCAAAATCCACGTGGGAGAAGGGTTCGTTGAAACCCGGCATGGCAAGTTGCCGCTTCCGGTTCCCGCGTCGGCGGCTTTGCTGGAGGGTTTCAGCATTTATTCCACAGGCCGGCCCGTGGAGATGGTGACTCCCACCGGGGCGGCTCTGTTGCGCGTGCTGGCGGGGGAATCGTCTTCCCTGCCCTCCATGACCGTGGAGCGAATCGGGTATGGCGCTGGTTCACGCGAAGCGGACGATCTGCCCAATATGTTGCGCGTGTTTCTCGGAAGCACGGGATTTGCGGTCACGGATACCGTGACGGTCATCGAAACTAACATCGATGACATGAATCCCGAGTTCTACGAGCCGCTAATGGACGCGCTGTTCCAGGCGGGCGCCCTGGATGTGAGCCTCACGCCCCAGATGATGAAAAAAAACCGGCCCGGCACGCTGCTGAGTGTGATCGCCCCCCCCGCGCTCCGGGAAACCTTGGCGCGGGTGATCTTGTCGAACAGCTCGTCCATCGGCCTGCGCATGCACGATTGCGAACGGCGGGTGTTGCAACGCGAGGCAGTGGAAGTCCAAACACCGTGGGGATTGGTGCGCGGCAAGGTGTGTTGGGGGCCGGGCGTCTCCAAGCGCTTCACTCCCGAGTTTGAGGATTGCCGCCGGATTCATCAGGAATTCCAGATCCCGCTGGCGGCCGTTTATCAGGAAGCTGTACAAGGGTATTGGCATCCTATGGCTCCCCACTGAGCGGAGGGCAGGGGATCCGGGAGCAACCGCGAAACCACAACAAGGAACCACGGGCATGAAGTCCAGAAAAATTCAGGTGCTGACTGCCTTCGCGATCGGGGCCGTTTGCTTATATTTATTCGCCCGGAAAGTGGAAAACTGGCCGGAAGTATGGGCGGCCATGCTGCAGACGCACTATGGGTATTTCGCCTTGGCCGTGCTGCTCAGCGCCAATTCCATCCTGATCCGCGCTTTCCGTTGGCAATGGCTGTTGGGCGAGCCGTATGTGCCGGTCCACCGGTTGTTTCTGATCGCCAATATCGGGTTCATGGGCAACGGCGTTTTCCCCGCCCGGATGGGAGAATTAATCCGCCCATTCCTGGTCTGGCGTTCCACGCCGCATACGTTCCCGACCGCGCTGGCCACCATCGTGGTCGAACGGATTTACGATCTCCTAGGCCTGCTGTTGATCCTGGCTTATGTGTTTTATGTCTTTCCGTTTCCCTCGGTGGGGGATTCCGCTGGAGGCGATCCCCAGGCAACCATCCAATACCTGGCCAAATTGGGCGTGATGGTGTTCCTGGTCCTCTTTGGCGCCATTGCCGTGATGACCTACGCGCCCGCGTGGAGTCTAAGGGCAGCCCGGACCGTTTTCCAGCCCTTGCCCCAGGCGGTTTCCGGCAAACTGTTGAAGGCGGTGGAATCGTTCGAACAAGGCGCGAACACGTTTCGGAAACCCAAGGCTTTTTTATACTGCCTGGCGTGGACCATGATCCTGTGGCTCTCCATCGCTTTCAGCGAGCTTGTGATCCTTTGGGCCATGGGCATCACCGAAGTGGGCATGGCGGGCGCGTTGTTCTTGATGGTAGGGTTGTGTTTCGCGGTCATGTTTCCTCAGGCTCCCGGTTACCTGGGCCCGTACCAGTTCGCCGTGCAGCTGATTCTGGCCAAGACCTTCCGGGTCGATTCGGGGCAGGCCACGGCGGCGGCGTGGATCATGTGGCTCTCCCAAGTGCCTCCGGTGATCCTGCTGGGATTCATATCCTTACTGATTATGGGGGTGTCATTCAAGGAGATTGCTCGCGTCCAGGAAGAGATTCCTCCCGAAACGCCCGCAGCCCCTCCCCCGCCCATGGGTTCGAGTTGAGATGGACCTGCCGCTGGACGAGGATTTACTAACTCCCGAAAGCCTGACTGCGTGGATCCGGCAGTTGGGGATCCACCTCGACTTGCGGGAGTTGGACGCTATGCCCGCGCGGCCGCTGGTCTTTTCCGAGTACCGCCTGACGCCGCCCGCCATCATAATCTACCGCTACAAGCCCTTGGAAGAATGGCTGAACCTGATGTGCCAGCGCCATGCGGGGTACTATGGCCCTTGGTATTACCTGCATGCCGCATTCCGGTTGTATTTTCACCTGGAGCTGAACGGACTGTACGAAATTGAGCGGAAATGGCATCACCGCTGTTTCCACCGTTTGGAAACCTTAGAGGAACGGGCTTACCGGTTCGCACGGGAAATCCTGGGCACACAATACGATCCGGCGCGCTTCGACCGGGAGGTGGAGAAGAACTTCCAGCCAGGGTAAGGGAAGTCCATACTGGATGAAAAATCACTCATTGCTATCAAGTAAATAATTGCATGTTTTAGAATTAAACTGCAAAAAAAAGTACTACTCCTTGCTCTTCCAATCCCTCTTCTACTCCTCCTCGACATCCGCAACTTGTTCGGGATTCATTGTATTTCCCTCACCACCGCCGCCAGAATTTCCGCGATGGTCCGATGGCCTTCCTCGTTGGGATGGATAGGGTCGCCGGGGATCAGGAGATGCCCGAAGGGGATGTGATCAAGAAGATGCACGGGGGATGCCCAATCCGAGCCCGGAGGAATGCTCATCAAGTCCACGCGGTGATAAAAGCGGATGGCCTTGGGCGTGTTTTCGTACACAGGCGGCTCACCGGGCAGACGGCCGTTGAGGAACGTGTAATCCAGCGAGGGATTCTCTCCCGCCTCGAGTTCCACTAAGGTCAGCGCCCGGGACCAAACCTGGTCGCCGGCCTGTTCGTCCCCATGCGTGGCGTCATCGTACAGAGATATATACCGGGGCCAGTTCGAGGGGTCCTGGTGATGGAACACCAGGTATACGCCCTGATTAATCCGGACCGTGTCCGGAATCCACACCCGGAAAAGCCACTCCGGCAGTTGGGGATTGGCCGCCGGGCTGGAGCCTGGGCGGCTCAGGTTCAATTCTAGACGCTTTCGCTCTTCTTCATCTCCTCCGAGCGGCTCGAACCGCTTCCGGAGATCCACCCAGGGGGATTCCAGGGACCGAGCGAGGCCGGGAATGATCTCCCGTACCCACGAGTTGGGCAGGTCCAGGTTGACGAAGATTGGCCGCGTTCCGTATTGCGCGGCGTCTTGGGCGATGGCCGAGAGGTTCCGCTGGTATTCCTCGCGGCTCACCCGGGGATGCCAGATGCGGTCCACCGCGCGTTGGTGGCAGAGCGCGTCCACCGTGTTTTTGGGGCGGGACAGGAGGCGGCCAACAAGCCATGCCCCGAAGCGGCTGTAGTCGTATACGGCCAAAGGAAAACCGGACAGCCCCGAATCCAGGTGGTTCTCCATCAGCAAGGCATGAAATTCACTTTCGGGAAAGCGGCTTTCGTACGAGTCGTTGAAGCCATAAGCCAGGATCAGGATATCCGGCCTGAACTGCTTCACCAGCCGGTAGTATTGTTGCAAGCCATGATAAGAGGTGTAGCCGGGCACGCCGAAGTTCAGCACTTCATAATGGGCCGGGGAATTTTCGTTCAGCAACGTCTCCAACACGCGGGGATAGGCGTCTTCTTCCCGAATCATCCACCCGAAGGTACACGAATCACCCATCACCGCTACACGGATCGTCTCCGGCGGCTTGGTTACGGTGATTTCCCGCATCCGCAGACCGTACGCGTTGGTCGTGATGGGCACGGAGTAGGGGATATTCCGGCCGGTTGGGAAATACTCTCGCAGATCCTCAATCCGGGCGTGAGGGCGTACAACGCCATAGGAATACGGAATGGTCAGCAAATCAATAAATTCCCGCTGTTTATCAGTGGCGCTGGATTGTGTGAAGAGCGGACGCAGGCGGAAGGCGAGTTCGATCCCCCCCAGGCAGACCAATATGGTTCCACAGACAAGAAGAAGGTTGAGGATCCAGGGACGGAAAGAGTCCATGGTGTGCATCACCGCGCCGCCGGCGCCGGATTACCCGGTTTTCCGCAATACAGGCGATGGATCAGTTCCAGACCTTTCAAAGTCAACATCGGTTCATGATAATCGAAGAGCGTTTCTCCCGCGAACAAGCCGCTGATGCCCCCTGTGCCGATCACCCGCGCCCGGGCGCCTATCCATGATTTCATCCGCCCGATCATGCCTTCGATCATACCCAGGGCGCCGTAATAGACGCCGGATTGGATCTGCTCGATGGAATTGGTGGCGATCAAATGGCTGGGTTTTTCCAAATGAATTTGGGGTAAGAGGGCGGCGCGGGAGGTGAGCGCCTCCAGGGAGATCTTCACGCCCGGCGCGATGGCCCCTCCCAGGTATTCTCCCGCGGCGGAGACCGCCTCGAAGGTGGTGGCGGTTCCCAGGCTGACCACGATCGCTGGGAGTTCGAACAGGTGGATGGCGGCGAAGCAGTTCACCACCCGGTCCACACCCACGGTTTCGGGATAATCAACCCGCAACGGCAGGAGACGGGTCTTGAAGTCGTCCACCAGGATGGGAGTGATTCCCAGGCGGTTCTCGATCTGGTTCACCATCAACGGGGTTAACGGGGGAACGACGGAAGCAAGGATAGCGTGATCCAATTTTCCTTCTACCTGCCAGGGATTCAACACCGGTCCCAGGCGGTCAAAGGTTGAGGGGGTGGAAGGCAGAAACACATGTTTGCGCAGCTGGGTGTGTTCAAAGAGGGCGATATCGGTCGATGTGTTTCCGATATCGACGGCCAACAAGCGGGTGGAAGACATGGAGAATCACTGCTCGGAGGCTTGGGCGCTGCCGGGCGAATACAGCCGACTGTTGGTCGAACCCCGTTCGCGGGCGATTTTTTCGCGCACCGGTTCGGGAGGCATGTCGTAGATTGCCCCAATGCGGGATAACGGCCAATAGCGGAAAAAGGCCTTGCCCATGACGTTTTCGATGGGGACGCCGCCCCACGCCCGGCTGTCCCAACTGTTGCGGCTGTTGTCGCCGAACACGAATACTTCCCCTTCTGGAACCACGAAATGGGTTTCATCGTTGCGGCGCAGGGGATAATATTCGTTCTCCAGGAAAAACTCCGGTTCGGTGACCATCTGGCCGTTGCGGTAGATATGCCCGTTATTGATATCAATGCGGTCACCTGGCAGCCCCACTACCCGTTTGATGTAATACGGTTTTAGGTCCGAATCGAGATTGGGGATGTTTTCCGTCTTGAAAACGATGATGTCGCCTACTTGGATATCCCGGAAGTTGTAAATGAACTTATTGACGAAAATGCGGTCGCCGATCTGCAGGGTGTCGAGCATGGAGGTAGAGGGGATTTTATAGGCCTCGAGAATGAAGGATTTGATGATCAACGCCAATATGAGCGCCGTATATAGGGCTTCGAAGTTCTCGTAAAAACGCTGGTGGCGGCCGATATGATTGACGACGGCCCGCCCCCACGTGAAATACCGCAGTTTGTCCGCCACTAAACGATATAAGCGTCTCATGCCTGTCTCGACCCGAGTTTGCTTTGATTAATCCAGGAAATGAACGAACACCTCATTGCTGAGCATGTACGCCCTGGGAGTAAGTCGAATCATTTCCCCATTTTGTTCCAAGAGTCCCCGTTCTAGCAAATCCTGGATTGCCTTACCCCACCGTTCCATTAAATTATAGCCGAAGCGCTCTTTAAAATGGAGAAGCGAAACCCCTTCCGTTTGGCGCAAACCAAAAATCATCACATCGGATGCCATCTCCCTTGGGGTTATCGCCACCCATTCCGCCAACAAATCCGGATGGAGAAAAGCGCTTTGCCGGTCGGCAAGATTCCTCCACCCGCCTGAAAGCAATATCCGCTCGTACTGGTCTATTCCCGTAATCAGACCGTACCGGATGCCTCGGAACATCCCATGCGCGGACACCCCGAAGGCAAGGTATTCGTCCCGGTTCCAGTAAAGCCGGTTATGGCGGCACTCATACCCCGGACGGCACCAGTTGGAGATCTCGTAGTGAGTCCAACCTGCCTGGGATAAAATATCCCGTGCTTCATCATACATCGTAATGTACGTTTCATCCAGCACGGGCGTTATTTTCTCTTCCCGCCGCAACCGGTCGAGAAGAGTGCCTTCCTCGTAAGTCAGGGCATAAGCAGCGAGGTGATCTACACCACAGGCCAAGGCTTGCCGGAGGTGAGAGGTCCAATTCGCCACGGTTTGCCCCGGCAGGGCGAAGATCAAATCGAGCGACAGGTTGTCGATTCCAGCCCGGCGCACGTTATCCACGGCCTGGAATATCTGTTCCCGGGAATGGACTCGGCCGATGCGCGCCAATTCCTCTCCGTCAAACGACTGCGCTCCCAAACTGACCCGGTTGAGACCCAATGGACTCAGCGTCTCGAACAGTTCCCGCGTGGCGCTTTCGGGATTGGCCTCTAAGGTAATTTCCGCGTCCGAAGCAATGAAATAATGTGCAAACACCGCCTCGAGAAGCCGGGCCAGGCGGGAAGGTCCCATCAGGCTGGGCGTCCCCCCACCCAAAAAAATGGTGGAAAAAGTCTGTTCGGCGGCCGCTTCCGCCCCCATCCGCAGATGAATCAAAAGCGCATCGAGATAGCGGTCCATTGCCGCTTCCGAGGCGGGGGGGCCCGAGATAAACGCGCAGTAATTGCATTTGGCGCGGCAAAACGGGAGATGAAGATAGATTCCGGCCTTTTGCCCGGTTATACCTCGCGGTAATTCGTGATTTGGACGGAAAACAGGGAAGTTTTGAACCGTCTTCTCCATGGAAGGGAAAAATTTTCCCGTAACCCCTCGAAATGATTATGGATTATTTCCCGCTTTAATCCTAGCAACTCCATAAAATGAAACAAGTTACACCTTCGAATGCATATTCCCGGCGGATTGGAACATCGATTGCGTAATTCCTGAATCGGCCAAATACTGGATCGGCCAAATATAAGGATACCGCGTCTTCGCCGGCGAGCGGCTGTCGGGGAAAACACGGAGGTTTTCTCCGGCAGAATAAAAATTCATATCTTATTCAAGGGAGAAACGGTCTTTTCACTCGTAACCCTTTGACGGTAAAAAAAGTTCTGCTGCAAGTAACGGCATTCAGGTGGATTATGAAGGATCCGGCATTGGCAAAAGAACAAGACATTCGCCGGGAAGCATATCTGCTGGCGTCAAGAAATCCATGGTTGCTTTGGCGCTTGAAAATCTTAGAATCCGGCTATCTCCCTCCCCTGGTTCCCGGAGAAGTGCCCCCCGAATTGCTCCAAATCACCCATCAAATCCAGGCAAGCCGGGAATACCACGCGAAACCGTTACTTGATCACGCCAAGGAAATGCGGGTTCGTGAAAAACAGTATTTTACAAAGATTTTTACCATATTGATGCTCACAATTACTTTGATTTTTGGATTGAGTTTTCTATTGGCTCTCAAACAAACCCACAAATTCCGCATTGGAGTGATCGAAGCCCTGCTGCCTCGCGCGGAAGTCCACACCTCCCTTTCCACCACCGAAGAGTTAGTTCCTCACCAGGGAGAATAAATCACCGGAAGACAATTCAAGCCCTTAAAATCCGCGTACAACAGGGTTAGTAGAACCGGGTTATTTATATAATGCCGCCAGCGCGCCCCGGATATAGGCAAACGATTCAATCATCCCTGGCAGGGGATGGTCGGCGTTTTTCTCGTACTCCAAGGCCACATGCCCCGTGAATCCCACCTCTAACAAGGCTTGAAGCACACCGGGAATGTCGATTACGCCGCGGCCCACTTCCGTGGCCCCGCCCTTGGCGTCACGGGAGGTTACGTCCTTGATATGGAAATCATACAGCCGGTCGTGCACGGCATGGACCGCCTCGACCTCGTTCAATCCCAAGCGGACCGTATGGCCCACGTCGATACATACGCCCATGTGTTCACCGAACTGCTTGGCGCTACGGTAGGCGTCCATGTGGGAGGGGTAGCGTTCATCATTGGGGCCGTGGTTGTGGATGGCCACCTTGATATCAAATTCCTCGGCCATTTTGGCGACTGCCGGCAACGCGTCGAGATCCGGGGCAGACACCATGACCGGCATGCCGGCGTCACGGGCGTATTCGAAGGCATTGCGGATTTGTTTTTCATCGTTTTTCAGATAGACCACGCCGCAGCCCATGAGCGTGACGCCCGCTGCCTTGATCTTGCGCGCGGCCTCTTGGCGCTCCTCCTTCGTCGAATCCATCTTGAGGTGGAAATCCTTGAGAGTGATATATTTCACCCCGATTTGGTTCATCATCTCGAGGGTTTCGTCCAGGGAGAATTTGCGGGTGGTATAGGAAGCAAGGCCTAGTTTCAGGTTTTTGGCGGACGGGTCGGATGCCGACGCGCTGGCGGAAGCCGAAGCGCTGGACGATTCCACGGCGCCGGCGGAGCCTTGCGGACCGGTGAGAGTTAAGGCCGCCAGTCCTGCCGCCGAGATGAATCCCCGCCGGTTCAAAGGGAGAGTATGAAACATGGTTTTGATTCCTTTCCGATTCGACATGGTTTCAAGCGAAAACCCTCTTGTTTATAACACAAGACTTGGTGGCTAGGGGAGGGGGCAGGGGGATGGGGATAGGCCGGTGAAAGGGAGATTGTTTGAGTATCAAATCCGCTTGCGCTTGCTGGTGGGGAGGATGTCCATTTTTTCGCGGTATTTGGCGACCGTCCGGCGGGCAATGGTGAGGTTGTAATCGCGGTGCAGGATTTCGGTGATTTTCTGGTCAGAGAGGGGTTTGCGCGGGTCTTCCTCTTCGATCAGGGTGCGGATGATCTCCATGACGCTTTTGGCGGACATGTCTTCGCTGCCGGTGGTATCGAGACCGGTGGAGAAGAAATATTTCAGTTCGAACAATCCGCGCGGGGTTTGCACGTATTTCTTGTTGACCACGCGGCATACGGTGGCCTCGTGGATGCCCAGTTCGTCGGCGATGTCGCGCAATTTGAGGGGACGCAGCGAGGTGACGCCCTCCTCCAAAAAGCCGGTCTGCTTGTCCATGATGGCCTTGGTGACGCGGTATAGCGTGCGCCGGCGTTGCTCGATATTGCGGATCAGCCATATGGCGGATTGGAATTTCTTGCGGATATATTCGTATTCCTCCTCCGTGATGCCGTCCCGGTTTTGCAGCATCTCGCGGTATTTGCGGCTGATACGCAAGGGCGGGGAGCCTTCATCGTTGACACGGACCTGCCATTCGCCGTCCACTTTTTCCACAAAGACATCGGGAGTGATGTACTCGATGGTTTCGTGCCGGTATTGGCGGGCTGGGTGAGGATCCAGACTTCCGATAACGTCGGCGATATCCTGGACCTGCTTCTCCGTAACCCCGAGGGCGCGGGCAATTTCCCTGTACCGGCGGCGTTCGAGCAAATCAAGGTGCTCGCGGATCACGGTCAGGATCTCTTCATCATCGATTTCCAGATTCCGGCACTGAATTTCAAGGCACTCCCGCAAATCGCGGGCGGCGATTCCCGGCGGATCGAATCCCTGGATGGTTTTGAGGATGGATTCGACCATTTCCGGACTCTGATTGAACGTTTCCGCCACCTCTTCGACCGTAACCGTCAAGCGGCCGTCCTCGTCCAGATGGTCGATCAGGTATTCCCCGATTTGATATTCCAACTCATTATTGGTCGAAATCCCCAATTGCCAGAGAAGATGCTCCTTGAGGGTTTCTTCCTGGGCCATTTGGACGTTGGTTTCCTCTCCCTCCACTTCCGGCGAATAAGAGGTCCCGTTGCCGACAAAACCCAAGTCGCTGCTATCGGAGAAATATTCGGTCCAGTTTTGATCGAGTTCGATGTGGCCCAATACGAGATCGCCGGCCGTACCATTCAGGTCCTCAGGCAGGGTCTCCGGTTCTTCCGTTGAAAAATCCGGCGGCCCGGTGAACTCCTCTTCCTCCAACATGGGATTTTCGGCCATCTCCTCCTGAAGAAGTTCGGTGAGCTCCAGAGTGGAGAGTTGCAGCAGTTGGATCGACTGCTGCATTTGGGGCGTCATAATGAGCCTCTGGGACATTTTTTGTTGAAGCTGTAAACGTTGATCCATTAATTTCGCCCGCCATCTCCGTATTTTTCTCTCAGCCCGATGTGCCTATTCCAATTGAAGCCTTATGATTCTATTATAACTCTCAATTAAATTTTCATGCCAAAAATAACACCAGTTGAATTGCCTGTCAATAGGCCAGGGGGGCATCCCAAGACGGGAAATCATATATAAATATAATAATTTCAATACAATATATTTTTGAAAGGGATATGGGCGGTGATCTCATAATGGAAAAAATTTTAATGAACACGCTTGAAAACTCACCGTTCACTCCATCCCCTTTTTCTACAAGATTTCTGTATTGTGAAGTGCGGAAAGATCAATATCTTAGTTAAAAACACGGCAAATATTTGACATGGTCAACTAAATCAGGTATACTTGACTATGTCAAGTAATTGATCCCCCTCTTCAGGGGCAAGGCTCAACCCGATGTTTCCCTTTTACAATAACTTAAAAAATTTAGAGGGACACCCGGCGGGCCAAGAATAAAAAAATGTGTCCGAGCGGGTAGAACTATCTCAAGCGGATGATTAGGGAGAGGTTATGGTCAAGGCGACGGATCCCATCCAAGATGCGTTAAAGGATTATAAGTACGGATTCACCACCGATATCGAGCAGGTCATTATCCCCAAGGGGTTGAACGAAGAGATCATCCGGCTCATTTCCTCCAAAAAGCACGAGCCGGAATTTATGCTGGAATGGCGGCTCAAGGCCTATCGCCATTGGACCAAGATGGAGGAACCCCGTTGGGCTCACCTGAAAATCGCCCCGGTGGATTACCAGGAAATCAGCTATTACGCCGCGCCCAAGGACGTCTCCAACCGGCCGAAAAGCCTGGATGAAGTGGCCCCTGAGATCCTGGCGACGTACGAAAAACTCGGGATTCCCTTGAAAGAACAAGAGATCCTGGCGGGCGTGGCGGTGGACGCCGTCTTCGATAGCGTATCGGTAGGAACCACATTCAAGAAAAAACTTTCCGAATTGGGCATCATTTTTTGCTCGTTTTCGGAAGCGGTGCAGGAGCATCCAGACCTGGTGATGACGTACTTGGGCTCGGTGGTGCCGTACACGGACAATTTTTTCGCCACGCTTAACTCGGCGGTGTTCAGCGACGGATCGTTCGTGTATGTGCCCAAGGGAGTGCGCTGCCCCATGGAGCTCTCGACCTATTTCCGGATCAACGCCGCCAAGACCGGTCAATTCGAGCGCACGCTGATCATCGCCGACGAAGGGGCGTATGTCAGTTACCTGGAAGGCTGCACCGCTCCCATGCGCGACGAAAATCAACTGCACGCGGCGGTGGTTGAACTTGTGGCGCTGGACAACGCGACGATCAAGTATTCGACGGTGCAGAACTGGTATCCAGGCGATGCCGAGGGCCGGGGCGGCATTTACAACTTCGTGACCAAGCGGGGCAAGTGCCAGGGCGTCAATTCGAAAATCTCCTGGACGCAGGTGGAGACCGGCTCGGCCATCACCTGGAAATACCCCAGCTGCATCCTCTTGGGGGATAATTCGGTGGGTGAATTCTATTCCGTCGCGCTCACCAACCATTATCAACAGGCCGACACGGGCACCAAGATGATCCATATCGGCAAGAACACACGCAGCACGGTGATTTCCAAGGGGATTTCGGCGGGATTTGGCCAAAACACGTACCGTGGCCTGGTGAAGATCATGAAGGGCGCCGAAAACGCGCGCAACTATACCCAATGCGATTCCATGCTGATGGGGGACCAGTGCGGCGCGCACACGTTTCCCTATATTGAAGTGAAGAACAACACCGCTAAGGTGGAACACGAAGCCACTACCTCGAAAATCGGCGAGGACCAGATCTTCTACTGCCTGCAACGGGGCATTTCGGAAGAAGACGCGGTGGGCATGATCGTCAACGGCTTCTGCAAGGAAGTCTTCCGCGAACTGCCGATGGAATTCGCGGTCGAAGCCCAGAAACTGCTCAGCATCAGCCTCGAGGGCAGCGTGGGGTAATCATTCCCCCACCTCGATGATGTACATAAGATTATAATTCACAAGTAACTAAGCCCTAATAAGGGCGATAGATGAGGTAGGTTTTAACCCAGGGATGCAAAAACAACGGGAATCAATCCCCTCTCCCTCTGGGGGAGAGGGCCCGGGTGAGGAAATCGAGTAGGGGCGGACTTAGGTGTCCGCCCCTAAAGAACGCCAACGCAGAAAATATCCCGAGAATTTCTCTTAAATCGTCCAGGAGAGACAAACGAATGCTGGAAATCAAAAATTTACAAGTGTCTGTGGAAGGAAAAAAGATCCTCAAGGGGATCGACCTGAAAGTGAATGCCGGCGAAGTCCACGCCATCATGGGGCCCAACGGATCGGGGAAAAGCACGCTCGCGCAGGTGCTGGCGGGCAACGAGGCATTCGAGGTGACCGAGGGGGAAGTCTGGTTCGAAGGCAAGAATCTGTTGGAAATGGAGCCGGATGTCCGGGCCTGCGAAGGCCTCTTCATGGCGTTTCAATATCCCGTTGAGATCCCGGGTGTCACCAATACGTACTTCCTCAAGGCCGCCTTGAATTCGAAACGCAAGTACCACGGTCTGCCGGAGTTGGACGCGATCGATTTTCTCGACATTGTGCGCGAGAAGGTCAAATTGGTGGAACTCGATGATTCGTTATTGAAGCGTTCGGTGAACGAAGGTTTTTCGGGCGGCGAAAAAAAACGCAACGAAATCTTCCAGATGGCCGTGCTCGATCCCAAACTGGCAATCCTGGACGAAACCGATTCGGGCCTCGACGTGGACGCCCTGCGGATTGTGGCTGGCGGAGTCAACCAACTGCGGAATCCCAACCGGGCCATCGTCGTCATTACCCATTACCAGCGGATCCTCAATTACCTGGAGCCGGATTTCGTGCATATCTTGGCCCAGGGAAAAATCGTCAAATCCGGCGGCAGCGACCTGGCTCATGAGGTCGAGGCGAAAGGGTATGATTGGCTGAAGGACGTGATTCCTGCCGAAGAGACCGTCGAGGTGTAAGAGGAGAAGCGGGTAAATGACCATCGCGTTGCATATTAAGGATCATTACCGTTCCGCTTTCGCGGAATTGGAAACCACGGTGGCGGGACAGGAGCCGGCCTGGCTGCATGAAATCCGCAAAGAAGCCCTGGCCCGCTTTGAGGCCCTCGGCTTTCCCTCCCACCGCGAAGAAGCCTGGCGGTTCACGAACACTGCCCCCCTGCGGGAAAAAACATTTCATCTGGCGGAAGCGGATGGGCGAGACACGCTGGGTCCGGCGGTCCGGCCTCCCGTGACCGGGCTGGACGCGTACCAGATCGTATTCGTGAATGGGCATTTCACGCCGGAACTTTCCATCCTGAATGGCCTGCCCCAAGGAGCGCGGGTGGAAAGCATCGCCGCGGTGCTGCGGTCGGATCCGGGCAGCCTGGAACCGTACTTGGCTCGGCAAGGGAGTTATGAGGATTTCGTCTTCGCGGCGCTGAACACAGCGTTCATGCGGGACGGGGCTTTTGTACGCATTCCGGCCGGCGCGGTCCTCGAAAAACCCATCCACCTGCTTTATTATTCCACCCGTTTGGAAACACCGGTGGTGTCGCACCCGCGCAATGTCATCGTGGCGGGAAGCGGTTCCCGGGCGGTGATTCTCGAGAGCTACGCCGGGCCGGATAACGCGGTCTACTTCACCAACGGCGTGACCGAAGTGAGCGCCGGTGAAGAATCGGACATCGCCCATTGCAAACTTCAGCGCGAGGGGCACGAGGCGTTTCATGTGTCCTTCTCGCGACTGGATCTGAGCCGGAGCAGCCGGTACGCGCATCATTCCATCACCCTGGGGGGAGGACTGGTGCGGAATGAATTGAACGCGCTGATGAATGGCGAAGGCATTCATTGCACATTGAACGGCCTGTACCTCGTGGATGGGAAACGGCACGTGGATAACCACACGCTGATGGTTCACGCCAAGCCGCACTGCGAAAGCCACGAAGTGTACAAGGGGATTCTGGATGAGCAGGGACGCGCCGTGTTCCGGGGCCGGATTCTCGTGGCCAAGGACGCGCAAAAAACCGATTCGAAACAAACCAATCAAGCTTTGCTCTTGTCCGGAGAGGCGGAAATCACCGCCATGCCCCAACTGGAAATTTACGCCGACGACGTGAAATGCACGCACGGTGCGACCACCGGCAAACTGGACGACGAGGCCCTCTTTTACCTGCGGGCCCGGGGCATCAACCTGGAAGACGCCCGCGAATTGTTGACGTACGCGTTCGCCAGCGGGATCGTGGAACAAATCCCGGTCGAAGCAGTGCGCGCGGAACTGGATCATGTGTTGCACAAGCGGCTGTCTTTCAGCCATTCGAACGAGGTGTCAGTCTGATGGTGCCTTCTGAATCCGCTCTGGCGGTTCCTGGATTGGATGCCAATACAATACCCCTGGATGTGTACCGGATCCGCGAGGATTTCCCTCTCCTCAAGCGGGAGGTGCACGGCAAACCATTGGTGTATTTAGATAACGCGGCGACCACCCAAAAGCCCCAGGCTGTGCTGGACGCCCTGATGGAGGCGTACAGCGGGTATTACTCCAATATCCACCGGGGGGTGCATTGGCTCAGTCAGCAAGCGACCACGGCCCACGAGCAGGCGCGCCGGAAAGTCAAGGAATTTCTGAACGCCCGCCATGAGCGGGAAATTGTCTTCACCCGTAACGCGACGGAGTCAATCAACCTCGTGGCTTCCAGTTATGGACGCGCCTTCCTCCGCGAGGGAGATGAAATACTCATCAGCGCCCTTGAGCACCATGCCAACATTGTTCCCTGGCAGCTGATCGGCGAGGAGAAGGGGCTGAAGCTGCGGGTCATCCCCATGAACGACGCCGGCGAACTGCTGTTGGACGAATATCCCCGGATGCTCACCGAAAAGACCAAGTTCGTGGCGCTGTCCCATCTCTCCAACGCCCTGGGGACAATCAATCCCGTCAAGGAGATGATCCGCCAAGCGCATGAGCGGGGCATCCCCGTGCTGGTGGACGGCGCCCAGAGCGCGCCCCATCTAAAAGTGGACGTGCGCGATCTGGATTGCGACTTTTTTGTCTTTTCCGGGCACAAACTCTTCGGACCTACCGGCATCGGCGTCTTGTTTGGAAAAGAGAAGTGGCTCGACCGCATGCCACCCTACCAGGGCGGCGGCGACATGATCCACTACGTTTCGTTCGAGAAGACATACTTCAACGAGATTCCTTACAAATTCGAGGCGGGGACGCCGCACATCGCCGGGGCTATCGGCCTGGGCGCGGCCATCGACTATGTCCGCGCCATCGGGATGGACGCCATCGCGGCCCATGAGCATGAGTTGCTTGAATACGCCACCCAGGTAGTGTCGCAATACCCGGAAGTGCGTATTGTGGGCACGGCGAAAAACAAAGCGGGTGTGTTGTCGTTCCTGATCGGAGAGATTCACCCCCATGATATTGGTACTATACTGGACCAGGAGGGGGTCGCGATCCGCACGGGGCATCACTGCGCGCAGCCGGTGATGGACCGTTTGGGGATTCCGGCCACCGCGCGGGCTTCGTTCGCCTTTTACAACACCAAGGAAGAAATCGATATCCTGGGCAAAAGTATTCAAAAAGTTCTCGAGGTGTTCCGCTGATGTCGTATCTTCAGGATCTCTACCAGGAAATTATTCTGGACCACAACAAGCGGCCGAGAAACTGCGGCAAACTGGACTGTGCCACCTGCCAGGCCAATGGGTACAATCCCCTGTGCGGGGACAAGATCACCATTTATCTGCGCCTCGAGGGAGACCGGGTACAGGAATGCACCTTCGAAGGCAACGGATGCGCCATTTCCACCGCTTCGGCCTCCCTGATGACTGAAATCATCAAAGGTAAGACCATCGACGAGGTCAAAGAACTATTCGAACGGTTTCATGACCTGGTCACCGGTCAGGAAGAACTCGATGAACTGAAAACCGGACTGGGTAAGCTGCAGGCTTTGGCCGGCGTCCGCGAATTCCCCATGCGGGTCAAATGCGCCACCCTGGCCTGGCACACCCTCAACGCCGCGCTGCGATCGGAAGAAACCCCGGTCTCCACGGAATAACGTACCCACGCGTTCTCTCCCTCCGGGGAGAGGAGCAGGGGGAGGAAATTGAGCGAGGGCGCTCCTGCCGGTCTCCTCACACGGCATGATGGATCAATATGGACATGGACGAAACCAATCCGAACCTTCAGGCGTTGCGGGAACAAGTCATCCAGCAGCTGCGGGAATGCTACGATCCCGAAATCCCCGTCAATATTTATGACATGGGGTTGGTGTATGACATCGACATCCAGGACAACGGCTCCGTAAGCATTCAAATGACCCTGACCTCGCCCATGTGCCCCGTGGCCGGTTCTCTGCCCATCGAGGTGCAGGAAAGGGTGAAATCCATCCCCGGCGTAAGTTCCGTCCAGGTGGATCTGGTCTGGGAGCCGCCTTGGAGCCCCGACATGCTCTCCGAAGCCGCGAAGCTCGAATTGGGGATTGAATAAGGTGGAATGATAATCCGCATGCCACCCCCTAGGGTTTTGTAAAATCGACCCTCCCGCTTCTTTATCGCTGCGAATATCCGGTCGGATACCAAGATCTGCTCCCACAACTAATCCACACCCGAAATTTTCTCCCATCCGTGACATTAGACATTTTTCCATCCGCCAAGATATATTTTTTAAGTAAAATCACTTTAGGAACGGCGGGATGAATCGTTTTTCTTGGTTTCCCATAGTATTTCTCATAAAATTGAACGGCGGCGTGTGGGGGGATGTGATCATCAACGAACTGCACTACCATCCGGCGGAAGATCTGCCGACCGAATTCGTGGAACTGTACAATCCTACTTCCCAACCCATTGCCTTGGAGGGATACACATTCACCGGCGGCCTCTTTTATTCGTTCCCGGAAGGCGCCGTCATCCAGCCGGAAGAATATGTTCTGGTGACCCGGTTTCCCACCGCTTCGGCGTGGCGGAATCTCACGGTCAAGAAATATGGACCGTATCATGGCGAATTGCCCAACGGGGGCGGATGGATCGTATTGCGCTCCCCGGACGGCTGGATGGTGGACGAAGTGGAATACGATGACAAGGCCCCGTGGGCCCGGGGCGCGGATGGATATGGCCCCTCGCTGGAACGGATCGCGCCGGATCAGCCGGGACTCGATTATCATTCCTGGCGGGCCTCGTTGGTGGCGGGGGGCACGCCAGGACGATCCAACAGCGTGGCCGGCACGCCCTCCCGGCCGCTGATTGTGGACTTCGAAATCCTTCCGCTTCACCCTACCTCCCAGGACAAGGTGCGGTTTCAAGTCTCCTTGGACAGCCCGGAAATTATTGAGTCGGTCACCCTGCGGATCGAGGCGGTGAGGGGCAACACGGCCCAGGCGGTCCAGGAGACCGGCATGACTTTGGATGTTCCACGTTCCAGCCCCACGGCCGCCGTTTATTACGCCACGATCCCGCCCAAGCCGTCGCAAACATTGGTCCGGCTTGGTGTGGAGGTGCAACGGATCACGGGGGAATCCATATACCTGCCTCATCCCGCCGAACCGCGCCCGTTTGAATCTTATTTCGTTTATGACAACGATATCCCCTCCGAGTTGCCCATTTTTTGGATTTTCCAACGGGTACGCTCGTCATTGCCCCCGGTGAGCAAGACGATTTCCGGCGTCGTGGTGAAACCGGTCACCGCCGGTCATGTGCGGATCTTCGACGGCGCCCGGATTGTCAACAGCCTCAACGGCCTCAAGATCAAATTTCTCAAACGGGAGGAATACGAGGGCAACCGCACACTCAACCTGATTCCCGAGAGTCCGCCCGAAGGCACCACCGCCGGTCCCCAGTCGCCCCATGTGGAGCAACTTTCTTTTCAAATCTTTCGCGATTTCGGCGTGCTGGCCCCGCAAGCCACGTGGATCCGGGTGATCGAGCGCAACCGGCATACCCAACGGATTGTAATCCAACAACCCAATGAGAATTTCCTGGAATTGAACGGCCGCGATCCCACCGGCAATCTCTACAAAATTGCTTACAACGAGCCGGGCGGCTACACCAAAAAGACCAATGTCCTCGAGGGCGATGAGGATTTTCAAGAGTTAATGCAACAATTGAACTCCAAAAACGCCGCCATGCGCGCCCAGGCGCTCCGCCGGTATTTGGATATCGAGGAGGTCATGTCGTATGAAGTGGCCTCCGTGCTGATGAGCAACTGGGATGGGTTTCACAACAACCTTTTTCTGTATCACAATCCTCCACCCATTGACCGGTGGGAGTGCATCCCTTGGGATTTGGACAAGACCTTCGGATACGCCAATGCCTCGAGCCCCATGTTCGTCCGGATGCCGCTGACCTATCCCTTGGATGGCCGGGCCGAACAATCTTCGAGGGAACCGGGACGCATCTCCCGCCCGTTTCATAGCGATCCCGAATTGAACGCGGAATACATCCGGCGGGTCGGACGGGAGTTGGACGGGCTGTTCTCCAAGGAGCGCGTTGGGGGGATGATCGACGCGGTGGAAGACTTGTTGCTGCGCGATCTGGAATTGATTGAGCAATATACGAATCAATCTGGGAACACACGGCGTCAACAAATCCTCAATTCGTATGACACCATGCGGCTGTTCATAAACCTCCGGCACGCCTATCTTCGCGGCGTTGTGCCGGTTCCCGTGGAGGACTGGTATTTGTACTAGGCGAATCCGGCTTTCGCTGATCCACCTTGTGTTTCCTGCGGCTCACCGGCAGGTTCGCCCCCTTCCAGCCGGATACCCCAACAACCCCTGCATCCTCCGGGCAAATCATCTACAATCCCTCCCAAAACCATTGATCCATGGATCGGATTTGATTTCCCAGTAAGGGAATACAGGGAAAGATGATGCCGCGGTACCAAATCGCCTGTCACACGCGCGCCTGGAAGCCAGAACAATGGAAAGAATCCTTGGATGAAATCGCCGGTCTGGGCTTTGCGGGAGTGGAAGGGGTATCCGCCCTCTTTGAAAAGTTCGCGGATAAGACCGAACTGGCGAAGAAACACCTCCACGACCGGCACCTGAAACTGGCTGCCTTGGCCGGGAGCGGCGTGTTCACCATTCCCGGGCGGCGGGAGGAAATGCTTCATCAGCATAGCGCCCTGGCCCGTTTTCTTCAGAAACTGGGGACACATCATCTATTGGTGACGCTTGAATCCCGGGAGATCAACGAGTCGCTCTCTCACGATTTCAAAGCGGCGGCCGCCTTGCTGGATGAACTCGGCAAACGCTGTTTGGATTTCTTCGATGTCTATCTCTGCGTCTTGCCTCAGCGGGGCAGCCGGATCGAAACCGGGGATGAAATCGACCGGCTTATGAACCTCGTGGACCTGGATGCCGTTTTTCTTGGTTTGGACACGGGACAGTTTGTGCTCATGGAAGAAGAACCCGCAAAGATCCTCAAAACCTATGGCGAGTGTGTCCGGCATTTGCATTTCAGTGATCCCGTAACGAATGAAAAAGAGGAAAAAGCCGGCCCGGCCGGTGCTTATCCGGAGTACGGCGCGCTAGGAGAAGGGAGAATGAATTTCGCGGAAATCAAAGATATTCTGGAAGTTTTGGACTACCACGGATGGATCACGGCGGTGTTCGACACCTCCCACGAACCGCCCCGGGAAACCGCGGAACGGTCGAAGCGGTTTCTGGATCACTTATTCGGAACGGGAGAACAAGCCTTATGACTTCCACCAAGCCCTTGCGGTGCGTGGTGTTGCTTTCGGGCAGTGGAACCACGCTGCAAAATCTGATCGACCAACAAGAGTTGGGGCAATGCCCGATCGAAATCGTGCGGGTCATCAGCAGCCACAAAGAGGCCTTCGGTCTCGAACGGGCGCGCAAACACAATATTCCCGCCGTGGCTTTTCACCGGAAAGATTACGACACCTGGGAAGCGTTCAACGAGGATCTTGTACGGGCCGTGGACGAGGTCAAACCCGATCTGATTCTGCTGGCGGGTTTCATGTTCCTCTTCCGGCCCGGTCCCGAGTACCATGGACGGATCATGAACGTGCATCCCGCCCTGATTCCCGCGTTCTGCGGCAAGGGAATGTATGGGCATCATGTGCACGAAGCCGTGCTCGCGTACGGGGTGAAAATCACCGGAGCCACCGTGCATTTCGTCGATGAAGGCTACGACACAGGTCCGATCATCCTCCAAAAAGCCGTGGAGGTGTACGACGACGACACTCCGGAAACCCTCGCCGCGCGGGTGCAGGCGGCGGAACGGGAAATTTATCCCGAGGCCATCCGGTTGTTCGCCGCCAACCGCTTGCGCATCGAAGGCCGCCGGGTAAAGATCGTCGATCCTCCACTCCTTGATCCTTCCATGTAGCGGCCCCGGGGCAAGGAAGCCCCCCCTCAGGCCGAGACGAAGGCTGCTTTGGATCTTAGTTTTGGCCCGCAGAATCGGATTGGCATAAAGAAAGATAGAAGAAGATTTTAGGTAACTAAGGAAAATAAGGATCACGTGACTTTCCCGATGTTTTCCAATGAACCATTCCTCTTACTCCTCCCAGTGAACATGCACCGCGCTGAGCAAAATCCCCAGTAACCGTTCGTCGCCGTTGGCGTACAACTGGCCGGGCGACCAGGGATTGTAAACCAGGATGCGGATCAGCCGGTCTTCGCCGGTTTCCAAGAAACCCTGGCGGACCGTCCAGTGGTTGGTTGTCAGTTCGAATAAGAAATCCGTACCTGCGCTGGTGGAGACGAGGCCTTTCAGCGGTTCGTGAGTATGTTCCGGCCGTGCGGCCAGCAACAAAGAGACCTGCACCCGCTGAAGGGCAAAGGGAATTCTCAACAGCGCTTCCCGGCTTGAGGCCCGGTACACCAATCCTTCCGGAGATTTCTCCAGACCGTACCACCCCTCCTCCAATGCCAGGCGGTCGTTGTTCCCGACGGTAATGACATGGGAATCAATCATGATGGAAAAATTTTCCGCGTATCTCTTCTGGAATGAGAATCGGAAAATGCTACTCCAATTTGGTTTCTTTGTCCAAAGTATCTCACGGATAGGCATTTACTCAAAAAACGGGCGGCCCAGGCCAAGAGACGTTTTTTTGGTATAGCGGTTGCTCAATCAAGCGGAGAGAAGATGGAAACTCACCCCAGGATAAGCGTCCATGTTAACCGGTCTGTATTCGGCGGCTTCGGGAATGATCATTCAGGAAAGGGTACAAGACACCCTGGCCTACAACCTGGCGAATTCTCAAATCCCGGGATTCTGCCGGGAAGAAGTCGTAGTTCGTTCGTTTCCCGACGTCATGTTGTCCGCCGCGTACGGCCGTTCCGTTTCCCAACCTGAGAATCCCCGCTACCACCAGACGATTGGACGCCTGGGCACGGGAGCCGGTATTGATTGGATTTACGTGGACCACTCGGCCGGCCAAATGGTCTATACGGGAGATTCCAACGATTTGGCGCTGTTCGGCGATGGATTTTTCACCCTGCTTTCGCCGGATGGCCAACGCTATACCCGCTCCGGCAACTTTCATGTGGACAAGGAAGGATACCTGGTGAATTCGCAAGGGTATTACGTCATGGGACAAGGCATAAATAACGGCCGCCAGCCTGGACGGATTCAGGTAGGGCAGGAACATTTCCACGTCGATGGCTTCGGGCAGGTTCTGGTCCAGCGGCCCAATCAGCAAGGCATCATGAGCAACGTGGTGCTGGATCAAATCCGCGTGATTGACTTTACCAACAAGGACAAATTATTCCGGGAGGCGGGCAATATTTACCGGGTGGAAGAGGACGATGCGGATAATTTCAAAATACCGGTTGAATTCCGGGTGGCGCAAGGATATTTGGAGAAATCCAACAGCATCCCCACCACCGAGATGGTTAAACTGATTGATTCGTACCGGATTCATGAAGCCAGCGCGCGGGTCATCCGGGCGCTGGATCAGACCTTGAACAAGGCCGTCAACGAATTGGCCCGGTAAACCGCCGGACAATCCCGGTTAAAACGGATTTTTCATGGGAGGCAGGAGGCCGCGACCATGCTACGAGGATTGTTCACCGCCGCCGCGGGAATGCAGGGCATGTCCTTCATGGTGGACACGATCGCCAACAATCTGGCGAACGCCAATACGTTTGGATACAAGCGGACCACCGTGGATTTTCAGGATCTGCTGTATCAAACCATCAAACCGGCCGGATCCTCCGCATACCAAGGGATTGAACTGCCGTCGGGCATTCAAATCGGCCACGGGGTGCGGGTGGCCGCCACCCGCCGGGTCTTCAATGAAGGATCCATGCGCAATACCGAAAATCCCCTCGATGTGGCCATACTCGGGAAAAAAGGATTTTTCCAAGTGACGCTGCCCGACAATACCACCGGGTACACCCGGGACGGCGCGTTCAGCCTCGACCAAGCCGGCAACCTGGTGACCTCCGACGGCCTGCGCATGGAACCCAACATCCAGATTCCCCCAGACGCCACCGCGATCAACATCAGCGCCGAAGGCATCGTCTCAGTGGTGCAACCGGGGAACCTGATCTCGCAGGTGGGTCAGATCCAGCTGGCTTCCTTCGTCAATCCGGCCGGATTGGCGGCCTTGGGCAACAACCTGTTCGTGGAGACCGAAGCGTCTGGACCGCCTATCACCAGCAATCCCGGGCAGGATGGTTTGGGAACCCTGGAGCAAGGCTTTCTGGAAAATTCCAATGTCAGCGTGGCTGAAGAACTGGTCAACCTGATCACGGCCCAGCGCGCCTTCGAAGTCAATTCCCGCGCGGTGCGGACCGGCGATGAAATGATCCAAACCGCCGTGAATTTAAAGCAATAACGAGAGTAGGAGAGGGTGGAAATGCCCGGCGGGCCAAAACCACGAGTTGATCCACTTCACCTCCCTCACGATGCGTAAATCCTGTGGTTAATCTTACGATCTCGGAGATCACGGAGAAGGAGGTTGCCGTGAAAGGTTCGTGGAGCGGGACGGTTCTCCTTGTCAGTTTGGAGGTGGCGTTCGTTCTGGGCGCGGGAGTCCCCCGGGCTGGAACGCAAGGTGAGCCCACGATCATCCGTCTTCCCGGGACTTTCCGGGTATCCCGCGCGGATGATCAGGTCATCCGGCTGGGCGATGTGGCCGAATCCATTCAAGCCCCGGATCCGGAAACGAAGCAGAAATACGAAGAACTGATCGTCATGAACGCCCCGGGGCACGGAGAACAAAACCGTCTGCCCCGGCATTACATTCTGCAATCCATCCGACAGGCGGGCCTCGATTTTTTCAATGTCCAATTCACGGGGGCCAATCTCGTCGAGGTCTATGGATACGGATTGAAAATCAGCATTCAGGATGTCCTGCAAGTACTCCAACAGAAAATTCAACATGAAACCGGCTGGAGTGATGACGAATTGATCCTGCGGATCATTAGCACACCTGCCCGCGATGTGTGGATCGCTCCCGCCGAGCGGGTGGACATCACCTTCGACCGGGCTTCGCCCATGACACTGGGGACCACACGCTACCAAGTCCGGCTTTTCGTCGACCAGATCCAGGTGAAGGATTTCCCGGTCGTGGTCTTGGTTCAACACCGCCGCAAGGCCTACATGCCCGTCCGTAACCTCAAGCGGGGGGAGGTTATCGGTCCGGACGATATCCGGGAGGTGGTGCTGTATTTCGACAACGAGATGCTTGACCAGCAAACCGCTGACAGTCGGGATGAAATCATCGGCCAGCAATGCCGCGTTCCACTCGCGCCGGGGGAAGCGATCCAGTGGCGGGCGCTCAACGTAAATTACATATTGAAACGGGGAGATCCCGTGCAGATTGTCTTGAAGAGCGAAGGCTTGACCTTGCAGACACTGGGCCATGCCCAGGGACGCGGGGCGGTCGGGGATATCGTGCCAGTCAAAACCGCCAACACCGGCCGGATCGTCAAGGGGCGGGTCATCCAGCGCGGATTGGTTGAATTGGTGCAATCGTAATGGTATGCAACAGATCACTGAAAAAAGGAAACCTCTCCATGAAAAGAATCCCTTTAATCACTCTCTCGATTCTAATGCTGCTGGGGATGAGAACCTCCATACTTGCTTATTCCAAATCCCTCTGGACAGAAGACTCGGCCATGAATTTCATGCTTTCCGGCGCGAACGCCCACAAAGTGGGAGACATCCTGACCATCCTCGTGCAGGAAGACAACCGGGCCAACGATTCCGCGGACGGCGAAAGCGCGCGCGAGCATAAGTTTAATGGCATTCTCGGCACGATTTGGAACAATCCCTTTATGGACAAAGCATTTGGCGGCGCGGACAACGGTCCCCGCTTGAAATTCGATTCCACCAACGAATTCAACGGCAACGCCGCCGTGGACCGTTCCAACCGCTTCACTTCGCGCGTGGCGGCCACCATTGTCCGTATCGATCCGGCCGGGAATTTCCTGATCGAAGCCCGCAAGACCATCCGCGTGGGCGAGGAACACAAGACCATCGTTCTGTCCGGCAAGGTGCGGCCGCGCGACATCATCAACAACACGGTATACTCGTACCAGGTGGCCGATGCCGAAATCAGTTACTTGGGCGACGGCACTTTGAGCAAGATGTCCAATCCCTCCTTCATCCAAAGGTTCTTCAATTTCTTGTTCTGATACTTGTTCTGATTGAAGAGGCGAGGGATTCAATGCCGGGGATATGGCCACGTGTGCCGGGTAAAAGCATAGCGGGCGGGAAGGGACAAAACCATGTGTTGGAAGGCCGCGCCGTCGCGCCCGGATCATCTTCCGGGGAGAAGGATCATTTCGAAATCCATTAAAGCCACGCAAGGATAATCCACTATGCCCTATCCAATTGGATTTCATCCTTTACGTTCGATGAGAATAAATATCTTCCGGCGATGGACCGGCGTGTGGATGACCGGAGTAGGGTTGCTCATCCTTACAGGGTCTTCCATCGCCCCGGCCCAGCCGGTCATCTCCCGGGTCAAGGACATCGCCCAGTTGGACGGCATTCAAGACAACCCGCTGATTGGTTACGGACTGGTCGGCGGGCTCGCGGGGACTGGGGACGGACGCCGGGGCTTCACCGCGCAGACGCTGACCAATCTCCTGGCCAGTATGGGTATTAATGTCCTGCAACCCGATGTCATCACCACGGAAGTCATTCCTGACAACGTGGCGGCGGTCATGGTTCTGGCCAATCTTCCCCCCTACGCGCGGCCGGGAACCCGCATCAACTGCACGGTGGTTAGCATCGGCCGCGCGTCCAGTTTGCAGGGAGGCACCTTGTTGCCCACGCCTTTGAAAGGCGCGGATAACCAGTTTCATGGCTTGGCATATGGATCGCTCTCCATCGGCGGATTTGCCGCCGCCGCGGGCGGTGGTGGCGGGCTGGGCGCCGGTTCGGCCTCGGTGCAAAAGAATCATCCCGCGGTCGGGATCATCCCCAACGGAGTGGTCGTCGAAGGCGAGCCGGTGTTTCACAATGTCGTTCAGGAAGGCAACACCCTCCGGTGGTTGTTGCATACGCCTGATTTCAAAACCGCTTCCAACCTGCAGCGGAAGATCAACACCTTGGCGGGGATGAACATTGCCCGGGCCGAAGACGCCAGCGCGGTGCGGGTGGCTGTCCGCATGGACGCCAACGGCAACATCCTGCTAGGGACTCAACCGTTTCATTCCCTCGTGGACGCCATCGCCTTCATCGATGAGGCGGAGATCGAAACCGACGAGCCGGCTAAAATCGTGATCAACGAACGCACCGGCACGGTGGTGGCCGGCCAGCATATCCGCGTGCGCGACGCTGTCATCGCCCATGGGCCGTTGCGCATCACCATCGAGACGGTTCCTGAAGTCACTCCCGCCGGGTGGGGGATGGGCGGCGCGCCCGTCACGACCCAGCAGGCGCAAGTGACTGTCACCGAAGGCGACAAGGTTACCACCGTTCAGGGAACGACGATCGGCGAAGTGTTGTCCAATCTCAACGCGCTGGGTTACACCCCCCGCGACCTGATCGCCATCCTCCAAAACATGGCGGCCGCTGGGGCGATCAAAGCCCAAATCGAAATGATTCAATAACCGGGGAAAGGGGCACCCATGGATGATTCTTTCAAGCTTCAATTCCCAGCAGCGGTGGCCTCTCCCCTCGAGGGGCAAGCCGAGTCGCTGCGTTTGAAACTCCTGACCGGCCAGCCGCAAAAGATGGACGACCGCCAGATGCGCGCCATCGCCGACGAGTTTGAAACTTTGATCATGCGCCAGTTGCTCAAGGAAATGCGCAAGACGGTTCCTCACGATGGGTACATCGAGCAATCCTTCTCCACCGAAATGTATATGGAAATCGTGGATGACCATCTCGCCCGGCAGCTTGCCGAAACCAACGAACTCGGACTGGACCGCATGATTTATGAAGAATTGAAAGAAAAGAACCGCCAACTCGTGACACCGGCTGAATTGCATGCCCAAAAAACGAATCAAGAACTCCAGACTGAAACAACCTATTCACCGGATACCGGGCTGCGGTTCATGCCCTTGACACCAAATACGGAAAAATTCCTGGATCTCCGTCCGCCCGGGCGGATGATGGAACTACCCCAAGGCCGGAATCCATACCTCCCGCTTTCCGGCCATCCCCGCGTCTCGTCCAGCCGGATGGAATCTCCCCTGAGGTGGCAGCCATGAATCTGAAATCCCTGTTGATCATCTTGCGGGAAGAACAAAAGGTCCATGAAAAATTGCTACTGGGCAAACGCAAGGAACAACAACTGATCGTCACCGGCCACCCTGCTGCGCTCATGGAAAACACAAAACAAATTAGCGCATGGGCCGGGCAAGCCCGGGAATTGGAAGAACAAAGATTCCAGATAGTGGAAGAGCTGGCAAGGGAATGGGGGATTACGGAAAAGCCGGTCACACTCAAGCGTTTGGCGGGAGTTCTCCCGCCGGAGAACCGGGAAGAACTGGAGAAAACCGGAGAACGGTTAAAAATCCTCGCGCGGGAAATCCAGACCGCCAATCAAGCCAACGCGCGTCTGTTGCGCCGGTCTCTCGAAACACTCCATCAAGAAATCGCCCGGTTCGTCAAACCGGAAGAAAGCGGAATATATACCTCGCGGGGAACCAAGGCGCAGGGACAAATCCCCCGGGCCGGTTTAAACCTCCGGGCTTGATTCGGCCGCCAGGTCCTTGGTTTCTGGATCTGGAACCGGCACGGGGGTGGATTCCCGCTTATAACCCAACCAGATTAATAAGGTCACAAACAACAACAAAAAGTCGCGAACTAACACCCGGGTTCCCACTTTTTCCGCGTCGGAAGTGCCGAAACACCCGCATTCGATGTCCAATCCCCGGAGGATGGCCGATTGAATCGCCACAATGAACACGGCAAACAGGCCTGTGGCAATCACCAACGCGCCTTCCATCCAAATCCCCAAGATTAGGCACAATCCCGTGATGATTTCCACGGGAGGCATGACGATGGCGGGTATGTTGACCATGGCAACCGGTAGAATCCGGTAATTTTCGATGCTTTTGGCCATCCCGGGCATATCAAAAATCTTGATCCAGCCGGCGTAGATCAAAACCGCGCCCAGAATGATCCGCAATCCCAGCAACGTAGCGGGATGATAAATGCCCTGCATGATTTTTCCCCCTAGGGTTTCGGCTGGCTTTGCGTTCATGGTTCCTCCCCGGGAGTCTCGCAGGGCATGTCTCTTTGCTTCCATTCCAACCAGCCGCCGGGATACAAAAACAGATCCTGAAAATCATACTGGCTTAAATAATCCAGCACGTCGTGACTTTCCGCACAGGGACCGCCCTGGCAGTAGACGATCAGGGGGAAATCCCGGGGCAGACTCTCGCCGATGGCAAGAAATGCCGTTTCGAAATCCGCGGCGGGCAGGTTGACCGCGCCTGGCAAATGACCCAGCCGGTATTCCTGGGCCTCGCGGGCGTCGATCACGATGGCCGATCCTTCCTCGATGCGTAGCATGACCTCCTCGGCGTCCAGGAGGGGCCATTTTTCCCCCCGCGTGTCGGGAAGCCGCCAAAATGGCAAGGGATTCTGAGAGACCGCATTGATCGAAAAACCAGCCACCATACCCGCGAGGCAGATAAAAAAAGCCTGTTTCAGGGCTTGTTTCATAATCCATCCTGTGAGATTGGATACCGGGCCGGTTCAGCCGCGCGTCCCCCGCACCAAGGCGGAAAATGGCAAGGTCGTTTCCGGTTCGGCCGGGAGATTGGTTTTGAAAGTCAGATTCCCGCTGATGTAACCCGGTTGTTTCGGCGCGGTGAAATTGATCAGGATGCGAATTTTGCCATCCGCCGACTTGCCAGTCACCTGGGCGGTTACGGCTTCCGAATCCGAGGTGATTTCGGTGAATTGCAAATCCGGCATACCCGCCGGGGAAGGTAAACTGGCGATCACTTCGATGCTCTTGGTTTCGCCGGCATTGACGGATCCAAAAAAGACCCGGTTGCGGCTGAATTCAATCACTCCCACAATCCGCGCGAACACCGCCACGTTGACGTTTCTCTGCTTGGGATGATCCGTCTCGATCATCAATTGGTCATTGATGATTTTTTTCTCTTTGCCGGACCGCACCGTCACTTGAATGGGAATCCCATCGGGAGTGGGCTCTCCAGTCTTGACCGACAATTCAGGGAAATTCACCTTGGTGGCGAGAATTTTGAATGGCTCACCGTCGACATGCTTCATAAAAATTTCCATCGTTTGTTCCGAATCGAAGGGAACATTGTTGAACAGAAACGAGGTTTTCGGCGTGAATTGCCATAAGGTCTTTACGTCGGCTTCCAGGGCAAGTTGCACTTGGGGATTTTCGGGATCGTTGGTATCCAAAATTACCCGTTCGCTTTTCTTGACCGGCGCCGACGTCCGCATGGTCACAGACACGATGGCCGAGGCGCTAGGTAGCACGGTGGTCGCCGAGAGGACCGGCGCCGTGCAACCGCAGGTTTTAGAAACCTTGGTGATTTCCAACGTCTCAGTGCCTTTGTTCCAGAATACGAAATCATGATGCAATTGTTGATTGGGAAAGGCGGTTCCAAAATCAATGATCCGCGAATCGAATTCGATCTTTGGTTGAGACCAGGCAGGAACCGAAAAACATACCGCCACGACGGCGGTCAATGGAAGGACTTGCCATCTCTTCATGATTAGTCTCCTAACAAATTCATAAGATTTACATATACCAATAAATTTCCACCGAACAAAACCCCTCTTCTCTTTAATAGTATCAGCCTTTAAGGGATCATGCAATTTCACTCTTCCGGTATTTTTGAGACAGACAAAGTCAGACCGGATGCTGTAACAAAGGAATCCGGCGCGGGCAGTTGGCGAGAATCTCTTGCACCTGGACCCGGATCATCCGCTGAGCGGACGGGCCGAACCGGGCCTTGGCTTCCGCTTCGTCCTCGAGGATTTCCGCCCGGCCATTGACCCGCACCCGTTGCCGCGTGGAGAAATCAATGAACAGCATGCCGATATGGGGATTGGTCATGAGATTGCCCAAGGTTTGGTACAACCCGTTTCCCGGATAATCCGGAAACAAGAGTGTGGTCTCATTTTCAATGATCAAAGCGGGATATCCCGCCTTTTGCGCTTTTTCATCGATTCCCCGGAACGCGCAATCGCAGCGGCCGCGCGCGTCGGCGGTCGCCACGAAAAAGAATGTCTGGCGCCCGACGAATTCCGCGTAATCCGGTTCGAGACGGGTCTTGATGATTGATCCGATTTTTCTCTGCAATGGCAAAAAGGTCCCATAACGCCTCTGTGCCTCCACTTCACCGGGATGCAGCAAAGGATTCGGCTGGGAGTGGGATGAGACGAATCTCCGGCGGATTTGCCGGATCGCTTTTTGTAGCAGGTTTCGCATGAGGTGCATTTTATCCAGAACCGAGGTCTGGTACACGGGAAATGGGGCAAACCTGCTGGCGGATTGTCACTGACCCGTATACCGAAATCGGATTTCGTGAGAATCCGCGTTGGTTGGAAGAGATGAAGTGCAAATCGATGTTCTATTTGAAATAATCAAATTATTTATATTGGTCGAGCAAGATTTGCGGTAAATTTGAGTGAGACTCCCTTTCCGCTGAAAACAGCGGTTCTTCCGGCACGAGCCAATACCGATCGTCCAGAGTCGGTTCTCCCGAGACTGATGCAGAATTCGGCTCCGGTTCCGGATGCCAATTGAAATTCGTAGTCTTCAACCGGGTTTCTCCGGAATCGGTGGATAGTTCTCCCGTGGCGGGCTTATCCTTCGGAGCCGCTTTCAAGTCGGCTTTGGCCTCGGTGGGAACGACGACGGTATTTACCGGTATATTGGTATACTCGATTGTGGTGCCCAAATAGATGGAATTGGAATCCTGCCCGGTTTCACTTTGATAGAGGCCGAAAGTGGACAAAGTATACCGCTTATCATCCCATATGATGACATCTCCATTGCTGTGATACACGTTTCTGTCCAAGTAAACCGGGGTGGAAGCGGCGCTGGACAGTTTCAACACGGCCGTGTTGGGAGCAACGTTGAATATATTGTTTTCTACAATCATACCTTCGGTATGCGCGTGCCCGATGATGATTCCATTCAAGAAATGGTTGAATGAATTGTGAGCGATTTCTACTCGGCCGCCCGCGCCGTCTTTGGCAACGGTGACACCTACAAATGTCCCATTCCGCCCGGTTTGGAACAGGTTGTGCGCTATGAACACTGGGCCGGCCTGATTGGTGATGGCAATTCCCCGGCCGTCTTCAATGAGGCAATGGCGGATCGTGACGTCCGCCGAGCCGCCAGCGACTTGAATGTTGTCCGCGTGCACCCCGTTGTCATGATTGTAGATATGGCAATTTTCGATGACCGCGCCCCGCATGGCTTCCAGCCGGATGCCATCCCCATCTACCCAAAAATGATTCTCAAAAACGCATGAATTGATGATCTGCAGGTTAAATAAGAGATCAAAAGAAAAACTGGCTATCCCCGTCCGGTTGTCATATGCCACACATTCCTCGATAACCGTATCGGAGGAAGCGATTAAAATCCCATTTTTCGCGTTCAACCGGAATGTGCAATTTTTGATGATGGCGTTGCTCCCTTTTCCTGAATACAGGCCATTTTGGTTGGCTTTCTCTACGTGCAAATTCTCGAACCGGTTATACCGGTTACCCAAGCCGGTGCCATTATAAATCCCGGTGTCGAGTTTGGAGATTTCTAAAAGATGGGTTTCGGGTCCCGCGCCCGTGGTGGTTTTCACATACAATAGCCGATGGTTTTTATCCAGCGTCCATGAACCAGCCGACATGAACTGACGGGTCGTTTCGATATTCGTAGTCCAAGCTACCATAGCCAGGCGCCGGTCATCTTCGAACACCTGTTGGGGAATCCAGTCACAATCCATACGGAAAATCCCCGATCCGGCATCTGTCCATTGATCCGGGGAGGGGGCCACCGCGCCGCTGATCACGGGATCCGGGCCGTCTCCATAGGCCCTGACGATGACCGGCGATCCCGGCGCGCCAGAGCTTTTCATCACCATCGTTTCCCGCCAAACTTGCCCACGGCGCAAATGAATAATGTCCCCCGGAGTGAACAGCGTGGTGCGGATCTTGTCCAATGATTTCCAGGGTCTCGATGCGGATCGGCCGTCATAAGCATCAGAACCGTTCATATTGTCGACGTAATACTCCCCTCCCAACGCATTGCCCACAAAGAACCACACCATAACGCATTGGATAAACCATCTTCGCATTTTTCACATCCTTTTTCTGGATTTTCCTATATCAGATAATATTGATAATTGTATCCATTATGAATCGAAATGCAATATAAATTATCATTATTAGGCATAAAAATGCAAAAAAACAATAGGATATGGCCTCCTCGCATGATCTTGATTCGATCTGTTTAATATAAATAATTTGCTTAATTAAATATATAAAACCGAAAAACAAAAAAAATGCCACACCCTTTTCTGCCTTAAAAGGTCTGCTCACCATATCAAATTCCTGTGATTCCATCAGGCCTATTTTGAAAGAAAATGCCAATTCCTTTCGGCTGGTTGACTTCCAGGAAGGGAAGGCGGGAGCGCGGTCAGCCTATCATTTTCTGAACGGCCAATGCTATTTCAGGGAATTCAAGGGGAAAAACGGTCTGGCCAGGGCGAACGGTTTGCCTCTCTTCATATCCAGTAGGAGATGGGGTCCGGAACACAGTCACGGTGAGGTTTTCCACATTGGCGAGCCACACTTCGGGGATACCGAAACGGGCGTACAGAGGGACTTTCACTTCGCGGTCATATTCAAGGGACAAGTCGGAGACCTCCACGATCAAACAGACATCCGCGGGGCCGGGGATTTGGTTCTCGTAGAAACCGGCCCGCGGTTTCAGCAAGGCCACATCCGGTTCGGGTTCATTGTAAATATCGAGGCGGATTGGTCTTTGGGTGATCACCATTGCCCTTTCCGGCGGGAGATCGCGATGAAAACAAGCCACTATTTGATTGACCCACGCCATATGCCGCGATCCGATAGGTGGAAGTTGAATGATTTCTCCCTCGATGAGTTCCACGCGTTCGTCTTCGCGAAGGATGCCCGAACGCGCCATGATGTAATATTCATCCACCGTAAAACGCCTATTGAGGATGGAATCCGGCATGATGGCCACCTCCCTTTCCATTCTACCCGTTTTTAGTATAGGCCGGATTGAGTATCAGGATAAATATAAAGCGGGATTGCTCCAAGGGAATCCAAGGGAAACACCGGGGGGGTCGTCCTATTGATTCAATTTAGAGAGTAGTTTCTCGTACCGGATCTGGTAATTGCGGTTGGAAGGATCCAGAGTCAAAGCCATACGCATGGCCTCGATACTTTCCTGGACACGCCCGTTCACATAATACGCGTAACTGAGCCAATCGTAATTTTCCGCGCTGTTCTCGGCTTGGATCACCCGTTCCATAAGTTGCAACGCCCGGGGAAAATCCTGGCCGTTATTGATCAACACCCGCGCCAGCGCCACCTGGGCCGCCGTATCGTGGGGAGTAAGAGAAAGGACTTTTTCCAGATATCCTTGCGCTTCGCTCCAGCGTTTTTGATCCGCCAGCAACAAACCGAGTCCCAGAAGGTACCGGGAATCGTTGGGATTCATGGCCAGGAGTTCGCGGAACAAGGGAACGGCTTTTTCGGCTTCGTGGCGGTTGGTATACACTTGGGCCAGCAGATAACGGGCTTTTTCGTTTTTGGGATCCAAGCTCAAGGCTTTCAGAAAGTGGCTGATGGCTTTGGCATCTTTCCGGAATTGGTACCAGAGAGAACCGACATCGGTATGGGTGAGCACCGCGGCGTGCAAGGCGCTTTCTTGATCCGTGGGCTGGGGGAGAGAGTCAAAATAGGCGCGTTCCGCGTCTTTTTTCTGCTGAAAGATCTGCAGCATTTCGTTGGCTTGGTCTTGTTTCCCCTGCTTGAGATACACCCGGGAAAGGAGATAGTAAGGTTCGGGGTAACGTTCGTCGTATTTCGAGGCCGCCTCGGCGTGGCGGATGGCATCATCCAGGCGGTTGGCGGCCAGGTAGCGCTCCGCCAGATAGACATGAGTGGAAGCGTTATCGGGATGGAATTGCAGTTCTTTCTCAAAGGCTTGGACGGCTTCCTCCATGCGGTTCAATTTTTGCAGGGCAATACCCAGCCGTTCGTTAGCGCTGGGAGCATCAGGCTCCAGGGCAAGTGTTTTCTGATACCATTCGACGGCTTTTTCGTCCTGGTTGAGCCGTGCGTAGAGAAACGCCACCATTTGCACGATATCCGGCTGATGGGGTTTGATCGATAAGCCCTTCAGGAAGGCGGCGAGAGCGTCTTCGAAACGGGAGGCCCGGTAATAGACATACCCCAGCGCGAAATACGGTTCCGGCGCGTTTGGTTGGTGTTGAATCGTTTCTTGAACCAACTGGAGCGAATAGTCCAAAATCGTATCGGGCGTGATCTCTTGCGCCCAGACCGCAGGCATGGCGTTAAGGAGAATTATGAGACCGATCCCGGCGCAGCCATGACGAAGCAAAGGTTTTTTTTCCCTTGGCGTCATGATGCATACCTCCACGCAAAACAATCAATTTCTCAGATTTTCAGATTGAGGAAACCAGCGGAGAAGACCGCGCATGGCGCGATCCGGCCTCATCGGCTGCATGCCTCAATTCTGAGAAACCATGATATTCGATAAACCGATGGATTTATTATACATCATCCGGGATGGTGAATTCCATTGGTAGAAACGAGGAAGAAAGATCTTTGGGGATAGGGAGGAGAAAAAACGTGAGATGAGTATTTATACCCATCTCACGCGGGAATAAAAAATTGAAAAAACGAAACCCTGGTCAGAAAATGGCCAGTCAAAAAATTAGCCCGGTCAGGGAAGAGGCTTGACCCGGATATTCTTGAAATACGCCGCTTTTTTGTAGTCGTTGCGCTGAATGGCGATGCCACCCTTGTTCAGTTTATGCTTCAGGCCTTCGATCTTCGTATAATCCACGCCGTCCTGCACGACTTCGCCGTTAATGGTGACCCACAGTTTCGGACCTTCCACCTTGATTTCCACGCTGTTCCACTCGCCCACGGGTTTCATGGCATTTTTCAGGGGGGCTACCTTGCCGAAAATCGCGCCGCTGATTTTTTCTTGTTCATTGACGCCGGTATCGTCCGCCAGTTGGATCTCGAAGCAACTCTTATAAATTTCTTTTTTGGGGGTGTGGAACAGGATGCCGCTATTCCCCTTGGGATCGAGTTTCACGTCGAAGCGCAGGATGAAATCCTGGAAATCTTCTTTGGTGATCACGGCCCAGTAATCCCAGCCGCCGACTTCCAATATCCCGCCTTCCTGCACCTTGGGACCGGCCTTTTCCAGACCTTGAATCAACCAGCCATCCAAGTTCTTGCCGTTGAACAGGAGTTTAAAACCTTCTTCCACTTCTTGCGCCGGGCTTTCCAGGGGCATCACCCAAGCCGCCCCGGTCAAGAACATAACGGCGATCAGGCAACGACGAAAGCAGTATGTTTGGGTCAACACCATCTTATCCTCCTAAATTGAATGGGTTTCTATACTCGGTGCCGGAAACTGGAATTTCTCCCGCGCCTCTCCCACGGACAGAAAACCAGCCTGCCGGATACAGAACGTTTTATCCATTTCCCGTTGGATTTTCAAGGCGCTTGAATCCACCGGGAGTGGTTTCAATCCGGCAGAGTCTTGATCCGGATGTTTCGGAAAAAAGCGGTTTTTTTGTAATCGTTACGCTGGATGGCAATACCGCCCTTTTCGAGTTTGTGTTTCAGGCCTTCGATCTTCGTATAATCCACGCCGTCCTGCACGGTCTCTCCGTTGATGACGACCCAAAGTTTTGGTCCGTCCACCTTGATTTCCACACTGTTCCATTCGCCGACAGGCTTGGTGGCGTTTCGCGAGGGGGCTACTTTACCGAAAATCGCGCCGGTGGTTTTATCAGTTACTACCTCGCCATAATCGGCGGCGAGTTGAATCTCGAAAGAACTCTGGAAGACTTCTTTCTTAGGGGTGTGTATCAAAATCCCGCTGTTGCCATTGGTCTCAAATTTCACGTCGAACCGGAGAATAAAATTTTTGAAATCCCTTTGGGTGATGACCGCCCAATAGTCCCAGCCGCCCACCGCCAGGACGCCCTCTTCAAGGATTTTCGGCCCGGCTTTTTCCAGGCCCTGGATGATCCATCCCTCCAGGTTTTTGCCATTAAAAAGCGTTTCGAAATCTTCTTCATGTTCCGAAACCACGGGTTCAGTGGAACCTGCCCCGGTTTCCTGGGCTGCCGCGGGGAGGGGCACGCGGACCAGGTGGCACCACCCGCCATCCTCGACCGCCCATTCGGCCGCAGCGGCGGAGAGAGCGAAGCCTGCGGCGAACATCACAATTGATGAAATCCTCATGACTTGTCTTGATTTCATTTGGCCAGCCTCCTTTCTCCAGTTAGATGCGTTTTCAGCCTTCTTTATTCGATCAAGTTACAAATTCCATCGGTCTGCTTCACTTAAGGTGCGATTTTCCTTTCCTCCGCGGGGGCTGGTTCGCCTCCGATGTATCCATAGTTTTTCAGGTTTTCCAGGTCGGCGGGTGGCAACCGCAACAAGCCGGGATCGCTGGTGAATTCCTGGTACAGGCCGGCCAGACGGGCGCAATCTTGCAGGTGGTGCGTCAGCAAGGATTTCAAATGCGAAGCGGTTTCCGGATCTGTATCGATGACATTCGTTTGTTCCCGCGGATCGGCGGTCCGGTTATAGAGCTCCCAAGTGTTTTTCTGTTCCCACCAGACTAATTTTTTGTCAAGAAACACAACCCCGGCTTTATCCGATTCATGCGGTCCTGGATTTGTGCCCCCCCCATGGTGCAGAAAAATCGGGCGCTGAATCCATTCTGTTCCCCCTTCCCCCCCAAGGGCCGGCAGCAGGTTGCGTCCATGGCATTCCTCCAGGGGGGGCCAGTTGAGGAGGGCGGCCAGGGTAGGAAACAAATCGGCATGAGTGACGGGCACAGGGATTCGCGTTCCCCGGGGAAGGCGGGCAGGGTAAAAAAGGATGGAAACCGTGCGCACCGCTTCATCAAAAAGATGCGCGCCGTGCCCGTTCCAACCGTGTTCCCAAAATTCCTCCCCGTGGTCAGAAAGCAGCCAGATCACCGTGCGGTCCAGCACGCCCTGCCAAGCCAGTTCCCGCAGCACCTGACCGATACGGCGGTCTTCGGCGGTGATTTCTTCGAAATACGCTTCTTCTTTTTGTTGCCGTTCGGCCTTATCGGCGTCGGAGAGGGCCAGATCGTTAGAAAAACCCGTTTGACCGTGATACAGCCCCAGCCAGGGCGCCGGGGGCGCATAGGGTTGATGGGGGCCCATGTAATGCAAGTACAGGAAAAACGGCTCATTCAGAGAACGCAAGTGCTCTATCCCTTTAGGGGTGACTTGTGATTCCCACACCGGGCATTCGTACACATCAAAGCCCCGGCCGAAACCGAACGCGGAGGTAATTTGCGAGTTGCTGGAAATTCCGCAGGTATAGTACCCATTTTTCTGAAACGCCTCCGGCAAAAGGGGCACTCCCAGGAACAAGGCGGCGTCTTGCGTGGAATGGCGGACCGCGCCGTGCGCCCGGGGCTGCAGACCAGTGAACATCGAACCGATGCTGGGGCGGGTGGAGGACGAAGCGCCGTACGATTCCGTGAAGAGCACTCCCAGCGAGGCCAACATGTCCATGTGCGGGGTAAGTATGAAGGGATGGCCATAGGGAGAGGTGCGGTCCGGCCGCAAGGTGTCGATCATCAAAAAGACCACGTTGGGAGGCGTGGCGTCTGGATCGAGGGTGCGAACCGGTTTGTTCGCGCCGAACAGGCGGGCTAAAAAGGAAGGCGAGGGATAATTCCGGGTGATGGACAGCCCCTCGGCCGGAACGATCAACACTTCGGGGCGGCAAGTTTCCTGCTGCCGGGGAGAAAGGCCGGGATGGTTTTCAGAAACCCTTTCAGGTTTTCCAGTCAGAACCGAGTGGATCTCATGTCGCCTGAGGGAACCGCTATAGGTGAGTTGGCAGGTCAGATAAAAGCGGTCCGCACGATTCAATTCCAACCGGTCTTGCGGTAAAGCTATTTTGAATCCCGCTTCGGTTTCCAATCCCCAGTGCAAGGACCAATTTTTTAATTGCACGTCTTCAATATGAATACGGACAACACCTTCTTCATACGGATATAGAGGATCGGATTTGTATTCGAAAATCATCCGCTGGCTCGTGGCGCTGGCCGGAGTGGCCTGCCCGGTGGGATACACGCCCACCAGGGTCAGAGACATGGGAGAAGGCTCCCCGGCCGAATCCCCGGGAAGGGGTGAAAACCAAAAGGTGAAAAAAAACAGGTATAAGCTGCGGCAAGATCGTGGATTCATTTGCGATGCCGTGGATTCATTTGCAAGAGATACGCCGGGAGAGAGTCGAACGTCACTTGTATTGATTCTTCCGGGAAGTGCGTACCTGAGGAGAGAAAATCGCTTCCATTCCCTCCGGGATGAGGGCGGACACCAAAGTCCACCCCTACATAATTACCCTTTCCCTGCCCCTCTTCCAGAGGGAGAGGGGATTTTGAGTGTGATTTGCGTCGATCAATTCGAAGAGATGAGAACCGGTGATCAGAAAAATAGTCCACACTTGCCGGATGTGCCATTTTTTTATGGGTATTCAGTTCTTTAAATTCTATGCGGAAACCGCCGGCCGTATGGAGACGATTATACCTTTGTTGTGTGATCAGGGTAATGCGGCTGGGATCATGAATGACTCCATACTGCCAGCCCGCGGAAAAAGAAAAGAATTCGAAGTGGGAACGTGTCTGTGTATACCCTTCCGGCAGGTAATTTATAAAATATTTTTAATAAGATAATGTATAAATAAATGTGATTACTTTTCCTGTAAATACGATTGATTTTTTAAGACTGATGGAATACCATAAAACAACAAGGCATAGGGGGAAGGATTCCTGTTCATTCGCCTCTTACTATTCCATCGAGACGCATAAAATCGTCTAATGTAAATTGATGGCAAGGATCCATCCGCCAGTCAGGGATATCGCTACCAGGAAAGGAAAAAACAACAATGAAACTGGGGGAACATCTTGGGGTATTTTTGTGCTTCTTGGGTGTGTTCGCTGCCATCACGGGCCTGGGATACGCGGAGAGCGAACCGAATGACAATCTCGCGTCCGCCAATCCGATTCCGGTCAATGGGGTGGATAGGGGATCGCTCACTTCCGCCATTCCTTCCGACGTTATGGATTTCTATTCGGTTTCGGTTCCTTCTGACGGATTTCTGCAGGTGGAGGTGACGCCGGCCGCGGAATTGCGGATCGGGATTACTTTATTGGATACCAACGGGGTGGCCGAGTTAGCCACCCAGGATGCCACCGGCATGGGCGTGAATACCGGAATTGTGTACAGCAATCTTCAGGCTGGGAATTATTTCATCGCGGTCCGGCTGATCGCGGGGGAGGGGGAATATGGAATCAGCGTCCATTTCGCGCCCGTTGAGTCAGTAGATGCCGAACCGAATGACAAACCGGCCGATGCCTTAACATTCCCCTTAAACAAGGAAATGAGGGGCCATCTGGGATTTCATGGCGGCCTTTTCACGGACCGGTATGATTTTTATGCGATCACGACTCTTGTGAACGGTTCTTTGGATATCACCGTCTATCCGGATGGAACCCTGCGGGTGGCGCTCTACCTGATTGATACCCGTGGCGCGGCCGTGTTGGGTGCCAAGGACGAGAACGGCAAGGGCGGTTCCGAAAAAGTGGTCCATAACGAACTGGCGGCGGGTAGATATTACGTCCTGGTGGAGGCCACCGAAGGTTATGGATCATACACGTTGACCAATCTGCACACAGCCAATCCGGTTCTCAACGATCCAGAACCGAATAACTCGCCCGCGCAGGCCGTGTTGGTCTCATTGGTTCCTAATGGAAATACGCACTCAGGATTTGGGCAAGGCCAATTGGGATACTTTGGCGGCGCGTTCCGGGATGAGCGGGATTTTTACCGGCTGGAACTTCCCCAGTACGGAAATCTCCAACTCAGTACAGTGGTTCCGGATGAATCCAATTTGAAAGTCGGATATTCTCTCTATGATTCCACCTTACGGTTCATCGGACAAGGATCCGGTTATGCCGGTTTGACGGGAGGGACGTACTATGTCGAGTTGTGGCGCGAGAGCGGTTTCGGCGGATATACGTTTACGCCCTCGTTTGAGCCACAATCCGCGCCGGAACCGTTTTCGCAACCCGTCACAGATTTGTCACCGAACGGTCATGTGGAAAATGTCTTTCTCTCTGAAACCACAAAGTCCATTTTTTATAGATTATTCCTGCCGGTTGACGGAGCACTGACACTCCGTACGGTATGTAGTGAGTCCGTATGGGAAAAAACCTACCTGCTCCAAGCGGATGGTACGAGTACGATTAGTGCGTCAGAGAGCTATTACACCACCGAAGAACGGTCCTTTTCCGTGCCGGACATGCGGGCGGGAGTGTATATCGTGGAACTCCGGCCCATAAGCCGGGAAGGAGCAGTGACGCTGACCACCGTGTTTACGCCGGCTCCCCTTGTGGACAGCGAACCGAACGATTGTTGGACTCAATTGCCAGAGAAGATCGAACTGAATCAACCCGCCGGGGGGCATATCGGCTATTCCGGCAATGGCTGGAGAGACACCAACGATTGGTTTGCATTGGATGTGCCCGATGATGGAGAATTGTCCATCACCTGCGAGTCCGATGAAACGCTCTGGTATCTGATCTATCTGTATGATTACCGGGAAGGCAGCACGCTCCGGGAGCTGGCCCGGGCGGAGGGTTACTATACCACCGCTTCCCGGACTCTCGGGAAAGCGAACGCCAAAGCCGGGAATTATTTGGTCCGAGTGTATGCCCCAGGCCGTTATGGGAATTATCAGTTCACAGTGACGCAAAAACCCAACCGGAGCGGGGATGCCGAATCGAATGACTGGGCGCACCAGGCCCTCCCCATGACCCTGGGTGGAGGAACCGTGGGACACCTGGGATATGATACTCCTTTCCAGAACGACTTGACGGACTGGTACAAGGTGGAATTACCCGCTGACGGAACCTTGACCGTTTCCATGCACGCGGATGCCACCTTGTGGTACCGGGGATATTTGTATCATGCCGATGCCGTGACCGAAATCAAACGTTTGGAGGGATACTACACCGCGGAGAAACGGGAGATGAGTGTACCCAACCTGCGGGCGGGCGTCTATGCTATTCGGATCGAGAGACTCGGCAACTTTGGCACCTATGAACTCTATACCTCCTTCACGGAGAAACCGGTCAAGGATACGGAGCACAACAATTATCCGACCATGGCCGTGACAATGGCGCCCGGTGAAATCCGGCAAGGCGCTCTTGGTTATTTTGATTTGAATTTCAACGACCGGACGGATTGGTACCAAGTCGAAGTGCCTGTCAAGGGTACCTACCGCCTCTCCTGGCAATCCGAGAACACATTATGGTCTCAGGCCTTTTTATACGCTCCGGACCGGCTGACCCGGATCAATTCGTGGGAAAACTATTATACCAGTGTAGCCCATAGCCGGGATCTGGAGTTAGAACCAGGCACGTATTTCATTCAATGTTGGGCGGCCTCTCAATATGGATTCTATTCTTTATATTTCGGCGATTCCGCTACGGCGGCAGTTGGATCCTTGACCGGGAACGTGACTTCGGCTGGCAATTTCCCCTTGACGGAAGTGGATTGCACGATTTTGGGAAGGACCCTCAAAACCGGTTTTTCCGGCAGTTTTTTGTTTGAAGGCCTTCCACCGGGAACCTATCCCATCACTTTCAGTTCCGGTGCGAAATACTACGCGGTCACCCAGAACGCCACGATCCAGCCGGGTCAAACCACTCTCCTCAACATAGTGCTGCAAGAAAGCAACAAGACCGCGCCCGCCGATGTGGAGAAATTCTACGGGGAATCACGGGACCGGTATGTGCATCTCTATTGGACCCCGTCCGTCAGTCCGGATGTCCCCGATGGCGGCGGATACAAACTCTATATCAATGGGCAGACGCCATTGGATTTGGGGAATGTGTTGTCGTACCGGTCCGATGGATATGTCAACGGAATGACCTACACGTTCCGCCTGACCGTGTATGACAAATTCGGCAACGAGAGCCCGGGGACCACCTTGGCGCTCGATCTGCCCGGGACGCCGGTCACCCCCACACCGACCCCCCCGGGGACGCATCCCACGCCCACCCCTACGGTGACACCGACGTCGGGCCAACCTCCAGTTCCCACGCCCACGCCAGCCGAAGGCGAAGCGACACCCACTCCCATTGTGGCGGGACCGGTCGAGCCGGATTGGATATGGGAATTTGACCAACCAGAACTGGCGGCCAACGGTTGGGCGGAAATTCCAGGAGGTTTCGACAGCCGGACACCAGGGGCTTATTCCACCCGGTTCGCGTTCTCGGAAAATCAATTTGCGGCTTCGGAAGATCAGGTAGGCCTTGCGGTGGCGGTCAACCCCGGTGAAGTGACGTTCCTATTAACCCAAAATTCGATTAATACCGAGGGGCATCCCGCGTTGCTACGTGCTAAGGTGCGCAGCAATCAGGCGAACGCTCAGATCGTCCTCGGCGCATTGCGGGGCGGAATTTTCTCCAATGAAAACGTCGATGGGACCCTGGGCATGACCATGGACATGAGCAGCCAGGCATTCATGGACCAGGAAGGGATCCTCTCCGTGGTGTACCGGCCGGATACGGGAGACATCATCAATCCCTTCCTCCAGGTGGCCGGCGCGCAGGGCGGGACCGTAACCGTATGGGTAGACCGGATCGAGGTGTACATTCTGCAATCCGGCAAGGCCTATCCCGGCGAGTTGTTCTGGTAAGAACCCCCCAAAATATATCGGCTATCCTATAACCGCCGGTGAGGTATCCCCCCACCGGCGGTTTGGTTTTTCGAAACACGGGAATCGATTCGGTTTGGAGAGGAATAAGCGAACGATCCCGTAATTGGCTTCATGGGATTGAAACTCCACCCACTCGGCATGATTTGCCTATCGGGAAATCTCAATTGTCCTTTCAATCACCACGAAGTACTTGATTTAATTTGATATACACCGTTGGCGCGTATATTGCTTGCCACTCTATTGAATTCTCATCGAGGGTAGCGAAATGGCTTTGGATTCCATCTCCCAGCCCGCGGCATGGTCTACCAGCCTCTTCCGGCCGGTCCCGGTCAATCAGTTGCAGCAGAATCTGGCGCAATTTTACGAACGGACTTCCAGTTTTGTGCAAGAGCAATTTCAAGAAATGGCCGAATTGGCTCAATACGGAAATCATTCATCCAAAACCAAACGGGAATCCGAAACCCGGACGGCACCGCCCCGGCTTAATCCCCAGGGATTGGGCACGTTTCTGGATATCCGCGTGTAGACCAAACCAGGATAGGCCGGAGTAGACGGTTTAGCCCATCGCCCCCATGCTTTTGGCCGTGTTGACTCTGTCGCTCAGACGGATATGAGGCCGGCGGAGACGCATGTTTTCCACCTCCCATACATAGCCGTGAATCGCCACGTCATTCGGTATCCATGGTGAATTCCGCAGCAGTTCGACTTGTTTTTCGCAGGTTTCATCGACATCGGTGAACATTTTGATCCATTTGCCAAAGGCCTCTTTTTCAAGTTTCAATTCAGGCAAATCCGGATCAATGGGGACGTTGGCGGGATCAAGGCCTTTTTCCTTGAGCGCGTTGGCCAGATACTCGCCCGTGGTGGTCATCATGCCGCATTCGGTGTGGTTGAGGACAATGATTTCCCGCGTCCCGAAAAATTGCGTGGTCAGCATGGCCGAGCGGATTACGTCGTCGGTTACCAGCCCCCCCGCGTTGCGGAAAATATGCGCGTCACCCAGGCGGATCCCCAACGCTTGTTCGACAGGCAGGCGCTCATCCATGCAGGCCAGTACGAACAAC
>ERZ795060.394-NODE-394-length-59686-cov-6.719475_pt1 | contig 59686 bp, 39 predicted proteins | sample MGYA00375144_ERZ795060 | MGnify/ENA primary metagenome ERZ795060 (study PRJEB30189, sample SAMN05720157) | activated sludge metagenome | isolation source: anaerobic digester from wastewater treatment plant | place: Japan | collected 2015-05-15 ... | reverse complement strand
TTTTTCAGTAACAATGTAGGGGCGGACCTGGGTGTCCGCCCGTGTTTTTCAGTAAACAGAATCTCTTTTCACCGTTTCCGCGCCACCACGATCAATTCGCCCGGATATTGGGATCCATAAGGCGCTTTTTTGTAATCGGCGTACACCGCCTCGACTTGAAATCCCGCCCGCTCCAGCAAATGCTCCACCTCATACCGGAAAAGGTAACGCATGGAAAAGCGGTGGGCTATGCTACCGTGGCGGCCGCCGGGATAGGTAATCCGGTAGAGGAACTCCATGTCGATCACCTGATTGAATAAATCCCGGGCCAATAGGCGGTTTTGCCTCACGATCCGTGTGCCATCGTCAAGAATAAATTCCGGTTCCGATTCCGTAACCTCCAGAAAACGCTCGTCCGATAGATAAGAAAGACAAGGATTGAACAAATCCAACACCAACTGGCCATGTTCCTTGAGATGATCCCGGCACCGCTGCAGACAAGCCAGTTGATCTTCGACGGTCAACAAATGCTGAAAAGAACGGAAGGGGATGAGAACCAAAGCGAAACGCTCAGCCATCGCGAATCTCCGCATGTCCCCCTCCATCAAGTGGACTTTTTCCTGAATGGCGGGTGGTTCGAGCGCCAACCGTTCGCGGCAGACCGCTAGCATGGCCGGCGATAGATCCAAACCGGTGATCGGAACCCCGGCCCGCGCGATGGGCAGCAATACCCGGCCCGTCCCGCAGGCTAACTCCAATACCGGCCCGCCCGCCGCGCGCGCCATCTCCACGAAAAACTCAACATCCCGCCGGTGGCGGTAGGGCACCACCAAGTCATACGTCCGGGCAATGAACGGATCGTGATATCCGTCAGAATTGGTCATGAATGGATTTCCATCGATAGTTCTCAGAACCAGAACCGTGTATAAAGCCAGGTGAGGGGGATGCCGCGAGTGTTGCGTCCATCCGCTTTTCCCTGTTTAATCCCCATCTACCCTGAGGATGAAAGCCGGTTTACAGGGCTCTCGATACGGGAGACAATGGTTTGGCAAGAATTGTAGCAGTAAGCCGAGTCAACATTCCAGCGTAAAGGGGCGGTTCCATGAGCTTGCTACGACAAATCTTCGGACCCAGCCGGGATGAAGTGTGGAAACAATTGAGCCAGGAAATCGGAGGACAGTTTCTGGAAGGCAATACCTGGAAAGGAGGCAAAGTGGTCGCCAAAACCGGGGAATGGACCGTCACCCTGGATACCTGCCGCATCGACACGCAATACGATCACATCGTTTACACGCGCATGCGGGCTCCCTACCTTAACAAGGACGGTTTCCGGTTCCGTATCTACCGCAAGGGATTGTTCACGGCCGTTGAAAAATTGCTGGGGCTGCAAGACATCCAAGTCGGTTATCCCGCCTTCGACCGGGATTTCATTATTCAAGGCAACCAGGAAGACAAAGTGAAGGCCCTCTTCAGCAATGCCCGTATCCGGCAATTGATCGAACAACTCCCCTCCATCTTCCTGGAAGTGCGCGATGACGAAGGCTACTTCCGGGAAACGTTCCCCGAAGGCGTGGATGAACTCCTGTGCCTTCTGGAAGATTCACTCGTGAACCTGGACCAACTCAAATCCCTGTTCGAACTCTTTTCCGAAACCCTCAATCATCTTTGCCATATCGGTTCCGCTTACGAAAACGATCCCAATCTCGAATTGCCGTGATTCCAGATAAAAGCCGTGATTCCAGATAAAAAAACATGACAACCTCCCAAAAACGGATTTAAATACCGCTATCAACAATCGCTTTTCCTCTGTGATTAAACATTCTGCAACGGAAAGGGCTGAATTATGCGATTTCAAGTCCTCCTGCGCGAGGATGAAACCCATGGGGGATTTTATGCCCGGACCCTGGGCGATCCCGGCTGTTTCGCGGTGGGAAAGACCCGGGAGGAGGCGCTTGAAAACATCCGGGGTGAAATCCGTTACCGGGTGGAATACTGCCCCTGCGCCTGGGTCCCCGACGATTACGTCCAACTGGACGTGCTGGAAGAATAGGAAGGAGAATGATCCGAGTGGCCGGATACGACGTGGTGATCATCGGAGCGGGGCCGGTCGGGATTGCCTGCGCCGTGGAAGCCAAACGGCGCGGAGTGCGGGCCCTGGTGCTGGAAAAAGGCTGCTTGGTCAATTCAATCTACCATTATCCGGTGACCATGCGCTTTTTTTCCACCCCGGATTTACTGGAAATCGCGGGGATTCCCTTCGTCTGCCAAAGCGAAAAACCTACCCGCGGAGAAGCCCTGGAATATTACCGCCGGGTAGCCGAGTTCTTTGAACTGGAAATTCACCTCTACGAAGAAGTCCTGGATATCCAGGGCCGAAACGGCGATTTCCGTGTCATCACCCCCAAGCGGGAATACCTGGCAGCGAAAATCATCGTGGCCACGGGATTTTTTGACAAACCCCGGCTGATGCGGGTTCCCGGCGAAGATCTGGTCAAAGTCAGCCACTATTACCATGAACCGCACCCTTACGCGCACCAGGATTTGCTGATCGTGGGCAGTGGCAATTCGGCCGCCATCGCCGCGCTGGAATGCCACCGCCATCACGCCCGCGTAACCGTGGCCATCCGGGGCGGTGATTTTCATGCCGGAGTCAAATACTGGATCCTTCCCGACATCAAAAACCGCATCAATCATGGAGAAATCACCGCCTTCTTTCATACCCGCGTCGTAGAAATCCTGCCAACCTCCGTGCTTCTTCAAAATCGCGCGGGAGAAACATTCGAAATCCCCAATGATTTTGTCCTCGCCTTGACCGGCTACGAGCCCAATTACGAATTCTTACACCGGATCGGCATCAACAAAGTGGAAGACGAATTCCACACGCCCGCCCACGATCCGGTCTCCTACGAATCCAACCGCCCAGGGATTTACCTGGCCGGCGTGATCGTAGGGGGACGGCACACCAACAAGTGGTTTATCGAAAACAGCCGCGCGCATCCCGTGGCCATCTTCGATCATCTGCAAAACAATTGGACTTTCCCGGCCTCGTAATCCCTGGCATCGAAAAAAACAGTACAATAATATTCGTTTATATTTAATATTTCATATGTAAAATATGTACAAAAAAAGAACGCTTGGCTTCTGGCGACCAAGCGTTTTTCAGGGGGGAATTGGATGAAGATGTTGCAAATCTCTTTCTTTTTCTTTTTGTTTCCCCTCGGTGCCAATTTCCTGTCCCCTCGGCTTACGATTCCTCTTGTCCGAAGTGACATCATTTTTTGTAAGAATCATTATAGAAGAGATTTTGTTTCACGATATCAGGGGAAAAACGTTTTTTCTGTCAGGATTTCCCCGATACCTGGTTCCGAAAAACCTGACAAACAGCTCCCTCCCGGTGAACAATTTACCTGAATGCGGGACTTTCCCGGTACGGGATCAAATCCCATGGATATTGGAAGACGCGGTGGTAAATGTACAATAGGGCTGGACATCCTCCCGTTATAATTGGGCCAATCAATCAATTGGGCTGATCAGCGGGGAGGATTCCGGAGCACGGGGGGTGGGTGGATCAAACGCGGTCAGTGAACGCCAAGGCGGACACGGAGCCGAGGCGTGCCCCAAACGGGGGAGTGGATAGGGTGACTAACCATGGCCCAAAAATGGAAAACGTTGAATTCGGAAATCATCTTACGGACGCCGGGAGTCGATGTCTGGCGCGATTGCGTGGAATTGCAGAACGGCAACACCATCGATTATTATGTGTTCGAGATCCGGGAATGGGCCTCCATCGTCCCCATCACCGGCGATGGAAAACTGGTGCTCGTCGAGCAATACCGCCACGCTTGCGGGGGCATCACCCTCGAATTCCCCGCGGGTTTGGTGGATTCCCGCGATCCCTCCCCGCTCGATACAGCCAAGCGCGAGTTGCTGGAAGAAACCGGCTATACCAGCGAGGATTGGACCTTTCTGGGCACGTTTCAACTGGGTCCTTCCAAAATCCGCAATGCCTTCCACCTGTATTGCGCGCGGAATTGCCAACCGGCCGCGGCTCAGAATCTGGATGACACCGAAGATATCCGTGTGTTAACTGTAACCGTGGAAGAATTTCAACAATTGTTCGACGAGGGGAAAATATCCGATGTGGATTCCGCCTTGGGATGGCTTTTGTGCCGCTCCCGTGGCTTACTCACAGTGCATCAGCCTTCCTGAATGGACTCCGCTACAAATGGAAAAACGTTACTTCCCCCAAAAAACGATATTGGCCCTCCTCTTCTCTAAGCCCTGCGCCACCGTTTTCCGGCTTGGGGCAGGTTGTCCCAAAACCCTTCCTTTTCCCTCGCGGCTTTTTATGATGTACGAATTCAAAATCATATTCTGAACTGTTGCCGGCAGGTCTTCCAATCTTGGAGCGGTATGGAGGTCCATGATTCCTTGACCATGGAAACGATTACCTGGCAGGACTACGAAAAAGTCGAAATCCGTGTGGGTACCATCATCGCGGTGGAGGATTTTCCCCAAGCCCGCAAGCCAGCCTTCCAAATCCGGGTTGATTTGGGTGAATTCGGAGTGAAATCGTCAAGCGCGCAGATCACCAAATTATACACAAAAGATGAATTGCTGGGGAAACAGGTGATTTGCGTCGTGAATTTTCCTCCCAAGAAAGTGGCGGATTTCACCTCCGAAGTCTTAATCACCGGTTTTATCCCCTGCGAAGGCGAGGTGGTTCTGGCGCAACCCGAACGTCCCGTCCCTAATGGCTTGAAATTGCTCTGAGATGCTGCATCTCAAAAAATCCCAGGGATCCCCCTTGGGGAGCGGGACTTTTCGGACTCCCGTTCGTTCCTATTCAAGTTGCTAAGAATGAGAGACTCTTCCTCTCTCTCGGTATGGAGTGACACCATGACACGATACCGTGTATCAAGCAAAGAAAGAAGGATGTCTTCGATGCTGTCTCAATCACGTTATGACTATGGAATCGTGTGGATCGGATTTCTGGCGGGATTGGTGCTGTTCCAGGCGTGCGGCAAACCTTCGCAACCGACAGTTCTCGAGGAACAATCGGCGAACGCGGAGGTTTCCCCGACCCCGTCTCCCCTCCCCTCTCCTACGCCGGTTCCCACACCCGCCTTGGCTGGTCCCAATTTCTTTGGCATCCGGGCCAACCGGGATCTGATGTTGCGGGAACCGGAAAAATTAACGAAATATAGCAAGAATTTATCGGGAAAAACGATCGATGGATGGGTCGGACGGATTATGCAGATCCAGAACGATCCCGGTACAGGCCTCTCCCGGCTGCTGGTGGAAATGGACCTGGAAGAAAAGGATCCCCGCTATATCCTCCCCGACACCGTCCTCCAATCCATTCCCTCCACCGTGGCGGATCAATTACAGACCGGTCAAATCATCAACTTCGGGGGAGTGATCGAGGGATTCATTCATTTGGAGCCGTACAAGAACATCCTCTCGGTCCGGGACGTGAACATCTTCGGTTATCTCGAAGCCGCCGCATCTGAAATTCAGGATGCCACCCGGCCGGAATGATTCCTTCGCGGTGAAAAGCCTCCTGCCAATGAATAAGGGTCCATTGGCTTGCTCCGTAATCTTTGATACGATGGAACCCGATATGATGGAACCACTTCCGGTGGGCAGGAGAGGCGAACTCGGCTCTTCCACCAGACAATGCACGAGGGGGGAGGAATCATGACGCGTGGGACATTCGGTTTTTCCAGTTTGATGCCCCGGCGGCAATTTGGCTTGGCGATGGGCACAATCGCGGGAGGCCTGTGGGCGGGTCCGGGTCTTTGGAAAGTGTTCGCGGGGGAGAATAACGACGGGACTCGAGGAATCACGCCCGCGAAAGTGAGGGGCGCGTTCTTGTATCCCCCCACCACGCAACTGCGCCAGGAGGGGTATTACAGCTGGCCGGGATCGAGTTTCGACGCCGAGGGACGGCACGCCCAGTACCTTCAGGAACTCCGGATAATGGAGCGGGACCTGGGCATGCATATCGAGATGGAGGATAAACCCTTAGACCTGGATGACAGTGTCCAACGGTTTATCCGCGGCGTGCGGGAATCCCCGCCCGACGGATTGTTATTGATTCCCTTCAAAAAAAGCCATTTCGAAGGCGTAAGGCGCATTCTGGATGAAACCTCGGTCCCGGCGGTGGTGTTCGCCACCCAGGGCATTTTGTTGAACGCCCAGATTCAGTCCCTGCGCGAACGGCCGGGTGTCTATCTGATCAATTCGCTGGACAATCTGGACGCGGTGCGGCGGGGGATGACGATGATCCGCGCGGCGCGCCGGATGAAGGATACCCTGATCGTCAATATTGATGGCGCCGACACCCGGGAAACCGAAGCGCCGCCTTGGGGAACCCGGATCCGGACCATCCCCCACCAGCGCTTCTATTCGGCTTTTCAGGCGATGTCCGCCACGGACGAGGTGCAACGCCTGGCGCGGGAATATCTCCGCCATGCCGTCCGGCGTGTGGAACCGTCGGAAGAGGATGTCCTCGACGCCGCCAAAACTTATTTTGTCTTCAAGCAAATCCTCGAAAGCGAACAGGCCGGCGCGGTCATGATGAACTGCCTGCCCGGCTTACGCGAACCGCATCAACATGTCCCCCCCTGCATGGGATTCATGAGCCTGCGGGACGAAGGCATCCCCGCGGGCTGCGAATCGGATTTAGATGCCACCCTCACGATGTTGTTGATCCAGGCGTTGTTCGACCGGCCGGGTTTTCAACACAATCCTTCCATGGATACGGAGAAGAACCGCTATTTCGGGGCGCATTGCACTTGCGCGTCCCGCATGGGCGGTCCAGACCGCCCGCCGGAACCCTACATCTTGCGCAATCACGCGGAGGCCGGCTGGGGGTGCGTTCCGCAGGTATTGTTCCCCATCGGGCAAGAGGTGACCTTTACAAAATTGCTGTCCCGCGAAACCCCTCCTCAAATGCTGGTATACAGTGGCAAAATCGTGGGGTGTCCCCCTAATCCGCCCACCGGTGGCTGCCGGACCAACGTGGAATTGGAACTGGACGAATTGGATGACGCGTGCGGCGTGAAAGGCCATCATCTCTGCCTGTTCTACGGCCGGCACGCCCGCGATTTGCGGATTTTCTGCCAACTGCATCATCTCCAGGCCGTATCGTAAGCGGCATAGATTCCTTGTAGCTTCTTTTTCACAGGATGGAATCCCAAACTAATCCCTCCCGCCGCTCGGCGCTTACTAAACAACGGTTCGTCCAGCACATGCCTTCGTTAAATCCGGGATGAGATCGGCAATCCAACCGGACAGGCATAAGAAAACCACCTTGAATTCCCTTTCGTTCCGGCAGAGGGCAATGGTAAGGATATCCCTGAAAGGGGGTGAGGCATCGTATCTCTGCAATCGAGTAGGGTGGTGCTTTTTTATCGGTAGTGGATCTCTTCTTGACGGCCGGAGGTTACAATAGGCTGGCAATGCAGGCCGGTCCCGCGAAGGGAGGGAAGAAAATCGGACCGTTCATGTCATTGTATTTCCCGGCCCTGGGTCTCCAGAATCTGGTTCATGGATTGGAGATCCTCGGCTTCCAGGGTCACTTTGCCGGCCTTGGCGTTTTCGATAGCCTGTTCAGGATTGCGGGCGCCCACCAAGGCATGCGTCAATCCTGGCTGGGCCAGGGTCCAGGCGATGACCAACTGGGCCATGGTCAAACCGTATTTGGCCGCGATAGGCTTGAATTTATCCAGCAGGGCCATAATTTTCTTGCGGTTTTCGACCGAGAAACGGGGATCGGTGATGCGTTGATCATCGCCGGAAAATTGCCGTTCCGGGCCGATCTTGCCGGTGAGCGCCCCCAGGGCCAACGGCGAGTAGGCGAGCATTGCGATATTGTTTTTCAGGCAATAGGGCAGGCTCTCTTTCTCCAGCTGGCGGTCCAGCATGCTGTATTTCTCCTGATCCGTGTCCAGTGGCCCGGCTTGGCGGTATTCCTCCATCTGCGCCACCGTGGCGTTGCTGACGCCAATGGCGCGGATCTTGCCTTCCTTTTTGAGATCCATCAGGGCGGACATGGTTTCCGCGATGGGCGTGGTATGATCCTGCCAATGGGTTTGCATCAGATCGATACAGTCGATTTTCAGCCGCTTCAGGCTCTGCTCGGTCTCGTAACGGACCGACTCCGCCCCCAGGTAGCGGTAGACCGGCTTGCCGTTTTCATTGAAAAAGTGCGTTCCCTTGGTGGTATGCCAGGCCAATCCGCACTTGGTTGCCACGATGACCTGGTCCCGCCGCCCGGCGATGGCCTTGCCCACGATCTCTTCCGCGTATCCCAAACCATAGGCGGGGGCGGTGTCGATCAAGGTGATACCGTGATCGATCCCCGCCTGGATGGCCGCGATCGAGGCCCTCTCTTCCGTGCCGCCCCACATCCAACCGCCGATCGCCCAGGTTCCCAATCCGATGACCGATGCTTCGATTCCCGACGCGCCCAATGGTCTTGTTTTCATTTACAGATCTCCTTGGTGAATGATTGAATTCTGGATTAATCTACACCAGCCCGTTTGGCGATTGTGTTGAACTATACCCAGCCGTCACCCACAAAGGCCATCCCCGCGAAAGCGGGGAACCAAAAGGTTTTCATAAGCATTTTCCATAGGAGCCCATGCAACAGGCCCCTGCGGCCCAATTACCTGTCCCATCTCCCCTTGGGAGAGGGCCAAGGGGAGTGAAATCATTAACTTCCCCTGCCTTTCTCACCGGGGCGAGGGAAAATGGACTCCCTTTGGCCTTCATTCTAGTGTCTTAGTTCTTCTCGAAAAGTCTTATGGCCCCTCGGGTAGTGCCGGCTTCTTCCCCCGCCCTCATGGCCCCAACAGCCGCTTGCCTTCGGCAATCAAGCGTTGCGTCTCCTCTGTTCCCTCGGCCTCGGCGATGATCCGCACGATCGGCTCCGTGTTGGAACAGCGCAAGTGCAGCCACGCGCCGGGGCGGATGATTTTCACACCGTCGCGGGTATCCATCTCCCCGCCGAGGTCCATCCCGGCGATTTCCGCCAAACGTTCGCGGGCCTTCGCCAGGTCCATGGTGATTTTGTCCTTGAGAATGACATAGTTGGGATACTCCGCAACCAGTCCACTGAGGCTTTTCCCGCTTCGCGCCATCAGCCAGAGCACCAAGGCGGCGGCGGTCAACGCGTCGCGGCCGTTGTGGACGGCGGGATACATCACGCCCCCGTTGCCCTCGCCGCCGATGACCGCGTGATTTTCCCGAATCCCCCGTGCCACGTTGGCCTCGCCGATCGCGGCTCGGATTACATTTCCCCCCGCTTGCCGCGCGGCGTAATCGGTCAGCATGGAAGTGGAGAGGTTCACTACCACGTTCCCGCCTCCCGATTGTTGCAGCGCTGCCTGGACCGCGAATGCCAGGGTGTATTCTTCTCCGATCGCCCGGCCGTGCTCATCCACCAGGGCCAGGCGGTCGGCGTCGGGATCGGCGGCCATGCCCAGATCCGCCTTTGTTTCCCGGACCCGTTCACCCAACCGGCCTAGATTTTCCGGAACCGGCTCGAGCCCCCGCTGGAAGTCGCCGTCCGGCTCGCAATCCAGCCGCACCACTTCGCAGCCCAACCGTTCGAGAAAAGGGGGCAGAAACACCCCGCCCGCTGAGCGGCAGCCGTCCACCACCACCCGGTATGGCTTCGCGCGGATAGGGCCGCAATCGACGGCGTTTTCGATCAACCGGGCATGGGTGTCGAATGCGGAATCATCCCGCCGTGATGGCCGGATTTCGTTCCAGGCCGCGTGGTGAAAATCTCCTTGGTAGAGAAGTTGTGTGTATTTCTGGACGAATTCATCATCCGGAAACGTGCCGTCCGCGCCGAAAAATTTCAAGGCGTTCCAGGGGGCGGGATTGTGGCTGGCGGTGATGTTGATCCCCCCCTGGGCGCCCAGGCTCCGGATCATGATGCCCACGGTGGGCGTGGGGGCCAAGTCCAAGTCAATGACTTCCACGCCGCCCGCGAGCAGCCCCGCCTCGGCCGCGCGGCGGATCAACAATCCGCTGGGCCGCGCGTCCCGCGCCAGGATCACGGTGCCAGGGCCTGCCAAGCGGGCGTAGGCCCAAGCCATGCGCAAGGCGTTTTCCGCGGTGAGATCCTGCCCGATGATGCCCCGCGCCCCGGAAATGGTGATGCGTGGGTAGGTATATGATTGTGCCATTGTGGGTTTCCTAATTGGAATTCCTTTCATGGTTGAATCGGGATTTGACCGGTTTTCTGACTATTTACCGGTACATAGAATCCTTTTCAAGCGCCGGCGGCGTGGCATGCACATAGCCCAAGGCATAGCTGTACATAGGTAATTCATTTCCCTCTCTCTGGAATCCCCTCTCTTTCTGGAATCCCCTCCCCTCTGGGAGAGGGCCAGGGTGAGGGAAAATCTATCACCATGCAAATACCTTACGATTTCACGCGATTCCCCTCCGTTCCCATTGTAGGGGCCCGATGCCAAGCGTTCCTGCTTCCCCTGCGGCTACGGACGTCATCAATCCCGGGCATGATTCATCCACATCCTGGCCATCCTGATTCAGACAATTTACCATCGCCTGGGCCCCTATATAGAAAATATCCGCGTTCTCCGCGTCGCGGTGGTGAACGGAAAACGGATTTGGATCGCAATCCATTCTGAGGCGCGCCTTCCTGTGTTACCGCGAAACTAACCCTATTTCCCTTTGGCGAAGGCCGGAATCAACCGGTAGGGCGTTTCGGTCCGGGGATCAGGCACGCGGCGGACGTTGCCCATCGTGTCCGTGGCTTCCACCGCGTAAAGCGCGCCGGCAGAGGTCAAGGGAAACGATCCGGTAAATGCGGCTCCGCTTGCCTTCATGGGAATTTTGCGCCAATCTTCGGTGGAGGTCAGCGGTTTCCACCACAGATGGACGGATTGAATTCCGGAGCTATCGGTAAACTGGGCGGTGACGGTCACTTGGTTCTTCGCGTCATTCAAACTGTGGCCTGCCTGGATGGCCTGAGGCGGCTCGGTATCCGGGGTAATGATCACTTTGAACGGCCCCCCGTCCTCGGGAATGACGCGGGTTTCTTCTTCCGGAAGAGTGACTAGGAAAAAATATTGCAACTCGCCTTCCGTGACCCGCTCGGGGGGGATGGAAGCAGAATACGCTCCCGCGATCTGGGTTTTCTCCAACGGCAACCGGCCGGTGCTGCCTTCGCTGTTTTTGAAATTCACGAAAAGAGAGGCCGGGTTGAACTTCGGGGGAACCGAAAGCGTGAGCATCAACGGCCGTCCCGGTGGCGCGCGATACACCGGAAAATGTCCATGAATCTCCGGCCAGGGAGTGCCCTCGCTCCACTCCTGATAGAGATTTTGAATCCAATGTTCATCCATTTCGAATTGCGTAGGAACCGTTTTCCAATGAAACGCCCGGAGTCCGCCTGGAGCGGGAAGCCGAATCGGCCGGTAGTGGGTGAAGGTATGCTCCTGGACTTCCTTCCAGGCCGCGCTGGCGGAGTGGAGATTCTCGGAAGCCATCACCAGCGATGGAATATCGCCCGACCGTAAATAAACGCCCAGATGCGCGGCCGCGCTGATCTGCCCGCGCCAATACCGCGCCAGGGCTTCGAGCGCCTGGAAATCCAGCCTCCAGGCGTTGGCCTCTTGCTGGATGGTTCCAAATTGTTGTGAAGCGGTTTCTTCCAGACCGCCGGGATTTTGCTGTAATTTCTCGACAACGCCGCGGGCTTCCTCCACCGCCGAAGCGGCTGCTTGGGCCGCGTCATCCAACAGCGTGATGGGCGATAGGCGTCCATCCGCTTGCCCCAGGGTGATCACATCGATTTCTTCCGTCACGGAACGGATGCTGAATGTATCCAGCGGTTGTAGTTGGCAGGTTTGGTCCAGGTTCAGCGGCGCGGTCATCTCCGGGGCAAAATCCTCCCGCTCCGGACTGGGGAACCCGATGGCAGCCAGGGTGGGAATCACCCGGGACGCCGCCAGCAAGGACTTGAACATGCGCTCGCCGGGCTCCTCGCCGAAATGCTCCTGAAAACAGCGGACAAAATACGCGTCCGGCGTGGCGGGATCATACGCCAGCCGCCCCCAGAACAAATACCAGTACCAATCCCGTTCAAAGGTCCAGTTGTAATAACGCAAAGGGGACGGCTCCGGGTTGGTCCATATATCGCTATGCGGTTGAAACGTGGAATACGTTTGCAAGAGGAAGCCGGTTGCCTCCATGGCGCGCACCTCGGCCAACGTCCGGCGGATGAAAGCGGTATCCCCCCATGGGAAAATCCGGTGCGTGCCGTTGAAGCCGATTAGGTACAGCAACGCATACGGCCGTGGCCAGTCGAAGAAATCCTGATGGGAGGCCCTTGGCCAACGGCTCATCCGGCCGCCCGCCACGGGATACGGCAAACCGAGATGATCGCCGTTCCATTTCACGAGCACCACGGATTGTCCCCCGTATGTCTTGGCGAGCTCTTTCACCGGCCGCGAACCACCTTCTCCCGGATGCAACACCAACACCGGATGGTATGGCGATTGGGTAATCGCGCGCCAGTAGGATTGCTGATAAAAATCCTTGGGGAGGCCCGCCGCCGCGACAGAAAAACCCAAACCGTTCAGCGCGGGGCACACGTCGAACAATTGCCGCGTTGTGATGCGGGTGTAGTGGATCAGTTGCCCGCCGGTAAGGTAACCGGCCGGGGTGCCGAGCGGAATCCAGCCCGTGCCGGCATTAACCAGCGTGACAGAAATTCCCCGGGCGCGCGCCATCCCCAAGAGGCGCTGGAACGATTGCAAGTTGGCGTCGGCCTGGGATTGATCCAATCCCGCCTGGGGGTATTCGGAGGTGTAAACCATATACGGCATCAGGCTGGAACATTCCCCCGTCGCCAAATCGTAAACTCCTTGCAGTTCCAGAGCGTTGAACCGGTTCCGGGCCAGAAGGTCCAGGTAATCCTCCCAAAACACCGGCGAATGAAACCAGGAATAGGGATCATCCAGCGCCTGCTTGTGGATCATCAACTGGATGCCCCGCACCGTCAGGGCGGGGGATTGTTTCGTTTCCTGGATGCGTTGATCCCAATCCTGTTCGAACGATGAGAAGCGCAGCTGCCCGGCCAGCTCGTGCGCGGCGTACATCGTTCCGTTGGTATCACTGCCGGTCGCGTACACCCGCAATCCTCCGTCATATGGAAATTTCCTGATTGAAAGCGATTCCGGCGGCGCGGGCACGGCGTCCTGGAACTGCGCATCGCTCTCTTTGCCCAACGCTTCGGCATCCAAAGGGGCAATGATGATTTGCAATGGAACAGAGGGGGGAACGGGAGAAAGGGGACCGAATGATTTTGTCACCCGCCAGCCTTGACTGGCCAGCACGTTCTCCAACTCGGCAATGCCCATACGGATGGGTTCCGACGGATGGGTTAGTGGGCACAGAATTTCAATATTGGCGGGAGAAGGGACGATTCCACTACCCGGCAGGGAGTTGGTTGACAGAATCGAAATCCCAAGGAGAAATAGGCGCATGAGCCTCATGGGATTTTTACCGGGGCCTCCTCATTGAATCTGGTTTAATCCGGAAGCGGGGAAGGGAGCAAATCTCCCGGTTGAATGTCCAGTTGCGATTCCAGTGGCGTTTTCTGTTGCGCCGGCTCCGGCGGGGAAACCGGCTTAGGTTCTGGTTCCGCCTGACTCTTCCGCTCCGGCCCAGGGATGGTTTTCGGATGGTCCGCCTCCCCATAGGTAATCGCGTACCGGTCTCCCGATTCGATGTCCGTGAACCGGATGCCTTTCCGTTGGTTGGACTCGATGATATACCACTGGATTGGTGGCTCATCCTCCGCGTATTCGCCGGTTCGGAGTACGGCCAGCGGAGATCCTTCCCGGAGCCACTCGGGCGGCAGGTCGAACAATTCCAATAGGGTCGGAGACGGTTCGGCGTGGTAGATCCGGAGTTCCACCCGGGATGGAGATTGCCACCGCAAGGCGCAATCGACGCGGTGGTTGGAACGCAGGATGGGGATCATGGGATCCAAGGCCGATACGTCGGAAGCGGCCAGGCTGGTCATGTCGGGGAAGGCTGAATACGCGTTCGGCCGCCGGTAGACCATGCCGTCCGTGGCGAGAGATCCATAACGCGTGAGCTGGCCATCGCGGCTGTGCAGGAATAGGGACCGGGGAGTCTGGCAGACCGAAAACGGGCGGAAACCCTGCAGGCCGGTCATGGACAACAATCCCGTTTTTTCGTTCCAGGCCAAAAAGCCGTCCTTGCTGATCTCCAGGCTGGCCGTGTTGGTTGGATGCACCAGCCAGGGTTTCGAACGGTGGTTGGCGTAGATCCGCAATCCGTTGGCGTATCGCACCGCGATCCGGTCGATCTGATCCAGTTTTCCACTTTTGATGATAGCCAAAACGCTATGGGAAGTATCGTCTCCCGCCTGGTACGCGATGTTCGTGACCGCGTTGGCGGGATCAAGGTATTCCTCCGCGGCGGGAGCGAGCAGACAATAAGTTTCCAACAGGTAGCGGCGTTGGGTCCGCTCATCGAAACCGGGGAACCACACTTGGCTGGAGATGTACGGCACGCGTCCGCAGGCCAGGGTGGAAGCCAGGTAGTGATCGAGGGGAAACAGCCGCAGGTCGACGACGTTCCCGCCTTGGGGATTTTGATAATACTGCTTGTACGTGCCGAAACCGATGCGCGGGCCGTGGATACGGCCCACGTGGAGTTCTTCCTCCACCAGGCTCAGGGCGTTGCTGTCGGTCCGGGAGGGGATCAGCAGGGCGTCGAACAAGGACGCGGCATAGAGATCAAAACGGTAGGCGGTGTCGTTCCAGGCCATTAACAAGGGTCCAGGGGTGATTTTACGGACGGCCGCGGTCCAGTCCCGCATGGCTTTATACGCGGCGGACGAAGCCGGTTGGCTCAGACCCAACAGGCCGTAAGGTGAATCCGCCTTCACCCATCGGCCGAACGTCCCGGGGAACTCGAGCAGGGCGCCTTGGGCGTGCATCACCTGATTGGCCACCAGGGAATGAATTTGCATGGCGGACAAGGACCGGTCCAGCCAATTGTCCGAAACCGCCCCGGCCGTAGAGGTGAGGGAAGAGATTCTCGGATCGGCCGGGCGGGTGTCCATGGCCTCGAAAGGATCGATAACGGGAATGACCACGTTTCCCTTGTCGAGAAGATTTTGCGTAAGCGTCAATAGGTTTTGTGAGGATCCCCAGACTTGTTCAGTCAAAGAAACCGGGGAGGGGGAATTTATGCTGGCATGACGGCTCCAACTCCGCGCGAGAAGCGTAAGGTTTTGGAGCCCCAGGCAATCCAGATCATCGAAAAACGCTTGGGCTTCCTGAAAAGCATCCCCGGAGGATCCGCTGCGCGTGACGATCCGCTCCGCGGTTTGATACGACCGGGTGACGGGGCTTTCCCAACGTTTGCGTTCCGGATGCCAAATCAATAGCGTGCGGTAGGGGCCGATCTGTTGTTCGTAATACCACCCCTGATGCCCCTGCTGATCCGCGAAATCGGTGTTCGAATTGTACGTCAGGCCGTCCTGACGCAGCAGCAGGTGGAGGCCCACCTCGCCGCCGGTCAGGATGGCTGGGCCGGTGCAGGCGAACAACAACTGATCCCCCGCCTCCAACGGAAAATTCCCCTCGATACCCGTGGCCGGCTTGGAATCGGGATCGAGCACCTGGCTGAACAGCAACGCCGATTCTCCGCTATCCCCCTCCAAGAGATACACCTCGCAGGTGGCCAAATCACCGCTCAAGAGGGCGAAAGTTCCCTTCAGGGAGACCGTTCCCGATACGGGCGCTTCCCAACGCCGGATGAGGCCTCCCGGCGTCAAGGGGCGGTGAGCGAATGGCCATTCGTGCAGATCCAGGACTACCCGCTCCCGCAAGCGCGGAGCCGGCGGAACGGCGGAGGCCGGTGGGACTGGAAGCACGTCGGCCAGGTTGGAACTGACTGTGAGATAGGCGGTCACTTGCAGATCCGGCCAGCGTCCGGAAGCATCCGGGACCAACAGGGCGGGAGTGTTGCCTACTTCGATGGTGCGGGTGTTGAACACGGTGGCTTGTTCCGTGTACCGGCCGGTGGTGCTGAGCAGGGGATCGGCGTAGGTCGAGAAAAAGAACGATTCGTTGGATTGAGCAACGGGGATGGGGCAGGCGGGAAGACGCAGAATCGTGGCGTTGTTCGTATAACGGGACCGGCCGAATTCAAATCCCACATAGGACGCTGAGGCCGAGTGGATGACATCCCCGGCCGCCTGGATGACCAATGTTTTACCCCGCAGGGTGAAAGCATACTCCTTGTTCAGTTTTTGCCCGTAAAGCTCTTCTTCGTAGTGCAGATGGACCGTGTGGCCCCTTCGTTCGTGCTGGACCAGCCGGCTGGTTTTCTGCAGGCTGACATCCGCGGGATGGAGCAGAGAACCCGTCGCGCTCTGCACAATCAAGCCGCCCTGGTACACCGGGATCAATCGGTGCTTTTCATCGATCGCTACCCGGATGCTGATCATGCCGGAGCTCACGCTTGGATCGCCGATGAGGATTTCATATTCAATCGTGTGCGGGCCGTCTTGGCAAAGAAACGTGTATTGAGGCGGCTGGGTGGCGGACCTCACCGTGCCGCCGCCGGCGGATTCATTCATCGAGCCGAAAGGCGCGAACGCCTCTGGATCACCGGAACTGTCCAGCGGGCACACCCAGTATCCGGCCGCCGGCCCAATCCACATCATCCAAGCCAAGACTTTTTTCATTGCACCTGTTTTCACGGGAAATTGTTCACTTTAATTTGGCTATGCTTTTACAAAACGCTTGCGACGATTTACCCGGACGCGGAACTTTCTCCAGCCTTGATTCATGGGATGACTACGAACGGGAACGCGAACCGATTCCCTCTCTGCATTCGAGCAATCCGCAACCCGCTGTTTTTCATAACCGGACACCCGCTTCCATCCCGATTTGCCGATGAATCCCCGGTCCAGGAGTACGCCTGCGAGAGTTGACACTCCCCGCGGGGGTATACAATATGAACGAATCCGGGAATCCATCGGTCTCGTTCCCATCCCAACGCCTGATTCCCTTGTACCCGCCATGAGAAACATCCGGCTCGATTTGGAGTATGATGGACGAAACTATTTCGGGTGGCAATGGCAACCGAATTTGCCCACGATCGAGAAAACCGTCAAGACAGCGGTCGAAAAAATCATCCAACATGAAATTATCCTCTATTCGTCCGGCCGGACGGATACGGGAGTCCATGCCGAACAACACGTAGCCCATTTTTTTTCCGGGACACGGTTGGATGCACTCAGCCTGCTGCGGGGCATCAACGCGGTGCTCCCCCCGGATATCGCCGTGTACTCGGTGGTGGACATGCCGCTGGATTGGCGGGCGCGCCGGGATGCGCTGGACCGGGAATACCGCTACACATTCTTCTGCCAGCCGGCCCCCAGCGCCATGTTCCGGGATTATACCTATTGGGTGCGGGATCCCCTGGACGTGGAGGCGATGCGCGCCGCGGCCCGCTATTTCGTAGGCAAGCACGATTTTTCGGCCTTTCGCAGTCAACAATGTGACGCCGAACATGCCAGGCGGGAAATATATGAACTGACTGTCCAGGAATCGCCCCCCTTTCTGCACATTCGGGTGCGCGGCACGGCTTTTTTACGCCATCAGGTGCGCACCATCAGCGGCACTCTCCTGGAGGTGGGGAAGGGCAAACGAAGCGCGGAGGAGATCCCAGAAATCCTGCAATCCAAGGACCGCCGGCGGGCTGGCCCCACCCTCCCCGCGCAAGGATTAACCCTCGTGGCGGTGCGCTACGCGGGCGACGATCACCGCGGGATCGAAGAAATCCGCGCCCGGCGGTTTCAGTTTCCCGGCTGGAACATCTGATCTGAGGCTCATCCTGCCAGTGCCAACTGTTTTCCGGCCGCTGGTTCGCCTCTCTTCGAAAAGATCGATGAAAATCACTCCAAAATTCCCTTTCCCCCTGGGAGAGGGGCAGGGTGAGGGAAACTGATTTGGCGTAGATTCGGTCAATCCACCGAACATGGGATATACTTATGGTAGAGAAGCACGAATAGTAAACCGATTCAGAAAGTGCGTATCAATCCCATAAATGGCGTGACAAGGATAGTGATAAGGGAATGCAGCCCGGCGGTTTCCCGGTTCCTCCCGAAATTGCCCTCTCCCTCGGTAAAAGAAGCAGGATGAGGGAAATGGGGTGCGATTCCTGGCCTCTCTAGGATTTCTGATACCAGGCAGGATGGGATACATCAAACGGAAAACCTCCTGGACCCGGACTAGAACGGCGGGTTGTTTCCTCACGATGGGACAACAGGTTCATAATGTTTAAGTTGACGCACTCTCAACAATCTTTCACGCTGATCGAATTGCTGGTGGTCGTGGCGATCATCAGCATCCTGGCGTCCATTGCCCTGCCCAATTACCAGCACGCCCAGGTGAAGGCCAAGGTTTCCGCCGCCTACGCGGAAATGAAAACCCTGTCCACCGTGATCGAAACGTACGCCCTGGACCACAATTGCTACCCCTTGGATGGCAACGATTATTTCGAGCGCGCCGAGGAATTATTTGATCAGACGCGCATTCAAAAAGTCTTGACCACCCCTTTGGCGTATATCTCGGAACTGCCCTCCGATATTTTCCATACCAAAGAGAATCACCGGAACGATCCCCGCTACGCCCGCCATTTTCAATCCCGCCCCCCGTATCCGTACGTCTATTTCACGAGGGACAATTTTCTCATTCACCGGGGCGTTCCCAAGGCCTATTTCATCTTCAGCATCGGTCCCAACCAGTATTTTGACAATGAATCCGCCGCGCCGGAGGACGTTTTGAAGTACGATCCCTCCAATGGAGTGATTTCCAAAGGCGACCTAGTGCGCAAAGGCCCGTAAGGTCCACCCCAAATCACCAATCCCCGCCTCGATGGTTCATAACGATGTACGCCGATGCGGAACTGCCTCAGGGCTTGATTCGGCGTACGAGGCGTAAGAGTGGTGGACGCGTATGAACAGAAACACAAAACCGCTCCCTCCCCCCTTCTTCCCCCCGGCGCCCCTTTTATGGGCCGCCGGACAACAGTGGTTAGCGTGGGCTCAAAGCGCAGCGTAGCCTATCCATCGGCTCTTTTTTAGCGAAAGATCGTTGAATTCCGTATTCTTGAAGGTACCGGAGGATTTATAATGGACCCAGACAGGATTTCCTTAAACGGGAGAAATCCCCTGGGGGCATGGTTTCTTCCCGGGTGGACGCCATTCGAATGACTTTGAAGGGGAGTTTGATTATGCTAAAAAAGTGGTCCTCCTCGTTTACCCTGATCGAATTGCTGATCGTGGTTGCGATTATCGGTATTCTGGCGGCCATTGCGGTCCCCAACTTTTTAAACGCGCAGACCCGGGCCAAAATCACCCGTTCGTACACGGACATGGGGGCCTTGCACACCGCCCTGGATATGTATTTCCTCGACCGCAACGACTTTCCCCGCAGCAATTACGTGGAGCGCTATCCTACGCGGCCGTTCCGCCGCCTCACCACGCCCGTCGCCTACATGAGCAGTTTCCCGTCCGATCCCTTCCGCGTGGGGGGGCTGGCCATGGAGCATGACCTGTATGCCACCTCCGGGCCGGATTACACCTATTACATGTGCAACGATACCGACGCCTACGACGGCCCCGCCACCCGGGGCAAACCCTCGCGGCCCGCGGATTACATCATGTCGTTCGATTGGTTCATGATGGGATTGGGGCCTTCCAAGATGGGATGGATCTTTTACGACATCACCAACGGTATCCGGTCCATCGGGTGCATTTACCATTCCAACAGCAAGGAAGAACAAAACGCCCGCGGTGGCGGCTACGTGCACCGGCCGAACCAATAATTCCGAAAAATAGGACGGATCCGGGAAGCGCGTACTTTTTTTTCCGAAGGCCGGTTTGCGTCTCTTAGAAATAATCAATGAAAATCACCCCCATATTCCCTCTCCCCCCGGGAGAGGGCCAGGGTGAGGGAATTATTGTAGGGACGGACCTACGTGTCCGCCTGGATCATCGAGTTTCAGCGTCAACGGCGCGGCCTGAGTATAGCTCAGGGTTTCAACCCTGGGACAACCGTGCATCCGGCAACCACTCAGGTCCCTTCTCCCCCCGGGAGAGGGCCAGGGTGAGGGAATCCCTATTCAATCGGGGTAATGGATTCAAACAACAATCCTTCCTGGAGTTTCCAACATGCGCCTCTTTTCCTGTTTTCCACATTATGCGAAATGGAATCGCTCCCTCCTTTGGCGGCCGGGCGGTTTCTTCCCGGCCTGTCTGGCTTTGCTGGGAATGATGCTCATCCCGCCCGCCTGGGGGGAAGAGGCTTCCCATAAGAAAACCGCCAGTGTTCTCTATCCGCGCTCCTTGTCTCTTCAGATCATCTCCAACGCCCAAAAATTCCCATGGGCGAAGGAAGCGCAAGCCCGCGTCGTGGAACGTGCCCGGCCCTGGCGGGAGGCGTCCGATGACGCGCTCTGGAGCATGATGTTCGGCGCCACCATCCCCCGGTCGTGGATGGTCTGGTCGGACGGCTACTGCCCGGCTTGCAAAAAAGACGTGAAGATGTACGACTGGATCATGGATCCCTGGAACCATCCGTACAAAACCCAATGCCCCCACTGCCAGGCGCTGTTTCCTACCAACGATTTCGCCGCGTTCTACCAATCCGGATTGGATGAACATGGCGTCTTCGATCCGGAACGCGCGGACCGTTCTCTCCTATTCAACACGGAGCATCCGGACTCCAACGATCCCCTCCACTTGTTCGGCGTCGATGATGGGACCGGCTTCGTGGAAGGGGACAAACGCTGGCGGTTCATCGGCGCCTATCTGGTCTATGGCCAATGGAAAAAACTGGTCCTGGCGGGGATCGTCCATCTCGGCGAGGCGTTTTTTGTGACCGGTGATCCGGTGTACGCGCGCAAGGCCGCCATCCTCCTGGACCGCGTCGCGGATGTGTATCCCACCTTTGATTTCAAGGAACAAGCGGTCGTCTATGAACGCAAACTCGGTTCCAATGGGTACATCTCCACGTGGCACGACGCCTGCGAGGAAGTTCGCGAACTGGCGCAGGCCTATGACCAGATTTTCGACGCCCTCCCCAATGACTCAGAACTGGTTGCGTTCTTGTCCGGCAAAGCCAAGCAGTACGCCATCGAAAATCCCAAAACCACCTTTGCGGACATCCAAGCCAATATCGAAAACCGGATTTTCCGCGACACCATCGAACATGAATACAAGATCCGCTCCAACTATCCCCGCACGCCCGTGTCGATTCTGACGATGGAAACCGTACTGGATTGGCCGGCCAACCGGGAGAAGATACTGGGGATGATCTCCTCCGTCCTGGAAACCTCATTGAAAAAAGACGGGGTGACCGGCGAGAAGGGCCTGACCGGCTACACCACCATCGGACCGCACGCCATCGCCGAACTGCTCGCGAAGTTCGACCATCTCGATTCCTCCCTGCTCCCGGAATTGCTGGCGAAATTTCCCGCCCTGCATCAGACGTTCCGGTTTCATATCGATACCTGGTGCTTCGAAAAATATTACCCGAAGGAAGGTGACGGATCGGCCTTCGCCTCGCAATCGCCCAACTACGCGGGGGTCTCGTTCGCCAAACCGGCCGCCGGCATCGAGCCGTCCATGTTCCAGTTTATGTGGCGGCTGTACGAGTTGACCCGGGATCCCGCCTTCGTGCAGTGCCTGTACATCGGCAACGGCCGGTCGGTCGATGGCCTGCCGCACGATATCGGCGCTCCGGATCCGGAGGCCTTCCAAAACCAGGTCCGTCAGGTAATCGGCCAGGTGGGCGATGAGATCGAACTCTCCGACGTGAACAAGCAACAATGGAACCTCGCGATCCTGCGGTCGGGCCGGGGAGATCAGCGCCGGGCCGCCTGGCTGGATTACGACGCGGGCGGCGCCCACAGCCACCACGACGGCATGAACATCGGCCTCTTCGCCAAGGGCCTCGACCTGCTGCCGGATTTCGGCTATCCCCCGGTGGGCTACGGCGGCTGGGACTCGCCCAAGGCGGTGTGGTATACCAAAACCGCCGCGCACAACACCGTGGCGGTGGACGGGAAGGATCAACCCTCGGCGGAGGGGACCACCACACTGTGGGGCAGCGGGAAGCAATTCCACATCATCCGGGCTGACGCGCCGCGATTGATCCAGGGCGAACGGTATGAACGTACGCTGGCGCTGATCGATGTTTCCAGCCGCGATTTTTACCTGGTCGACTTGTTCCATATCGTGGGAGGCAGCGATCACGCCAAGTTCCTGTCCTCCACGTTTGGAACGGTCACCACGGAAAAACTGAATCTCCAGCCTGCGCCGGATTATGGGTACAGCACCTTGATGCGGAATTTCCATAGCGATCCCCGCGCCCCCGCCGGCTGGACGGCGGTGTGGGCGGTCGAGGACCGGATGAAATACCTCCCGCCGGAGACGTCCGTGCGTTTGCGTTATACCGATCTGACCGCGAATGCCGAAGCGTCCGTAGCGGAATGCTGGGTGGACGCGGGCCTCTTCGGCGGTGCCCCCGAGTGGATTCCCCGCCTGATGATCCGGCGAAAAACCGATTCGCCCCCATTGCGGTCTTGCTTCGTGGCGGTAATCGATCCCTTCGAACAGGAACCGGAAATCCAAGCCATCCAACGTTGGCCATTGGAAATACCGGGTGAGAAGGAATCCCCCGATTTTAACGGCGTTCTCTCGCTCGATCTCCGGGACGGCCGCCGCCATATTATCGCCTTTGCGGGAACTCCACTGCCCCAAGACGCCGATGCGCAAGCCGCCAACCTTGAGTTGCAATTCCATGCGGAAATCGCTTTTGTCTCGGAACGCGGGGATCAGGCTGAACGGGTGGTACTGTGCAATGGGAGCACGCTCCGCTACAAAGGATTGGAACTTCGTCTGCGCGACTCCGCCGCCTTTTTGGAATTATCCCTGGACGGCAATACCGCCCGCATCGAATCGTGTGACAAACCGCCTGGTATCGACACATTGCGATACATCACCCCCAGTGGAAAGAAAACGGCCATTCCAATCCATCATGCGCAAAATGAACATGACCAATAGATTATTCCATAAATCCTTGTTCCCCATCCTCCTTATCCTCTTCTTCTTTGTCCACGCTCTTTCTGCTGGAGAAGGCCGGCCGCCTTACCGCCGCATGCTGGATGATCCGCTCGAGTTCCACGGGCCGGAGCTTATGTCAGCGGATCCCGCCGAATTGGATCAGATCCGCATCGGCCTGTTCGCGCCGGATGATCCCCGTCAGCCCGTGGGCCGCGCGCTCATCCGGGGCGCGTCACTGGCCTTGGAGGAAGCCAACGCCCAGGGCGGCTATCAAGGGACACCGTTTGTTCTGATCTCCCGCTGGGCCGATGATCCCTGGGGCGCCGGTTCCAAGGAGGTAATCCGTATGGTGTATGAAGACCGCGTATGGGCGGTTATCGGCTCCATTGATGGCGAATCCACCCATGTCGCCCAGCAGATTGTTACCAAAGCTTTTTTGCCGCTGTTATCCCCGGTCTCTTCCGATCCCTCGCTCACGCACATCCGGATTCCGTGGATTTTCCGCCTTCCCCCCGACGACCGCGCCCAGGCTGTGGCCCTGGTGCAGCGGGGTATCTTGGAACGTGGCTTAAAACGGGTGGGATTGATCTTTGCCTCGAATCACGACGGGCGCATGGCCGCCGCGGAATGGGAAAGCGTGATGGCCTCCCAGGGTGTTCCCCTGGTGTTTCACATCCCCGTATCCCCCACGGCGGATGATTACAGGGAAACCGTGCGGCATGCGTGTTCGTTTGCGCCCGAGGGCCTGGCCGTCCACCTCCCCCCGAAAAACTTAATCTCACTGCTCCAGACGTTGCGCGAGGCCCGGGCGGATCTCACCATCCTGGTCCCCTGGATTCCCGGCTTGCCACGGAGCGAACTGGTAGCGGCGTATCCTGGGACGATGGTTCTCGCCGCTCCTTTTCCCATCCGCAAAACCTGCGGCCCGTACTGGAAATTCACGCGCGGTTACATCCGGTACTATGGCGAACGGCCGCTGGAGGCTGCCGCGTATGCTTACGACGCCGCCCGGTTGGTGGTCGAGGGGATTCGGCAGGCAGGTCTCAACCGGGCTGGATTATGGGAGGCCATCACCCGCCTCGCGCCCTATCCCGGGATCACGGGGACCATCGTGTGGGACAACGGCGGGGGCAATACCGCCGCGCCCGCGGTTGAAATCACCCCAGCCCGTTAAACGGCTGTTTTTATCTCTACTCATGTTCCAGACCAATCATTGTCCAGACAGACGGATGGATCGGTGCTACAATCCATCTGATTTCGGTTGAAGGAGTTTGACCCAATGACCGTTCACGAATCTGTCTGTGTTCTCAATCACGATATCCAAGATCCCGCGCTTCCACTCCCGGTTTTTCTCGACGATCTGACACGCCGGATTCTGGAGGAAGGGCACGAAACCACCCGCGGGGAAGCCGCCCGCCTCGCGGCCATCGATAAGCGCGACGCGATGCTCCTGTTCCACTACGCCAAACGTCTGCGGGAGCGGTTCCGCGGCGACACCGTCAGCCTATGCTCCATCGTCAACGCCAAGTCCGGCGCGTGCCCCGAGGATTGCTCGTTCTGCGCCCAATCCGCCCACTTCCAAACCGCCGCCCCGGTATACGGGCTGATGAAACCCGGGGAAGTCCTGCAAACCGCCCGCCTGGCCGAACGCGACGGGGCCGAGTCGTTCGGCGTGGTCATCAGCGGCCGGGGCATCAAAAACGACAAGGAACTGCAGGCCCTCGGTGAGATCGTGAAGACCCTCAAGCGCGAGGTGAATCTCGACATCCACGCCTCCGTGGGCATCTGTACCCGCGAGCAGCTCCAATACCTGCGTGAATGCGGCGTCACCATGATCAACCACAATTTGGAAACCTCGGAACGCTTCTATCCCTCCATCTGCACCACCCATACTTTCCAGGACCGGGTCGAAACCATCCGGACCGCGCGCGCCTGCGGCCTGAACCTCTGCGTGGGCGGCATCTTCGGTATGGGCGAAACCTGGGACGACCGGATCGACATGGCTTTCACCCTGCGTGAACTGGATGTCGACACCGTGCCCCTCAATTTCCTCCACCGCATTCAGGGCACGCCTCTCGAAACGCGCGAACCGCTGGCCCCCTTGACCATCCTGTCCATTATCGCCCTGTTCCGGTTTATTTTGCCGCGCAAGGAAATCAAGATCTGCGGCGGCCGTGAATCCAACCTGCGCGACCTGCAAAGCCTGATTTTCCTGGCCGGGGCGGACAGCATGATGATCGGCAATTACCTCACCACCGCCGGCCGCGAACCGGAACTCGACTGGAAAATGATGGACGACTTGGAGTTGACCTGGACCCGCCGCGGCCAAGGATGCAATACGGCGGTGAAATCGGAGTGAAACGATCCTTCTTGGGAGATGGGCCCGGTTCGCCCCTTCGCCTCTCTCCCTGTGAGGGAATCCATTTGATAGGTTCTATCTCGGGGTGTGGGTAAGGGTGAGGGGAATTTTGCGGGACGGACCTGAGTGCCCGCCCTCATCCCGAAGTGAATGGAATCGATTTTCCCTCATCCGGTTCACACTTTCCGGATGATGCCATCTGTTTTTCAAGGAGAAACGCCGATGGATTATACCGACGAAAACCTGGTGCCTGTGGGCACCACCAATGACGAGGTCCACGAAACCTTGATCAAGGGCGCTTTGGATGATGCAGGCATCCGGTATGTCGTCCAAAGTTTCCACGACGAGGCCTTCGATGGCCTGTTCGAGGAAACCTACGGCCACTCGCGCATCCTAGTGTTTGAAGACGATGCGGAAAAGGCAGAGGAAATCATATCCCAGGTATCTATCCCCTCAGACGGCAAAACCGCCTCCCCTGACGGAGAGGCGGCTGATGAATCTTCCTCACTATGATTCGGGCTGTGCGCGTACAGCATCACACCCCGGATGCGATCCCCCTGCCGGCCCGCCACCACAACAGATTGGATTTAGAAATACGAGTCGAACAGGCCGATTTCTTCCCACAAATTGCCCCGCAGCTTGACCGCCTTCCAAATGTCCCCGTTGGAAACCACGCCGTTGCTGGGCATATACGGCATGGCCCGGCGGTTGGTGTACCAGTCGCCATAATCCCCGTCCGGTCCCGCCGCGAACATCAGCCAGTGGCTGCCTACCGTGTTCGAACAATCCCGGTCTTCATAGCCATAAAACAGCCCTTTGGCGAACGGGTCCAGGGGGATGGATGAAATATACGCTACGGGTGTGGTCAATTGCTCCCAAATCCGGCCGTTCCAATGATTTTCTCCCAACCCGTTGGTGTTCACGCCCACTTGGGATGGCGTTTTCCCCCAAAAACTGTACCCGCCCCGCAGAGAACATTTATCCTCCGGTCCTTGCCCGGCGTCATTCCCGTCGATCAGCCATAAACCGGTATCAAATTTGCGGATGTGAACCTGGTCGTATAACATTTTGATGTCCGCGAAAGTCCGCGCCGCCTTGGCCCGCACTTGGGCGTTAAGAAAGTTGGGTACCGCGATGGCCGCCAAAATGCCGATAATGGCGACCACGATCAGCAATTCGATCAGGGTAAAACCTCTGAACTCCGACTTCCACTTATACATTGAAATATCCTCCCATCCGATGAAAAACCTCACGCCCCTTTTTCATTCTAGGAAGAAAAACCAGCATGTCAAGAATCAGCCCTCTTTATCGGAATTCCGAATAATTCTACTGTTTTTGGCTTTTAATTATTGAATACCTGGATTTTCTACCCCTCCTGTGCCCTCTGAGGCATGAGGAGGAGTGATAGGAAAATTCCCTTCCTAAGGAATGAAAGAGGGCGGTTCCCATCGTATACCCATAGGGCGTGACGTGCGGCGCGTAATCTGTCAAACAAGTTCTATTCTTGATGGGATGTCAGTTGTATGTCTTACGGTCGGAAGCGTTTTCATTCGTAAGGCCGTAATTGGTCAAGAAAATCTCTCCATTGCTGTTCAGGCCGTTTGAGGGATGGTAGGGCAATCCCGAGTTCAAGGTGGTGGAGGTATTGGCCGCCGGCCCAAATGAAATGAGGATGAAATCCCACGGTTTCAAGCGGGGAACGTACCGCCCCAGCGCGCTGAGGTTCCAATCCTGATGATCGTTGCCGGCCGGTTCTTGGATTTCAGGATCGTTGTCCCAATACGCGTAGGCATCGTTCCCAATACGGCCGAAGGCCTCGTTGTTGCCGCTGTTGATGTTGAACAAGTGGGCCGGGAAAAAGGGCGACCGCGGAATGGATCCCATATAGGATACCGGTGTGGTCAGAGGAGATAAAACCGCCAGATTGTTCCGGTTGCCCGATCCCCCGTTCCAACCCACGCCTTGAAAATCCTTTTGAATCCGGTCGGTGCCGATGGTGGTGTCGTCATCCCGGATGTCCACCAACATCTTGTTGTGATCGGTGGTGAAGAGCTGGATGGCCGTGGTCAACGCCTTCATGTCGGCATGGCAACGGGCGATCTTGGCCCGGGTTTGCGCGTTGAGAAAGTTGGGTACCGCGATGGCCGCCAAAATCCCTATAATGGCCACGACGATCAACAATTCAATCAATGTGAAAGACAGTTGAGATTTTCCGGTTTCCAACATGGTAATGGCCTACCCCCAGGAGAGAATAATGGTGAATTTCTGGATGATTTTACATGGTTGGAAAATTCTAGGGATCTTCCGAAACCATGTCAAGCGATGGACGGATCCGTTTAATTTCACCAATCCGCGATTTTACAACTTAATACAACTCGCCCCGCGGTTCTGCGCTCCCGGCTTTCTTCATTGAAAATTGAACTCCCGCCCTTTGAATGAAAACACGAGTAATTCTTGCGTCCTATCAAGTGTTGAATTTTTTCGGTAAGATCGCCCCGGGGATCAATCACGAGGATTCTTGTCTGCGGGAAGGGAGCAAGCAATGCCACGAGGCAGGTATTATGCGGTTGTCGGTTGGTGGGCAGTGGGCGTTTCCGTGGCGCTTGGCCTGGTGGCGGCCGCCTCCGCGGATGGGATGGGGACAGCGGAACAGGACGCCGAATATACGCGGCGGTTTCTAACCCAGTTTCCGGAAGTAAAACCCCTTCCCCGGCTGGAGGAATACGCCTCACCGGCCCGCTTCGATGCGCTCTTTCTGAGGGAAGGATGGGTGGAAAACCTGAAAACCATCAACAACGATAACGGCGGCATCGCCTGGGGATGGGCCTATTTCATGATGGCTCTCAACGAGATGTACCGCGGCACCGGCGATCGGCGCTATCTGGACGCGAACCGGCAATGCGTCCAAGCCGTGCTGGCGGCCCGGGATGACATCCGCGGGGTCACGCTCTGGACCGGAAAAACCGCGCCCGCGTGGAGTTCGGACAAATACGCGGAACGCGGCCGGGCCGTGTTTGCTGTTCATACCGGGATGATCGTGTATCCGATATTGGATTTTCTGCTCCTGGCGCGGGAAAATCCGGTGCTGCGCAACGAATGGGGAGACGCGGATCAAGCCATCCTGCGCGCCGCCCGGGAAAGCCTGCATTATCACGACCGCCAATGGCGGGACGGCCCGGCAGAGGGGGAAGGCCATTACATTGGCATGGATCAGGAAAACGCGTTGGAGGGCAAACCGCTGCCGGGCAACCGCCTGAGCAGCATGGGCAGAGCGTTATGGCTTTTGGGGAAACTGACCGGCGAAGAAGTCTACTATCATCGGGCGATAGCCATCGGCCGCTATATCAAAAACCGCCTGACATTAGCGCCGGACGGCGCGTATTATTGGCCTTACTGGCTTCCCCTCGATCCGGTTACGGAAACGAAATCCACGGAAGACATCCGGGGGGAAGACATATCCCACGCGGCCTTAACCATGGCCTTGCCGGTTTTATTGGCCCATGAAAACCAGATATTTACCCGCGAAGACATGGCCCGGCTGGGCAAAACCGTGACGCAAGGCTTCGCCCGCCTCAACAACGGCGTGCTCTTCGGCGAGATCACCGGGAATCCGGGCTCCAATCCCGATCTGGTGCAGATTCCCGGGCGTTGGCTGCGGCTCAGTCCCTTCGCGCCGGAAGTCCGGGAACGATTGGCCGCGTTTTTCTTAAAATACAAGCCCGCGCCCAGCCCGCTGGATATGGCTTTGCTGATCCGCTATATAACCAAAGCCGGATGCGTAATCTATGTATCCAAACTGGGGGATGATTCCGATGGATCGTCATGGGCGAAAGCGTTTCATGGCATCCAAAGGGCCTTGGACGCCGTGCCGGATGACCGGGGCGGCCACCGGATCATCGTCCGCCCGGATACGTACATGGAGGCGAATCTCTCGCCGGCTTACAAAGGGGCAAAAGGCAATTATAACCAATTGCTGGCGGATTTCGATGGCGCATGGGGATCGGGTGCGGCGGGCTATGCCGTCCTGGATTGCGGCGACCCCCACAAAGGCTTCAAATCCGTCGATTGGTGGAGCAATTTCAAAGCCAATCCCGATTTTTCGGGCGTGGCGTGGGACCGCTGGCGGATTCGTCATGTGTACGCCACGGGCGGAGATGCCGGCTTGTTTTGGGATCTTCCCCCGAAACTGGAGCCGTTCACGATCGTCGTGGAAGACAGCGTGGGGATCGGCCGGGCTTTCGGCGGCGGCGCGGCAAACTTCATCGCCCGGCCCGATGAGCCGGTGATCTTCCGGCGCTGCCATCTCTGGTCGCTCGATTGGTGGGGCGACGCCGGAGGCGCTTACATCCGCGCGGAAAACAAAACCACGCCGGACTTTCCGGATGTCACCTTCGAGGATTGTGTCCTGGTCGGGCCGGACAACGCCTTGCAAGCCGGGAATCCTGGATATGAAGGGTACACCCGCGTGAAACTGCATGGCTGCCGGCTGATCTCACTGAACTTTTCCCAGCCCCGCGGGACACCTTCGACCGGGATCATCAACAGCAAAATCAAGGGCCAATGGCTGCATGTCGATTTGGAAGATTGCCTGCTGATGGGTTACAAAGTCTTCGGCGCGGGCGAAGGCGAAATCCGCTATTCCACCACGCCGCCCGTGTCCGCCTATGTGCAATTCGAGCAAGAAGTCCCCGCCGGCATGCGCCGCCTGGGTCATTGGCCGGTCCAGGTTTTTGAGGACGTGGTGCCGCCGCAACCGGTTCTGCCTTCCAAACTAAGGAAAGAAGATCGAATCATCAATGAATACTGTGAAATATCACCTTTGGAATGGCAAGGCCAACTCTGCCTGCTGGAATGTATCCGCCCGGCGGCTGAAGGTGAACAGAACCAATATTATCTGCGAATCCGGGAAGCGGACACCGGCAAAATCCTGGCCCGGTTCGGAGAAGGTTACAGCCTGGCCTGCGCGTTTGTCCAAGACAGTACGGTTTATGTTTACGCGTCCCGGTGGGGAGAAGGCAACCGTTGGAACGATGTCAATTTGCTCATGTCGTCAGATCTGCAAAACTGGCAAAGCCGGGTGGTCATTCAGCAGGAAAACGAGCATCTCTTCAACAGCTCGGTCTGCGCCACGGATCAGGGGTATGTCATGGCCTATGAATCCGACGATCCCCAATACACGCCTTTCAGCGTGAAATTCGCCGTCTCGCGGGACTTGGTGAACTGGAGCAAAGTGCCGGACGCGGTGTTTTTAAAGGACCGCTACGCCGCCTGCCCCTGCATTCGCTATGCCGGTGGATATTACTATCTTTTGTACCTGGAACACCGCGCGCCGCGCTGGTATTTCGAGACATACCTGGCCCGTTCCAAGGACCTGTACGAGTGGGAATGGAGCGCGGCCAATCCGGTACTCCGGCCGGATTGGAATGAAGGCATCAACGCCTCCGATCCGGATATCATCGAATATCGAGGAAACACCTATCTGTATTATTGCATTGCCGATCAGCTGACCTGGGCTAAGATCAAGCGGGCCATGTATCCCGGCCCCCTGCGGGAATTTTTCGAAGGCTATTTTCAGAACTAAGCTCCCGCCGGCCGGTATTCTTTGCGGCTCATCCGGCCGGTGCGCGCTTTTTCCCGGCCGCCGGACCGCATCTCTCCGAAAGGATTGATGAAGCCCATTTTCAAAACCCCCTTTCCCTCTGGGAGAGGGCCAGGGGGATGGGAGTCCCTTTCTACCCCACTCCACCTTCCCGGCTTTTGTGTTCCCCCCTTTCCATATAGCGCCCCTTTCAAGGGGCCGCCATACACCAGCCCAGGGTTTCAACCCTGGGCACAATTCAACCCTGGGCGATACTCACCCCAGCGCAACCTAATCCAACAGCAAAGACCTCCCTTTTCCGTCCCCTCAGGGAGAGCGCCAGGGTGAGGGACGCCCTGAAAAGGCGGAATGCCTCTCTTCTCGGCAACCGAATAAATTGACCCTTTACTTCATTCCTAACAACTTTTGGGCATTCCCGTAGAGGATCATATCTTTCTCATCCTCGCTTATACTTGCGTTCCGGATTTTCAGCGGGCCGATCGCGGGATTTTGCAGCGGCAGGCATGTCCCATGCAGCATCCGCTCCGCGCCAACCTGCCGGACCGCGGTTTCAATTCCACCGAAGGACATCATCCCCGATGTTTCGATATACGCGTTCGCGTACTGCTTCACGATATGCAGCGCGCTCTGCAATTCCGCCAGATAATTGATGGACGCGAGGATAAAACGAACTTCGGGGAATGAAGCTACCAGCCGGCCGGTTTTCTTCAGATCGAAAACCGGAAACCGCCAGCTCATCATCAACCGGTAGGGGATCATCACGGGAATTTGTTTTTCACCGCAGAACGTCAGTAACTCGTGAATGTAAGTTTCTTCCAGGGGATCATAGGTATGTTGAATGGGAAACAATTTCACAATGCCCGTTGGCAAATCCTTGAAATCCTCACCATACCGCTCCCGGCCCGGCGCGTAGGGAGAATAGGTCAACGCGGGGATGAAACGGTCCGGATGGGATCGCGCCAGCCGGATGACCTCCTGATTGCCTCCCCCCGGATCGGAGAAAATCCCGCGCAAGGAACTGACCGCTAACTGGGAGATTCCCAGCCGGTCCATGTGGCACAGAATCGCCGCCTCATGGCTGTTTCGCAGCGGCCAATACGGCCATTCGCCAAAATATCCGTGGATATCGATAATCATCTAGTTATCCCGTAAGGAAAGCAGGCGCAGTATATTTCCAGAAAGGATCATCTCTTTTTGGGCTGACGTGATATCCGATTCCATGATCTTCGCGATTTGCAAAGCCGGATCCAGCAGAGGAAGGTCGGATCCATAGATGATTTTTTCTGCTCCCGCCTCGGCCACGGCGGTTTCGATCATGTTATTGTCGAAGGAGGAACTGGCCGTATCCAGGTAAATGTTGGGATACCTCTTGGCGGCGGCGATCGACCGGTGCCAATCGCCTTGGGCCTGAGGGCAGCATCCCATGTGGGCGTTGATGATGACCGCGTCCGGGACCTGCCGTGCCAGGGATTCACATTCCGGCCCGGTGGAATGCGCGAGAATGGGAATCCGCAATTCCGCCGCCTTGGCGATCACGGGAATCATATAGGGATCGTCAATCACTTGCAGGGGAGGCACGGAATAAATTTTCAAGCCCCGGAATCCATGTTCACTGACATAGCGGTCCAACTGACCGGCAATCCACGGACCGAAACGTCCTGCGCTGACGGTATAATATCCATATAAACGATCCGGATATTTTTGGATTTGCGCGCGCAGAAACTCATTGCCCTCCGCCATGTCATACGTCAGCGCCATGAAATCGGTGACGAAAAGTTTCTCGATGCCGTTCCGGTCCGCCTCCCGGATCAATAAATCCGCGTCCGCGTCGATATGGCACCAGGTGGCCTTGCCGATATGCACGTGGCCGTCGATTATTTTCATGGTTCGGTTGATTGGACTTTCACCCGCGCCGCCAGTTTCCGCAGTTCTTCGACCCATTCGGCCAAACCGGGGCACCGGTTGAAGCGCCGCCCCCGCAGCCAGTCGCATTGGATATGATATGTGATGGGTTGGTTATGTTCGGCCTTCAGCACCACTTGGTTTTCATTGGGCAAGTTCCGCAGTTGGATGAAACGCTCCGCGGGAAACACGATTCCCATGCCGATGGACCCAATGACCGGTGTTTGGGATCCCCACACACCCAACACGCCCGCTTGGGTATCCAACTGCAGCGTTTCCTCGGGCAGTTTGGTCAGTCCAATCCCCAGCGCCAGTTCATCGCCGGCGTTTCCGCCGCGGATGTCAATTTGAATGGGGGTGTCCGCCCGCCCCGCCAACGCGGCGCATTGAAAACGAATCGTGTAGGGATTGTCTTGCGGGCCGGCTCCCGCCGCCTGCATTTCAATAAGAGTGCGGCTGGGGCTGGATTCGATCATCCGCTTGGTAAATTCAATGTCACATTTCCCTTCCGCGCACCACACGGGATACGCTTCCCCATTGACATACAACGTGATTCCACCCGATCCGGGCGAGTCGCCCACCAGCAGCGCGTCAATGCCCCATTCGGTTTCGTCATGATAGCTTTGCGCGCCGATCGTGGGATATATCAGGCAATCCTGTTTTTTCCCGAAGAAATCGAATTGCCCCCAATAGGCCCGGTAGGCGGTTTTTTCCGATTCCCATCCGATGTTCGGCGGCACCCAATCCTGCGCCCAGGCGGTTTTGATGGCTTGCGGATCGCGGCGGATGCCGGCAATCCAATCCTCATAGGGGGAATAGGTGTTGTTGATCCCGAATTCTTTCACGAGAAGAGACGAAATCCCCTCCCAGTCCCCCCGGGCGCGCGCCTGGTGAATGGATTCCATAATCAAGGGGGATATTTCAGAAGATCGCTTCACTTGAACCCACAACCGGTCCTTCAGGAGATTCAGGTAGAAGCACACGGTTTCATCGCTTTGCAGCAAGTGACCTTGCAATGAAGAATCCATGCCGGTGAACAGCGCATTCCATTCGCGCGTGAAGCGGTTGTCTTGGTTGGATGGCGGCATTTTCTCTAAAGTGAGCGACAAGGTTTGATTCAATTGGTACAGCCGCTTGGGCAACTCTTGGCGGGTGGAGGTGATGATGGAATGAATTTCCGGCCAGTTCCAGCCGATCGGCTGGATCGCGGGATTGGCCGATGTCCAGGTATCATCCACTTGGCCGTCCGCGTCGAGATCGAACTCCCACGTGTCGATGACGCCGTCCCCGCTGGCGTCCCGCATTCCATAACGGCCATCCAGTATGGTATCCAGGTTGGAATCCACATCCATCCAGGCGCGGGCCGCTCCTTTCAAATGAATGCGCTGATCGGTGGGATGATAATAAATCTCCACGCTGGATTGGGGGTGCATGGCTAATTCATAACGCTTGTTGAACGGCCCACAACTGGGTCCCCCTACCTGGGGGAAATCGGGATTGCCGTGCGCGATGACGCCTTCCCAGCGCTCATTCGTATCGGCGCGGCCTTGGCCGTCGATGTTGAAATCGATTTCATCCCAGGTCAGCATCATCCGTTCCCAGCGGACCGGCAACGCGAACCGGGGAGCGATGTCCCAGCGAAGGAAAGGACCGGTGGGCCGGCCGCGGATGACCGTTCTCTCCGCCACGGTTTCATCAAAGTGCAGATCGGAATGTCCGCGGGGCCGGTTCTTCACCATCGCGGAGGCGCCCGGCGCCCAGGCCGTCAGCGAAACATCGAAATCGCGGGGCTGGTCCGGCGTGGCGTCGTTGTCGGCGTCAAAACTGTGGCGGATGTTTTCCACCGCCGTGCCGATGCCCGAAAACCGCAGCACTTCCTCGGTGACGCCATCATGATCGTGATCATAAAACAGGAAGGGATTTTCGAAGAACGGGGTCCACTCCGTGGCGTCTTCGGTTAGGGCAAAGGCCACAAATTCTTCATCGCCGCCGAAATGGGTGCGGTATTGGCAGAGCGTTTGATCGTACGTGTAGCCCACATCAAACCATAACAAATTGTCGTCCCCAATGTCCCGCCCCCACCAGATACGCAGCGTATCCTGCTTCCAAAACGCGCTGGGGCCGTCGTGGAAGTAGATCCCCATCTCGTCCACGTCGTTGTCGCCGTCCACGTCGGTGTAATCCAGCACCGCGTCCACCGTCCCGTCGGCTTGCCAATCCGCGATATACAAATCGCTGTCCAAATCGGGCTCCTGCCCTTCCCGCAGATCGCCGTCTTCGTCAATCACCCGGACCAAGAGGGGCCGGTACTTCTCCGGATGGCGGGAATCGGTGTCAATGAACCAAACTTCCTCCGGGCGGCCGTCTTGATGGGTGTCCACATAAATCCGCTGGCCACGATCGGCTTGCAATACCTGTTGGTGGATTTCGGGATTCAAAACCACCGCCTTGCCAAAAACCTTTTCAAACAGACGCTGCTTGATGCTCGTTTCGGATGGGGATGACGCGGGCACTATCCACAGGCAGCCGGTTACGATGCCGATCGGTAAGAAGAAGAAATTCCGTTTCATGATTCTGCTCCCTGGCTTTGTTCGACCGCGCGCAAGGCCGCGGCGGCTGCGTTGACGGTTTCCTCCACGTCGCGTTCCGTATGCGCCGTGGAGACAAACCACAACCCCTCGGGAATGACACGCACGCCGCGTTCCTGCAGTTCAATCCAAAAGCGGCGCGCGAGCGCTTTGTCCGCCTGCTGCGCCGTCCGGTAGTCGGTCACGGGCACTGAGGGTGAGGGCACGAAAGAGACATGAAACACCGGCGGCACGCCCCGGATCGTCAGCGGCAGGGAGGTGAGGGCCGCCAATTCCCGCAACCGTTCCATCAGACGGCGCGCGGTCGTTTGCGCTTTTTTCAACATGGCGCCCTCATTGGCGCTGAGAAAATCCAGCGCCGCCCGCACTCCGGCCATAACCGGCGGATTGGCATTGTACGTCCCCGCGTGCACGGTTTTCAATTCACCGAACCACCGCATATAAGTTTCCTTGCCCGCCAGGGCGCTGACACACATGCCTCCCCCCATGGCTTTGGCAAAAACGGCCAGGTCGGGAATGACCTGATAATACGCCTGCGCCCCGCCCAGCGCGACGCGGAAGCCGGTGATGACTTCATCGAAGATCAGCAACGCGCCGTGCTGATCGCACACATCCCGCAAGCCGGCGAGAAAACCCGGTTGCGGCTCGATCGCCCCCGCGTTGCACATGATCGGCTCGGTGATCACGCCCGCGATCTCATCGCCATGGTGTTCAAACAAATTCTGGACCAATGCCAAATCGTTCCATGGCAACACGAACAAGTTCGCGCCGTCCTCGGGAGTCTGGCCGAGCGAGGAAGGGAACAACTTCGGCGATTCGCGCGGATTATCCGGATCGAGCGGCGGCGCGAAATTCCACGCGATGTTGTCCAGCCAGCCGTGGTAATGCCCCTCGAACCGCAGAATTTTCTTCCGGCCGGTGACCGCCCGGGCCAGGCGCAAGGCGGCATGGACGGATTCGGATCCCGAGGAAGCAAAGCGCACCATTTCCGCGCAGGGGACCAGTTCGCGGATCTTTTCCGCGGCGAGGATTTCCAATTCCGTCTGTCCGGCGTACATCAGGCCTTTGTGGAATTGCGCGGTAACGGCCTCGATCACTTCCCGGGGCGAATGGCCCAGCAGCAACGGCCCGCGGCCCAGCACATAATCGATATACTCATTCCCGTCAACGTCCCACACCCGCGAACCTTCCCCCCGTTCATAAAACAAGGGAAACGGTTCCCAGTTCGCGCGGACATTGCTGGATATGCCTCCTGGAATCACCTGCCGCGCCCGGTCTAATAAATTCTTGGATTGGTCAGTTTTCATGGCGAAAGCCTTTTGGGACTCATCCTTTACGTGCGTACTTTTGTTTTGATCCCTGATTCGCGTCTCTTGGATAGGATCGATGAAATCCACCCCCCCGGTCCCCTCTCCCTCCAGAAGAGCGGGCCAGGGGGAGGGTATTTTTTAAGATCCAACTTTTATGTCCGCTCTCATCCTGGAGGGCCCTCCGCGGGAGGATCGGCGTGAGGGAAATCCTGATCCCTGCCGGTTTCTTTCCAGGAGAATTCGAAGTTCCGGAAGCAAGTCACAACTGAATTTCCTTCCCCGTCCGGCTGGATTCATACGCCGCCAGCGCCGCCGCGACGGCTTGCCGCCCGTCCCAGCCGGTGATGGACGGTTCCCGGTTTTGCCGAATGCTGTCGATGAAATCCTGCAGGTGCAACGAATACGATTCCAACCGCACCGGATCCAGAAATCCCTTGCCCTGCCAGTCGATCGGCGCTTGCGTGGCCACCGTCTCCCAAGTTCCACCGGTAAACGCCACGCGGGCTTCGCCGTAGGCGTCGATGTCCAACAGCCCCCGCTCCCCGATGACCTGGTACGCGAACTGCGAGCGGGGAAATCCCGGCTTCGGCACCTGGAACGAACAGAACAGGTAGGCGGTGCACCCTTCCGGCAAGGTCATCAGCACATCGGCGGTGCCTTCAGTCGTGCAGGCCGGATCGAGGCTGCGGCACTTGGCGTAAACGGTTTGAATCTCCTGCCCGGTCAGCCAGCGGATGTTATCGAAATTGTGAATCGCGTGGCCGAACAACGTTCCCAGGTTTTGCGGTTCCAACTGCCACTTGGGCAGGCCGGCCATCCCGCCGGGGACCATGTGATACGACCGGATGTGCTGGATCCGGCCCAGGCGGCCCGAGTCGAGGATCTCCTTGGCCTTGGCGTTGCAGATCCGCAGCCGCTGCGTGAAGCCGATGGTGCAGAAGCGCTTCCGGGACGCGCAGGCGGCCAGGATGGCGTCGCATTCGGCGACGGTGCAGGCCATGGGCTTTTCGATTAGCAGGTGTTTCCCGGCCTCCGCCGCGTGAAGGGCCTGCTCGGCGTGTTGCGCGTGCGGAGTCGCGATGAACACGGCGTCCACGTCATCGCGCGCGATCAAATCTTGATAGGATGAATGCGAAGCGATGTGATAATCGGCAGCCAGGGCCGGCGCGCGGGAGCCGCAGGCCACGCCCACCAGGTGGGCCCCCCGGGTGTACTTGGCGATGGTTTCGGCGTACGTCCGGCCCATGAATCCCGATCCCAAAATGGCGATCCCTAACGATGCGTTGGCTTGTGTCATGGCTTTTGTCCCTCGTGGCTGGCACGGCCCGCTCCACAGAACAAGAGGCCCAATCCCAGCATAATAAATCCCACCAGGAGGCTCGCAAATCCTTCCTGGACGGAAGTCAAAAGCATCACCCCGATCATCAACAAGCCCAGTGAACCGATCGAAACCCCGATCACCGGCAGGGGAGACGTGGACTGGGCCGGGGAGGTATCAGCCGGCTGGGGTCCTTCCGGGGATTCGATCCGGTTAAAAAAATTCTGAATCGCGGCGGCTTGCCGCGGCGTGCGGCGCCGCGCCAGAGTGCCGGCGAGAAGGCCAAACGCCGTGCTGACCAAGGTGCACGCGGTGATCACCGGCTCCTGGCGCAGGGACGCGTACGATTCATCCCCTCCCAGTACATACACCGCCAGTCCGGTCGTCATCCCTAGCAGCAAACCGGCGATGCCGCCCGCGTTCGAAACCCGCCGGGTGATGAGACCCGCCAGCATGGGCAAGGCCACCGGCGGCAGGAAGATGCTGAAGAGGCGGACCATCAACTGGAAGAGATCTTCCTGCCCCGGATTATTCATAACCACCCACGCGGTCAGTAAGGAAACCACCCCGACCAGCAAGGTGAAGAGCCGGGCGGCGAAGACCAACGACCGGTCGCTTTGTCCCGCTCCCGCAAACCGCTTGTACACGTCGTTGGTCAGGACCGAGGCCACGGCGTTGTAATCGCTGGAGATCATGGACATCGTGGCGGAAAACATCGCGGCGATCAACATGCCGGTCATGCCCACGGGCAGGAGCGTCCGGCAGAGGAGCGAGTAGACTTCGTTCACATTCGCGAGATCCGGGAGATAAACGCGGGCCGCCATGGCCGGGAAAAAGAAGAGGGGCGGGCCGATGACATTCAATACGGCCACCAGGTAACCGACTTTGCGCGCCTCCGAATCCCGCCGGACCGAATAGTATCTCTGCACGAGAGACCACGAGGTGCTGTAATTGAGCGCGATAATCACAAAGAACGAGCACAGGTAGATCCAATTGTATTTCGGCGTGGTGAGCGCGAAGAAACCGGAGGGGATATTCTCCAGAAATCCCGTTACACCCCCGGCTTTCATGAACGAAAGGGGCACCAATATCGCCACCACCAAGATCATCACCACAAACTGGACGAAATCGGTGATGATAACCGCCCATAACCCTCCCAAGAACGTGTAGGTCAACATGATGCCGCCGGAGAGGAGAATCCCCCAATGCAGCGGAAAATCCAATCCCGCTGAAACCAGCGTGCCGATGGCGAAGAGCTTCAAGCCGTCGTCGATCACCTTGACCGGAATCCCCAGCCAGGCCAGCCATTGCCGCAGCGCCGGGCCGAACCGTTCTTCGATATACTCCAAGGGGCTGGTGTTCGCCGCCCGCCGCCAACGGGAGGCGAAGAAATAGGCGCTGAGGAGCGACGCCGGCACGGTAACCCAATACATCGTGACGGCGACCCAGCCGTATTGATACGCGAGAGCGGAATACGAAACGAAGGTGAACGCGCTGAAGGAACTCATGTAAAACGAGATGGACGACAACCACCAGGGAATTTTCTGGCTGCCGCTGAAATAATCCTGCAAAGTGCGCATCTTCCCGGAATAATACCAACCGATCGCCAGCATGACCGCGAAAAATCCGGCGATGACGGCGTAATCCGCAAAGACCAGTTGGGCCGTATCCATGAGTATCCCGTGTCCGATGATTGCATACGGTCCACGCCGGGGGCGCGCTCGGGCTCTCCGGCGTGCTATTTAAAATTGAAACCATATAATGAAATCCGCCGCATGAATAGAGAAGGGCCGAATTCGGCCGGCCAGGCAGATCTCTGGTGGATGAATCAGGTCCTGGGAAGATTTCATCTTGAATGAGTCGCTGAAATACGGGATGGCCGTGGCCCGCGCCCACGGCATTTTGAAATGCTCCGCGCATCAGCCCGGGGATCCGCCTTTCTTTCTTCAGGTCCTTTATTCCTTCCCAAAGGCAACGTACGATGACATGGTGGATGGTCTATAATACATCGATCCCCATTGCGCGCCGGGAGAAATCCATGCCCAATCGCGTTTCCCTGATTCATGTCGAGATCCCCATGACCGAACCGTTCCGGATCAGTTCCGGCGAAGTGCGTACCAAGGAAGCGGTCTTGATCCGCATCGAAATGGATGGAATCCAAGCCTGGGGCGAAGCCTCGCCGATGGCCGGCGGATTTTATTCTTCGGAAACCCCGGATTCTTCGTGGGCGTATTTATCGGCACATGCCATCCCCCGGCTCCTCCAATCGCGGAACTTCCATCCCGAATTCGTGGCGCGGGAATTGTTGGCAGAAGAATGCGACCGCTTCGCTGCCGCGGGACTGGAAGGGGCGCTGTGGGATCTGACCGTGCAACGCGAAGCGATCTCCTTTACCCAAGCGTTGGGTGTCGAATATTCGCCGGTGGCCTCCGGCCTGGCGGTGGGCATTTATCCCACCATCGATCGTTTGATTCAGGCCTGTGAGCGCTATCTCGCCGACGGCTACCGGCGGTTGAAGATCAAAATCCAGCCGGGATGGGATGTGGAACCCCTGCGGGAAATCCGCCGTGTGTTTGGGGAAATTCCTCTCATGGTGGACGCCAACGCCGCCTACACCCCGGCCGATTTTCCTGTATTCGAACAGTTGGACGGCATGGGATTGCTCATGATCGAGCAACCGCTCGCGAAAGACGACCTGGAAGGCCACCGCCGCTTGCAAGCCCGGCTATCGACTCCCGTATGCCTGGATGAAAGCGCGTCCAGTCCCGAGACCGTGCGCCGGGCTATCGAAATGGAAGCCTGCCGGATCGTGAACGTGAAGATCCAACGCCTCGGCGGCATCCAGAAGGCCAGGGAGGTGATCGAACTCTGCGCCGCGCGGGGCATCCCCACCTGGATGGGTACCATGCCGGAACTGGGCCTCGCCTCGCTACACGCCTTATACCTGGCGCTGCATCCAAATTGCACGTATCCCACCGATGTGGAAGCCTCCCGCCGCTGGTACCAGGATGACATCATCGACCCTCCCATTACCGTGCGGGATGGATGGATCAATATCCCCCCCGAACATCACGCGCGGCCCCGGATCGATACGGCGGCCGTGGACCGCTATAGGAAACGCGCCGCCGAGTGGTATCTGGAATGTCATTCCCCCGCGCCGAACCGGATCGCGAACAAATCGGCGTCCCGCAGCGATATTCGTAACCGGATGGGCCGATCCTGAAGCGAAGCCACGTCCTTCCCCTGCGGCCAGACCACGAGTTCATCGAGCGAATCCCCGAACATCACCGCCGCCGTATCGCCGCTAAAGCCGGGGAGGGGTTCGCCCGCTTCCTCCAGAATTTCGCAACGGATATGCCCCGCGGCGGAAGTGGAATAATTGAGACGCAGCGCGGTGCCCTCGAATCGGAACGGCTTGGTCAGAACGGTGCCTTCTTGCGCGCCGGCATGCAGGGACGCGAAGCCGTCCTTGCGGACCGTGACGCGCCGCAGACGGGCGTCCTCCCATTGGTAGTGTTCGCTGTGGTACAGGCTGTATTCTTCCGGATTAAGTTCCAACAATCCCCAGGCCGGCATGATGTTGCGGTGGGTCCAGTTGCGCCGGTCGAGTCCCGGCCGGATCCAGGCTTCCAAAAAACAGCGGTCCCAATGGACGCCGTCGCGGCTGCTCATGAATACCGCGTCGGACACGCCGCTCCCTTCCCACTCCGCGATTTTTTTGCGTTCCGGCACGAAACGCTTGGGGAAGGACAAGAAAATATGCGGCGCCCGGGGATAGGGCACGCACGCGTTGGTGTAAAAATGTTCGATTGGAATCCCGGCCGCGTATTGGTTTTGCACCGGCTTGCTCCAATGCAGGAAATCATCCGAGGTGGCGCTTTGGATGGTGCGGAATCCTCCAAAATCGCCCTTGGTCCACGACCGTGAATAGCTGCGGTAGCATCCGGCTTCCGTATCCCAAAAGGCAATATTCAGCGAGTCGAAGGCCCCCTCGGTGAGGACGGGCAGCTCCTGTTTTTTACGCCAATGGATCCCATCCGCCGACACGAACGCCACGGGCGGCAGGCCGCCGAGGGCTTTCCATTTTTCGTCCGGCGGACAATGGGGATTGGCATCGAGAAACGGCGCGAAATTGTGGGCCTCCTTCCCGCGCCAGACAATGTTGTTGTCTTTGGAGCCGTTGAACTCGTAGAGCCGCAGGCGGGGGCGGGTGAAATGAATGCCATCGGTGCTTTCGGCCATGCAGCTGACCTGTTGGGTGTCCAGGTCGTCCGGGCAGTACCCCCGGTAATACAGGCGATACCGGTTCCCATCCTGGAGCACCGTGCAATACGCGCTGGAGGGGCCTTCCCACGGTTGATCGAACGTGAAGACGATTTCCCGCGGCGTGGGCGGATGCAGCCGCAATTCGGCAGTTTCCAGGGATTCGATCAGAAACAGGTCCACAAAGGGTTCCAGGCGGCCGCCAATGGAAAGCACTTCTCCGCCGATGACCAGGGCGGGGGGAAGAATCCACAGTGCCGCCGGGATGCCACAGAGTAACGTCAGGGGGGATGGGAATCGGAATATCCACATGATTACAGGGGCTCCTTCGGGGATTGGAATCCGAACCGCGCGGCATTATACACGAGCCCTCTTCCCTCCGCCACTGGGCACGCCCAAGCCGGTTTTCTGGGAATCACATGACTAGACCGGCTGGTTGCGGAAGTAGTAAGATGAAAAATGAATGATTCTTTCAATGATTTTTTGCTCTGATTCGATTGAATCGGCATTCCTTTTTGATTCAAATGCTGCTCGTTCTCCCTGTGTTATCCGTGGATGAGCTTTATCGGTGTACGAGTATGGATGGGAGCACAAAATAATCCTTTCTCCCTCTGGGAAAGGGACAGGGTGAGGGAATCCCGGAAAGGATAAAATACCTCCATTATCACCTGGGGAAAGGAAGCGCGCCATGAACGCGAAACTGGCAATCGAGGGAGGCCCCAAGGCCGTCACCAACCCGCTGCAAGGCTGGCCGCAATTCGACGAAAAGGCGATCCAGGCTGTCGAAGAGGTCCTCCGTTCCGGCAAAGTCAACTACTGGACCGGCCGGAAAGGGATGGAATTCGAACAAAAATTCGCCGAATGGCAGGGCAGCAAGTACGCGATCAGCGTCGCCACGGGCACCGCGGCCCTGCACGTGGCCCTGTCCGCGCTGGGCATTGGGCCGGGCGATGAAGTGATCGTGCCCAGCTATACCTTCATCGCCAGCAGTTTCTCCATTGTCCAGGCGGGCGCGATCCCCCGCTTCGCCGATGTCAATCTCGAAGACCACTGCATCAGCGTGGAGTCCGCCGAAAAATTGGTCAACGAACGCACCAAAGCCATCATGCCCGTGCATCTGTATGGCAATGTCTGCGACATGGACCCGATCCTGGATTTCGCCCGTAAGTACAACTTGTTTGTTATTGAGGACAACGCCGAAGCCTACGGCGGCGTTTACAAAGGCAAGAAAACCGGCACGCTCGGCCATATCGCGGGCTGCAGTTTTTGCCAAAACAAAACCTTCACCACCGGCGGCGAAGGCGGCATGGTCACCACCGATGACGAAGATCTGGCCTGGATAGCCCGCAGCTTCCGCGATCACGGCTATGACGTGCGGGAGCGCCTCAATCTGCTGGAACTGGAACAAAAACTGCCTTACATCCACAACCGGCTGGGCTGGAATTACCGCATGACCGAAATGCAGTCCGCCATCGGCTTGGCCGAGTTGGAACGCCTCGACAGGTGGAACCTGCCCACGCGCCGCCGCAACGCGTATATTCTGATCGACGCGTTGAAAAAATGCCCGCTGATTAAATATTTCCCCATCGACACGCCTGAGCGGCAAAATGGCTGGTATGTGTTGGCCTTTTCGCTGGATATTGAAAACATGAACTGCGATATCCAGCAGTTTGTGCGGGCCGTGGGAGCCGAAGGCGCGCCCTGCTGGAAAGTCTTCTGGCCTCAATGCCATACCGAAGCCGCTTTCCAAAAACACAATGCCTTCGGCCGCTCCGGGTTTCCCTTTACCTCCAAAGAATACACCAATCCGGCCAGCGTGGATTACAGCCGGGTGGAAGTGCCCAACGCCCTCTGGCACGAAAGCCATACGTTCACTTGCTTCGCCTATCCCACTTTCACGGAGGAAGACATGGGCCAGATCGCCCAGGCGATTCTCAAGGTGATTGACGCGTACGCGAAGTAAATTTGTGAAGTAAATTTAAAAAATCACGAATCTATTATTGTCTTGCCCTTTTTCTCGACAGGAGACCGACATGACGGCCAAAATCAAATGGGGCGTGAGCGGTTCGGGCGGCATCGCGCGGCGGCGGACGATTCCCGAAGGGATCACGAAAGCCCGCAATGCCGAATTGGCCGCGGTGTTTGACACGAACGCGGCGGTCAATCAAGAAGTCGCGGCGCAATATGGGGTTCAAGCGTGTTCCAGCCTGGAAGAATTGCTGAACCAGGATATTGACGCGGTGTATGTGGCGGCGCCGGTGTTCGCGCATGCCGGTCAGGTGCAATCCTGCGCTGCGGCCGGCAAGCATATCTTGTGCGAAAAACCGCTGGGATTGGATGTTCCCCAGGCCGAAGCGATGATCCAAACCTGCCGCCAAGCCGGCGTGCGGCTGGGGGTGGGATTCATGATGCGCTTCCATCCCTTGCATCAAGCCGCGCTGAAAATCATCCAGGCTGGGAGGCTGGGCAAGCCGGTCTATGCCCGCGCGCAACTGTCCTGCTGGTATCCGCCCATTCCGGGGGCCTGGCGGCAGGATCCCGCTCTGGGCGGCGGTGGAGCGTTGATTGACATGGGCAGCCATTGCATTGATCTGCTGGAGATGTTTTTCGGCCCCGTGGCGAAAGTCAGTTGCTTTGTCAATAATCTCGTCCATCCCTATGCCTCGGAAGACAGTTCTGTAATCCTGTTGTCTTTCGCCAATGGCGCGTTGGCCACCGTGGATGCTTTTTTCTGCGTGCCGGACAATAGCAGCAAAAATGTGTTGGAGTTGTATGGCTCCCAAGGCGGCATAGTGGCCCGGGGCACCATCGGGCAGAGCAGCGGCGGCGAGATGACCGCTTATCTCCAAGAGACCGCGGCCGGCTATGACGCGCAACAAGCCCGCGCGTCAGAGCAAGGGACGCCCATCACCGCCGGAACGGAAAACCTCTATCAATCGGAAATCGAGGAATTCAGCCAGGCCATCCAGGAAAACCGGGAACCCCGGGTGGGCGCTGAGATTGGACTGCAAAATCAAAAAGTGATCGCCGCCTGCTATGAATCAGCCCGCACGGGGCAGGCTGTCGCGATCCGTTGAAAGCAAGCCGGTCCTTTGGCGCCACGAAGAAGAGTTTTGACGGGATTCCTGCAGGCGGATCTTTTCTGGTATCCAGGGCAGGTGCTTGGCTGAGCGTGCAAGAAGATCCCTTCTCCCTCTGGGAGAGGGTGAAGGTGAGGGTCGTCCTGCAAAGGCGGAAGGCATCCTCTCTCGGGAATCAGGTAGATTGCTTCTGGCATCACAACTTGCAATTAAAAACGATACCAATATGAATCATCCCGAAACCATTCTGGTCACCGGCGGCGGAGGTTACATCGGCAGCGTCAATGCAGCGGCGTTGCTCCAGCAGGGCCGGCGCGTCATCGTGGTGGACAATTTCGAGCGCGGCCACCGGGAGGCGGTTCCGCCGGGGGCCGTCATCGAGACTTGCGATTTGCGTGACGAAGCGGCCCTCAACCGGGTATTCGAGGCGCATCGCGTGGACGCGGTCATGCATTTCGGCGCCTACGCGTACGTGGGCGAATCCATGACGCGCGCGGAAGAATATTTTCATAACAACTTCATCGGCGGCTATCATTTGCTTAACGCCATGCGCCGCCATGGGGTCCAGCGGATTGTTTTTTCCTCGACGTGCGCTACGTATGGCGAAGTGGACAACGTGCCCATCGATGAAACACAGCCCACCAATCCGATCAATCCCTACGGCCGCTCCAAATTGGCTTTTGAGCTGCTGATCCGAAGCTATGAGGAGGCGTATGGCATCCGGCACGCTATCCTGCGCTATTTCAACGCGGCGGGCGCGGCCTTGGAACAGGGCGAAGATCATGATCCGGAAACCCATTTGATTCCCTTGGTGCTCTTCACCGCCCTGGGCAAGCGGGAGGCCGTTTCGATCTTTGGGACCGACTACGATACCCCGGATGGAACCTGCATTCGCGATTATATCCATGTCAGCGATCTGGCCGATGCCCATCTCCGCGCGCTGGAGTATATCAAGCAAGAAAGCATCACATGCAACCTGGGCACGGAACAGGGCTATTCGGTGCTTGAAGTGATCCAAGCCGCCCGCGCCGTGACGGGCCATCCCATTCCGGTCCGCGAAGCGCCGCGCCGGCCGGGTGACCCGCCCCGCTTGATCGCCTCGGCGCGAAAAGCCCAACGGCTTCTGGATTGGAAGCCCCGCTATGTCGATATCCAGGAAATCATCCATACCGCGTGGCAATGGTTTCTTGCGCATCCCGATGGATATAAAAGGAAATGAGGTTAGAAACCATTGACCTGTTGGCCGGGATTGACTGGCAGGCCAGAGAACTTCTAATCGCCAACGGCGCGGCATGAGTATAGCCCAGGGTGTGTCAGCCCTGGGAAAAGAAGGACCACAGGAATGATTCCCTCTTTCTCTGGGAGGATGAGAGAAGCCCTTCCATAGCGAAAGGCATTCTTACTCTATAATCGAGTAAATTGTCGCCACTCGGCGAGGCGTCAGAAGCATGGCCATCAAAATCGAAGGCATATTCACACCCCACATGGTCCCGTTGGACGATCAGGGGCAAATCCACGAGGCCGAACTGCGCCGGTATGTCGATTGGCTGATCGCGCGCGGCGTGCATGGCTTGTATCCCAACGGCTCGACCGGTGAGTTCATCCGCTTCACGCCCGAAGAACGGCGGCGCATCATCCGCATCGTGTGCGAGCAAGCCGGAACCCGCGTCCCCGTGTTGGCTGGCGCCGCCGAAGCCAATGTCCGGGAAACCCTTGCCGCGTGTGAAGCCTACGCCGGATGGGGCGCGCGCGCCGCCGCTATTGTTTCTCCGTTTTATTACAAACTGAGTCCCGAATCGGTGTATGCTTACTTTCGGGAAATCGCGCTCCATTCACCGGTGGATATCACACTCTATAACATCCCGATGTTCGCCAGCCCCATCGATGTCTCCACGTTGCGCCGGCTTGCGGAACTGGAACGCGTCGTGGGGATCAAGGATTCCTCCGGCGACGTGGCCTTTATGATGCGCCTGATCGCCGCCGTCCGCCCCATCCGGCCGGATTTTGTCTTTCTGACCGGCTGGGAAGCGGTCCTCGTCCCCATGCTGCTGATCGGCTGCGATGGCGGGACCAACGCCACCAGCGGCGTGGTTCCCGAACTAACCCGCATGGTGTATGAGTTGACCAAATCCGGCCGCGTCGGGGAAGCGGTTCAACTGCAATACCGCTTATTGGAATTATTCGATACGATGTTATATTCCGCGGACTTTCCCGAAGGCTTCCGCGCGGCGGTCGAATTGCGGGGCATCCGCATGGGGCCCAGCCGCCAGCCGCTCAGCCCCAATCAGAAAATCGACCGCGCCGCTTTGCAGCGTGTGCTGCGCTGCATTTTGGCTGATTTCGGCTATGTGGATCCCCCGCCGGAAGGCTGCCCGCCCCGTTCCGGAAACTTGGAAGAAGACCGCGTCGCGCAAATCACGCAGCATGTCATCAAGGCGTTGCGGGAACGGGGGGTGATTTGAAGCCGGAAGGTATCGGCTCATTCAGGCAAGCCGCTGTCGAGTGCGCCCTGCTGGCCTAGAAATAGATCCTGGGCAAGGGTAAGGCTCTGGTCTCTTTTCGCTTCACTGGTTACGAGATACAGCTCGTTGGGTTCGGTATCGATTTCCCATGTCCCGTTATCGCGGCGGATTGGCTGCGGGTAAACCGGGACAATGCTTCCTTGCCGCCATTCGACGGCTTCCGCCTGGAAGTTGCCTGCAGAACTGTCCCATCGCACCGTTCCACCCCGCATAGTGCACAGCAGCAAGACTTCCGATTGGGACAAGGCTTGCTGATCCAAACTGATCATCATCCAAGGGCTTCCGCCTTGAATGTGGAGCCCCGTGGAGAGGGACAAGGCCGCTGAGCCGGTTGCGGCGACCGCGTGATGATTCCGGTTTAACAACACCCCGGCGGGAACCGGGTCATGGAACGTCCATTGCAATGAAACCGGCGGGCGGTTTACTGCCACCGCGGCTTCTGCGTTCCAGGATGAGCGGGGAAGGAGGGTGATCCAGGTATCCTGGCTGGATTTCATTTCCGTTATCCGCCAGACGCCGGTGGTGGCGTGAATCTCCGCGGGCGGATAAACGTCCGCTAAGGGAGTCAGCGATAAATACAAATTCTTCTGCGGATCGGATGTCAGTTCCGGATTGGAGACAAACAAATCCTGGCCGTGAAAGGTTTCCCACGGTTCGGGGGCATACAGCACACGGCCTTGGCCAACGGCGTTCTCATAGACGGCTGGCTGGCCCGGATGATCCAATTTCCTCGCGGATGCCGCCTTCACCAGCGGCAAAGGCAAGCCGGACCGGTGTTGCGCCGTTCCCGTGGACTTCACGCCGCATAACTGTTCCAGGCGGGCCGGATCCCGCATCCCCAGAGGCGTTGTGCTTGGATCGCCGGAGAGGTAAACGCATGCTCCCTCCATGGCCAATTGTTTCAAAGCATGAAATACCGCATCGGGCAACGCGTAGGCCAGCGGCGCGATCAGCAACCGCGGCGGCTTGCCGGACCAAGCGGCCAAACTCGCTTCGTTGATCACATCGAAAGGTATGTTCGCGGCCAAAAGGCAGTCGAGGGCGTTCATCAGGGAGGTATAACTCAACGATTCCGGAGCGCCCAGCCGCCAGGTGTCGGGCATGACGAAAACGGTATCCGCGGGCGTATATTCGGGATGGATCATTTCCGAAAGCAAGCGCAGATTGCGGTACAGCTGGGCCGCCGGCTTGGCCCGCAACGGATTATTCCAGGCGATCCCCCAGGGAAACACCCGGTCCGGATCGTCGCTCCAACACCAGTTTTGGATCTTCGTCACTCCCATGGCCCACGCGGTATGCGGCACCCACCAGAACAGCGCGAGTTGTTCATCGGGAGTCCGTTGGATGTGATAGTGCGCCGCGCCGTATTGGGTTTTCCAGGCCTCGTGCGTCTTGACGCCGAATTCCCCTATGTTGACCGTTTTCCCATACCAGCGCATGTCATTCCATTTCACCACAGCCATCAGGCGCGCCAGGTCCCATCCGGGCTGATCAAAATAGCCAAAATTCGCCGCGTCCATGCCGCCTAAGGTCAGACGCAGATCGATGCCGGAAAACGGGCGTTGGTAATATTCGCTGGTGATGGGATGCTCCGGATCTTCCTGGCGGATCGCCTGGCAGAGAGCCTGAATCCAGCGGCGCATCAAGCGCGTTTGGAATTCCATCCGGTCCCGGGCCTGGACGTCATACCACTGTTGGGCGTAATAGTCCCGCGCCGGCAGATTACCCCATTCCGCTTCCAATGTGGCCACCTTCCACGCCTGCTTGAGCGCTTCTTCGCTGCCATACCGTTCTTGCAGAAAATCATTCCATAACCGCCGGATATCGGGTGTGTCTTTCATCCGAAGTTGGAAATCCCCATTCAAGTAATAGATCAATCCCGGAACGTGTTTATAGCGGGCGGCGAATTGCCGGCACATCTCCGCCTGCCGGGTCAGCTCATCGTTGCCGGCCACGACGTCCTGTCCGATCAGCAATCCGGCCATGTAGGGCAGGGAAAAGCGCTGGCACAATTGGATGAACGCGTCCAGTTGCTGCCACTGCCTTTCCGTATAGATTTGATTGCGGGGGATAAACTGCAGATTTTCGAACAGGTGCAGGCCGTGATCGCGCATCGATTGGATTTCTTGAAACCAGGTCCAGGGGGAATGGGTGGGCGATTGAAAGTAATTGCCATAGGTATCGGTGCCCCACAAGCCAACCCGCCGGGTGATGCCCTCCGGCGAGGTGAGTTCGAAAGCATTGTTCTGGTAGCGGATCTTGGTTCCCTGGGAAACGATTTTTTCGCTCTGCACGCAAAAGCCCGAACGGATCGTGTCGAGTATGCTGTCCCCCGCTTTAACAACCGCCTTGAGCGCGACGAAATCCGGCGCGGTATCCGCGACCTTCCAGTGGAAGGTCAACCGCTGGGTGGATTGCGCCGCCACGGCGCAGGTCTGCGTCCTCGTGGAAAGGGCGGTTTTTGAATGGAAATCCGGCGTTTCAAAGATTAACGTCACTTCCAGATGCTGCTCGTGGGATGCCGCGTTGCTCAGATCCAAGGTGATTTGCGCGGTATCTTCCACAGCGTAGACCGGCCGGTCCGGTGTGAGGGAACGGATGAAAACACCAGACCGCAACAACCGCGCGATCGAACGCGCCAGCCGCTGCCCCTCCAGTCCGGCAAACAGGTCACGGTTGGTCACGCCGGACAATACCCACCGCGAACGGGCGAACGGGCCGGCGTAGTGATTGACCAGCGCGGCGGCCGCGCCCGAGCTCCGGCCATGATCATCCTGCACTTCGAGGAGTGGCACCCACCGGGCGTTTTGCCGCAATTGCGCGGTGGCGTCCCATCCCCGCGTGTCTCCCGCGAGCGTCCCTTGCCAGTCGAGGGGCCCGTCTGCCGCCCCGGTGACGCGGGTTCCCTGGATCGGCTGATCCGGGCTGAAAACGGTCAGCTGCGTGGGCTGGACGCGCAAGCCGTCTTCGGGGATACCAAAATGGGCGTTGATCCGTTCCTCCTGGGGCAGGCGGGCGCAGGTCACTTCATCGAACCAAAATGATCCGCCGGCCAGATAGAATCCGCCGTAAAACATCACTCTCGCGGCTTGAGGATCGATCGCCAGGGGAATTTCGTGCCGCTGCCAATCCTGATCTTGCTTGAATTGCGCGAAATCCACGAAATGCAACAGCTGGCCGTTGGCCCCGTATTGATAAACCGCCAGATAAGCGTAGCCGGTGCCTTGAATCGCCCGCGTCTTGGCGTGCGCGCCGATGAGATAGGTCTCTCCCGGTGTCACGTCCAATGGCCGTTCCCACCGGGCACCCTGCCCGATGGCCTGATTCACCACCAGCGCCGCGCGCGAACCGGCATATGCTTCCTGGTCCGTAATGGTGCAGAGCGCGGGTTGGGACGTGGTCCACCCCTCTTGTCCCTCTTCGAAGCCGCCGTTGGGAATCCGGGAATATTGCGGATCGCGCGCCCGGGCTTCGGCCGCGTCCCGGATCGTTTGATAGTCGATCCACCGGCCGCCCTGCCGCACCATGACCCGGTCGAACGCGTACCCGCCGGCACAGAACAAGTCCCCCCCGTTCTGCAGAAAGGTCAGCAGCGTCTCCTTGGCGGATAACGGAAACGAAGCGCCCGTAGGAACCACCAAGAGGTCAAACCGGCCGATGTGAAACACCGTGGGATCGGACAGTTGCGAAGCGTTCAGCTCCGCGCATTCGATGCCCTCGGCAGTGAAAGCCTCCACAAAGGTTTGCGCCGGTGTGCTGTGTCCTTCCACGGGGAAATCCGGCTCGGTGAAAATCGCCGCGCGGTAAGGGAGTGATTCCGAGGCGTAGGCCGCGCAAGGGAGGATAAATATCCCATACGTGATGAGACGCAATGAGGGAATGATTGTTTTCATCATGAACCTCGAGGGAATGGTGATACGAAAATGTAGCATATCGGCGAGCATGGGATAGAGAGGCGGTTGCTGGAAGATTCCGCGGCTGGGATCGCAGCCGATAGAAAACTCGGACGGTTCTATGGTATTCTGGACCATGAAAAGAAATCTCAGCCGGCGGGAGGGCGAACCTCCCGGGGAGCCTACTCGTAGTCTGCCGCCTGCGGATATTCTTCTTCATCCCCGGCGGGGATGAAATTCATTACGTGCACAGGGATTCTTTATCGGCAATCGGGTAATGAGTTGCGTATTTGGAATATCTGAAAAAAAAACTCAAAAGAACCTGGGAGGGTCCGATGAAACACCGCGTCTTTCGTACCGGGGATCTCGTGTGGGTGGCCGCCCTGGCCTTGGTGACTGCGTGCCAGACCATTCCGCGCGGTCATTTGGATACTACCGATCCGCTGGTCCGCCAGTTCAGCCGATTGACCACATCCTCCGTTTCCGACGCCATCGACCGGGTGACCGGCGGGCGCGGATTCATGGATCACGCTATGCGGCCGTTGTTTCCAGCCAAATTGTGCGGCCGGGCGGTGACGGTGCTGGCGAAACCATCCAGCGAGAGCGAACCGCCGAAGATGGCGCTGGAGCTGATCGACACGGAAACGCCGGGCAAAGTGCTGGTGATTGTCATGGAGGGCCCGGATGGGTGGGACGTGGCGGCCTTCGGCGGGATCATGTGCACCGGCGCGGCGGCGCGGGGATTTGCCGGCGCGGTGCTGGATGGGGGATGCCGCGATGTGAGTGAAATCCAGGCCCGGAAATTTCCCGTGTTCGCCATGGGGATCGTGCCCTCCAATTCGCTGGGGCGCTACGTGAATGTGGCCAAGAACCAGCCGGTCACCTGCGCGGGTGTGGTGGTCCATCCCGGCGATATCGTGCTGGGGGACCTGGATGGCGTGGTTGTGGTTCCCCAGGCGCGGGAAGCGGAGATCCTGCGCGTGGCCCAGGAACTGGAGGCGCGGGAAGCGGCAACCATTCAGGATGTGATTCGCCTCAAATCCATCCAGCAAGCCTCGCAGAAGAATCAGCGGATCTAAATCTCCATCACGGAAGGACGGGAATGCGACGATCAGTGCGGATTCTATTTACGGTTTGGCTGATCCTAATTGCCACGATTGACGATCCATCCGCCGGAGAAATCGCCCCTGGTGTGCATTGGCTGACCGTGAAGGAAGACGGGAGCAACCTGGGCTGGGTGGAATTTAATTCGTTCATTCTGGTGATTCAATCCACCATGCCCGGCGGACTCCCGGCCGGATGGGATGAAATCCGTACCACTTCTTCCAAACCGGTGCGGTATGTTTTTCTTACGCAGCCGGGCGGGAGGAATGGATGGGTGGATTCTCCTTTTGCGGCCGAGGGATCCGCGATCATTGGTCAACGCCAGGGAATGGAAGAAACAACCTCCGGCCTGGATTCCAATCCGCCGGCCGGCCCCGTATGGTTGTTCGATGATCGTTTGGTGATCGAGGATCCGTCCCGCCGGGTGGAATTGCTGCACTTTGGCCATGGCCTGACGCGCGGTGACGCCGTGGCCTGGCTGCCCCGCGAGAGGATTCTCTTCACCGGCGGCTTGTGCGTGCAAGGTGTCCCGCGCGATTTGGAGAAGGCCTATACCGCGCATTGGATCGACATTCTTAGCGAGTTGGAGCCGCTGGGGGCGCGAATCGTCTGTCCCGGCCGGGGCGAACCGGGTGGAGACGAATTGTTGCGCGCGCAGAAGGAATTCTGGATCAACCTGCACGCGCAGGTTCAGGATGGATTGCGGTCGAGACTTTTATTACCGCAAATCCAGGAAGGGATTCTGTCCCGCATTGCCCTTCCTGAGTCTGACCGGCCGCATTTCAAAGCGGCGGTCCAGCATGTATACCAAGAACTGACCGGCCGGATCATGCCGTTTAGCCTGGCGCGTCTGGGACTGCGGGAAGGGCCGTCGCCCACCCGGGATTCACCCGGCTGGACACCGCCGCGCAAAATTTTGGCGCAAGGGTTGTACGAAGGCCAACTGCCGGGTTTGCAGCTGGTCGCTCCGGGAGTGGAATTTGTCGAAGCCCGTTCGGAAGAAGAGGCCCTCCCGCATATGCCGGACGTGGACGCGGTGATCGGGCCGGTGACACCGGCGATGTTCCGGGCCGCGCCCCATCTGCGTTGGGTGCATATCCGCACGGTGGGGGTGGAGGCTTATCTCTTCCCGGAATTGGTCAACAGCCCGGTGGTGATGACCAACAGCCGGGGAATGTCGGCCGCCGCGATCGCCGACCAGGTACTCGGATTCATGCTGATGTTCAGCAAGGGGCTGGCGGATCAATACGAACAACAATTGCTAGGAAAATGGGTTCACGTGCGCCGGCGCCCGCCGTTTACCTTGGAAGAGAAAACCTTGCTGATTTGGGGTTTCGGCGGCATCGGGCGCGAGGTGGCCCGCCGCGCCGTGGGCTTCGGGATGCGGATCACCGCTGTCGATCCCTTTCCCGGCGGACGCCCTGCCGGTGTCCAGCGCATCGTCCCGCCGGATGAAATGGACAACCTATTGCCCCAGGCGGATTTCGTGGTGTGTTGTGTCCCGCTAACGCCGGCTACTCTACGTTATTTCAACGCGGAACGGCTAGCCTTGATGAAGCCCTCCGCTTATCTCATCAATATCAGCCGGGGCGAAGTGATCGACACGAACGCCCTGGTGGACGCCCTCCGCGCCAGCCGGATCGCGGGCGCGGCGTTGGATGTCACCGATCCCGAACCCTTGCCGGAAGGACATCCCTTGTGGTCTTTGAAGAATGTGATCCTCACGCCGCATATGTCGGCCCGCGCGTATGAAACCGACCGTCTTGCCTGGCACCTGCTGCGGGAGAACGTCCGCCGTTTTGCCGCGGGGGAACCCCTGCTCAACGTAGTAGACAAAAAAGCGGGATATTGAAGTCCATCTGGGAATTTCCATCAAAACACCGTTCCCCCCGGACCCAACACGGCTAGAATGCCATTGCTGATCAGGCCGTTGGATGAAGCGTACATCACAATCCGGTTGCCGTGCGAGATTTCCGCCGCCCAATTCAGCGCCGGCCCCGGGCTGCGCGCGGCGTATTTGAATCCCGGGCCGTACAGCAGCATGGTTTCATGGCCGCCGCCCGGCCGCCTGTCCTCATCATAGACATACCCTCCATCCCAGATCGGAGCCAAATCCGCCCGGATCCGTTGAGGTTCATGCGTTTGAAAAGGATCGATGGGCACGGAGGTCATGTACGCGACGGGTGTGGTGAGCACGTGAAAGCGGTAGGTGTGCTTTTGCCACCACTTGGTGCCGGACGCCCAGAAAAGTTCTCCTCCCGGGTAGGTATTGTGGTCGATCCCGTACATCTCGATGGCGGTGCCCAAGGCTTTCAAGTCCGAATGCGCCCGGCTGATCTTGGCCCGTATCTGGGCGTTCAGGAAGTTCGGGACGGCAATCGCCGCCAGAATGCCGATAATCGCGACCACGATCAGAAGTTCGATCAAGGTAAATCCTCGGATTTCAACACGCATGATTCATGGTTCCCTTTCCGTATGGGCGCTCAATCGCGGCAGGGTATCATACCATCCAAGGGAACCGGTTGCCACCATGGAGACTGGCTATCTTTTCATGAAACTACGGCAAGCACCGGACAGGAGAATCCCTGGATTTCCACTATCCGGGTGGTGGAATTCTTCTATAATTGGCAAGAAAAGAGCGGAGAAGAGTAATTTCCAGACATTGTAAAAGAATACCGGTAAACTTGATATCCCCTTCGTGGCGGGAATGGGTCAGCGCGTTGCGACCGGTGGATGGCGGCTTCCTGCCGGAAGGGATCCGGCCATGGGCCAGTTTCGTGAAAGGGGGGCCTGATTTTCCTGGTTCCCTTGTCTCCTTTATGAGAATCATAAGTTCGTTGTGACCGAACGATCAGGCGCCTAGCATACAGAGGAGTAATGCGTTCAAAAACCAACCCCGCGATAGTCTTTACCCATTCTTCTTCTATTTCGAGCGAATCATACCAGCGAGAATCCACCTGAGCGATTTCTGAAAAAAAGCCGATTGTATCTCGTGATCTTCTCGTGGCCGGCAGCCTGGTATCCCTGCCAATCTGGAAGAGTTGTCTGCCCGTTCCGGCCTTCATTTTCACGGATGGAAATCCGGACGGACGGTTGTAATGGCGTGGAAAGGTTCTATTTATGTCAAATGATCTATCGCGTTATCAACGGGTGGATCGAAGCCGGGGAGGGGCATGGGCTGGCATCTGGTCCATTGTATGGATTGGAAGCCTATTGAGTTTGATTTTTGCCGCTCGCTTGGCGGCGTTTGATGGACCGGAGGAATCCGCGCCGGGATCGACCGTGGTGAAATTGACGGTGGCCGAGGCTCAAAACGGCGATCAGGTGGGAGGCTCGGTGGCTGTCGATGGTTCCCGGATCGTGGCCGGGGCGTTCCGGACCGAGGCGGGCCGGGGAGTGGCGTATCTCTGGGAACAGGATCCCGCGGGGGGACAGCCGTGGCGTCTGGCGGCCAGACTGATACCGGACGAGAGGCAGGAACGGGAGTGGTTCGGTTATTCGGTGGCGGTGAGTGGGGATACGGTGGCCGTGGGAGCGTATGGCTCTCAATCCGGAGCCGGAGCGGTATATCTCTTCGAGCGGGATTCCGGAGCCGGAGACCGGTGGGTGTTAATCAAGAAGATCATGGCGTCTGACGGGGAAGCGGACGACCGGTTTGGATCCTCGCTGGCGTTTTCTGGGAATACGCTGCTGGTGGGCGCGCCGGGGAAAAAAGCAAATCAGGGAGGCGCATACCTCTTTGAACGGAACCAGGGAGGAATCCGGGAATGGGGCGAGGTTGTAAAACTGATACCCCGGGAGGCCGCAACCGGGGGCCGGTTCGGGATTGCGGTGGCGCTCGAAGGAGACACAGCCGTCGTGGGAATGGATTGGGTGGAGGATTTCCGGGGCGAGGCCATTGTGTTTGAACGCCATGCGGGGGGGAAAAACCAATGGGGCCAAGTCCAGCCGCTAAGCCACGGCGGGCTGAACCCCTTTGATTTTTTTGGATCGGCGGTGGCCGTGTACGGGAACACGATCCTCGTGGGCGCTTGCGGAGACGACGAACAGGGACAGAACGCGGGCGCGGCTTATGTCTTCATTCGGGAGAACCATCCCGAAAATCCATGGCGGCCGGTTCAAAAGTTGATGGTGGTGGACGGGGCAGCGGAGGAGCAATTCGGCTCCGCTGTGGCAATTCATGCAGATCGGTTGCTGATTGGCGCCCCATGGAACGCGGAACGGGGCGAATATGCGGGGGCGGTGTATGTCTTCGAACTGGTTGATGGAACGAATCCATCCTGGAGGATGGCGAGAAAATTGACTGCGTATGATGGCCAGGAGAGGGACCGCTTTGGCCGGGCGGTGGCGTCGAGTGGAGATGCGGTGGCGGCCGGCACGTACCACGATGATGACCGTTCCGGCGCAGTATATTTGTACCCGAACACGAACGGTCCTCTCTTTATCGTAGGATCGGAACCCTATGTTATCATGGAGGATTCTTTCGCCCATCCCATCCCTTTTTCCGTCATTAGCCCGTCCGGCGCGGTACCAACAGTCCGGGCCGTGTCCCACGATCCCGCCCTGATTCCTTCTGCTAATCTGTTTCTAACGTACCAGGGAAACAGCCAGTGGGAGCTGAGTGTCACCCCCGCTCCGGACCAGCATGGGGGGCCGGTCACGGTCACGTTGGAGGCGGAGGATGGGCAGGGAGGAACCAGCCGGGCGGTGCTGCGTATTCTGATAGATGACATCAACGATCCCCCGGTTATCACGGAAGAGGATCCCGTGGTGGTCACGATGAATCGGAACGGATTCCCTGTAGAATTTGCCCTGACGCTGCATGCCGTTGATGCCGATGGTGATGAATTGACTTGGGAGATCCTGACTTCCGCCCTGCATGGCATGGCAAGAGCGCATGGAACGGGAAACGCGGCCGAGGTCCGGTACACACCCGTTTACAATTATGTGGGTCAGGATTCGTTCACGGTTCTGGTCAGCGACGGCCGGGGTGGGATTGACACCCGGATCATCCAGGTAACGATCCGGCCGGGTGACGGCGAGTCTGGAGAAGGAACCACGAGTATGACTCCCACGCCTGATGGAGATTCGCCAACGCCCACCGGCGCTCCGAATGATAATGGCTCTGCCAGTCCCACGCCGGCCCGGGGGGAGGATAGGCCCACGTCAACACCGACACCGGCGGCCGTCACCCCGAGTCCCACCCTCACCCCGGCTCCCTCGGCCACTCCGCCCCCGGTTTCCGTTTCGATTCCGGAAGGAATGGTGGAAGTGTTCGACGATGCGTTGAGTGTGGACCCTCTCACCGGGAAGACCGGTTTCGATTCTCTCCTTGACCGCCAGTTGGTTATCCGGTGGAATTACCCGGGTGATTTCCCGGTAACGGATTGGCACATTTATGTCCGCAAGGGGGAAGGCGGGTATTTCTACATCGGCCGGACGGGAGATGGGGCGAGCCGCTGGTATACCTGGAACTCTCCGGATTTCAATGCCCAGTACCAGTTCCGGGTATGGGGATTGTATCGAAATGAACAAAACCAAAATCGTACCGTGGTGCTGAGCCAAGCCGGACCCATGGGATACAACCTGGCGGGCGGCAAACCCGTCGCTCTGCAAAAGATCAGCAATCCCGGGGATCTCGCGCCGGGGACCGCGATCGTGGTGGATGATCTGTATCACAACCGGGATCTCAGTGGCGGTTCGGACAGCGATCCCCTTTTGGAGAGGGCTCTCGCCTTGAAGTGGAATCCCGGCGAGGGCGAGTTTATCAACGCGCATGTGCAGGTCAGTACGAATGGCATTGATTATCAATTCTTGGGGCAGACCGGGGCCAACGATTTGTGGTATTTCCGTTTTGACGCGAATGGGACCTTTGCTCAGGCCGGCCCTTGGCTGAGCGGACCGCAAGACGAGACGGCTTATTGGTTCCGGATCGTCGCGTTCCAAAGCGATGGGGGATTTGTCCCGATGAACACGGGACCGGTCTTGTTTCAGGTGGAGAAATCCTCCGCGATTCCCACCCCGGGCGCGGTCGAGGTGTATGACGACGAACACGGCACCCTTCCGCTCACCGGCCGGACGGATTTTGATGGCCTGAATGAGCGGAAATTGACGATCCGCTGGGAATATGGTGAGGACTTTCCGATTTTCGATTGGCATGTCTATGTCCGGAAGGGCAGCGGCGGGTATTTCTTTTTGGGGCGCGCCGGGACGGGAACCATGCGCCAGTTGAATTGGATGAATCCGGAAATCAACGCCCAATATCAATTCCGGATTTGGGGATTGTATAAAAACGCAATGGGGCAGGATCAACCGATTGTACTGAGCCAGGCCGGACCGATGGGGTATACGCTGGAAAACAGCCGGGCGGTATCGCTGAAGAAAATCAGCAATCCCGATGACTTGCCGCCGGGTCAAGCCATCGTGGTGGATGATCTGTTGCATGGCGCCGATTTGAGCGGCGGGGTGGATGTGGATCCCCCCCTGGAAAAAGCCCTGGCGCTGAAATGGAATCCCGGCGCAGGAAAATTCGTCAATACACACCTGTTTGCCAGCACGGACGGGGGGACTTACACGTACCTGGGCCAGACCGGCGCGGA
>ERZ795060.386-NODE-386-length-60855-cov-5.175263_pt1 | contig 60855 bp, 54 predicted proteins | sample MGYA00375144_ERZ795060 | MGnify/ENA primary metagenome ERZ795060 (study PRJEB30189, sample SAMN05720157) | activated sludge metagenome | isolation source: anaerobic digester from wastewater treatment plant | place: Japan | collected 2015-05-15 ... | reverse complement strand
CCTTTTATCCCTCTTGCAAAATCAATCCATTCAAGACCAAATCCATCATAGCAGTTATAAGGGAAAAGTTCTTCTTTTTCTTCTTCTGTTAAACTATTTAAAAATTCTTTTTCTATTTCTTCACTTTTTATTACTTTTTCGTTATTCAAAATTATATCTCCACCATTCTGGAAAGGATGAAAAACAAATCCTTTATCTTTTATGGCTCCATTTTCACCTGAATACATTCCAAAATTTAAATTAAATCCAGGTGCAGACCTTGAATAAACCCAGTTTATAAAAATCCCGCTTTTAAATTTTATGATAGCACTCCATGTATCTTCTACATCTGCCCTACCCTTTTTTAAAAATGGAACCTCTTCTATTATTCTTGAATCAAATCTCTTTATTTCACAATATACATCTTCAACTTCTCCAAAAAGATATAAAAGCATATCAGCAAAATGATGACCGCTATCCATAATCATTCCACCACCACTTAAAACTTTTATTCCTCTCCATTTTAAAGCATATTTGGTATAATCAAAAGGTCCATTCATAACTAAATTTACAAGAGCAAACCTTATATCACCCAAATATTTTTTATTCTCAATAACCCATTTTATACTTCTTGGAGATAAATATCTTCTTACATTTTCAGCAACTGATAAAACCAGATTCCTTTTTTTTGCTTCATTCACAAGTTTCTTTCCTGCTTTTAAAGTCAAAGCAAGTGGTTTTTCTATCATAATATGATAATTGTTTTTGAGAAGTTCAAGTCCTATTGTATGATGAAGAAAATGAGGAAGACATAAAACAAATCCATCACATATTTTTTTTGAAATTATCTCCTCGTAATCAGTAAAAATAACTGGTTCATTTTTTTGAAACTCTAAAATCATTTCTTTTTTTTCTTCTGCATTTTCTATTCTTTCATCACAAAGTGCGGTTATTTCTATTTCTTTACAACCATTTTCAGCAAGTATTTTCACCCCATCAATATGACATTTACTTATCCCTCCACAACCAATTATCCCAATTCTAACTTTTTCCATCTTTTTCTCCTTTCTTATAAATATCATATGTTTTTTTTGCCAGTTCTGAAATTTTTGCTTTACTATAACCTGAAACTCCTGTTTCTACTTTATTATTCAAAACCTTAATCCATTCAGAGGGTAAATTTTTCTTTCCAAACAATACTCCGAGAATTGAACCAACAGTTGCTCCATTACAATCGGTGTCAAATCCAGCATTTACTGCCTTACATACTGAATCTCCAAAATCTTTATTACCCCATAGAAGACCAATTACAACAATCTGAGCATTACTTATTACATGACACCAGTGATGTGGATTTTTCTCATTCCATTTATTATGGATAATATTTACAACTTCTTCATATGAAAGATTTTTTTCTTTATAATTTAATATTTCTTCTATACCCTCTGCTAATCTTGATTTTTGAGGTATAAAACTCAATGCATTTTTTACAATTTTTTTAATATCTTTTTCATAAAAAGCAATTGATATCATTGCAGTTATAAACATTGCTCCATAAACACCATTTTTTATATGAGTTACAGAAGCATCTTTATATGCAAGTTCAACCCCTTTTTCAGGATTTCCAGGTGTTATATATCCATAAAAATCAGTTCTTATCTGTGCACCTATCCATTCTCTGTAAGGATTTCTGAATAAAGCAGAATAATCAGGAGAAATAAGATTTACAAGATTTTTATATGTAATTCTTTCTGCAGTACATGTTCTTAAAACAGGAAGTTTTTGTAAAAAGTTATAAGCAAAATCAATTGCTGAAAAATTAAAGCCATATTTTTCTATCAAAGTAAGAGCAAGAACAGTATAGTTTATATCATCATCCTCAACCATATTTTTTATATTATTGATAAAAGGAGCATTTCTGTTAATATTATATTTTTCAAGTATTTCTTCATTAAAATCACTTCTCATATAGAATCTTAAAGGAAACTGTCCTGTATCTTTTAAAAAATTTTCAATTTTCTTTTTACTCCATCCCTCAACTGGTTTTCCAAGAAGACATCCAGCACATCTACCAAGCCAGCCACCATAAATTTTATCTTTTATTTCCTTTTCAGTAAGTTTATTTTCAATTTTAAAAAAATTATTGTTCCATTCGCTTTTTATATCTTCAAATTTTATTGGTTCAAAGTATTTATAATCCTTTTTCTGTGGTAATTTCTGACATTTATCAAAAAGAAAAAATATTTTTTCCTGATATTCTAATGGATTTTTGTTTTTCAAAAAATTTTTCATCTCTTCAAATTCTTTTTCTATCTCTCCAATATCTCTTCCTTCATCAATTAATTGCTGTTTTTCAATATCTAAATCTTTATCTGTGAAATATAAACCACTTATTCCAAAAAACATTTTTTAAAATATAATAGGTCCGTTTTTCTCTGCGGATTTATATATACCCTCAATTATTTTAACTACACCTATTATTTCTTCCTTTTTTGTAATTGGCTGTTTTCCTTCTCTAATACACTCAATAAAATGTTTAACCTCTTCAAAATATGTATCTATTTTTGGAATCTCAGGGATAATATCACTTACTACTCCATTCGTTTCAGTATAAATTCTGACTGGATTTTTATTATCAAGAGGGTCTGGTAATTGTGCACCTGCTTTTGTTCCAAATAAACTACCTTTAAGTCCAACCTCAGAATTTCCAGCCCAACTTGCCTCTACAAAAAGAACCGCTCCATTTGAAAATTTAACAAAACCATTTGCCAAATCCTCTACTTCCATTTTTCCTGTAGGTTTATCTCCTTTCCTTGTTTCAGCAGGAGGCCATCCACCGTCAACTGCTTTATCCTTAAACTTTTCAAATGTCGCTCCAAAAACTATTTTTGGGTCTGTTAACCCTGCAATATATAAAACCATATCTATCATATGAACTCCAACATCCATCATAGGACCTCCACCAGCAAGTTTTTTACTTGTAAACCATGTTCCAAGGCCAGGTATTCCTCTTCTCCTTAAATAACTTGCTTTTAAATAATAAATCTCTCCAAAAAATCCATCATTTACAAGTTTTTTCAAAACAACCGTTTCTCCAAGAAATCTTCTCGGAAAAGCACCCATAAAAACTTTTTTTGTTTTTTCAACAGTTTTAAATATGTCTTCTGCCTCTTTTACAGTTAAACATATTGGTTTTTCACATAAAACATGTTTCCCGTTTTCCATTGCTTTTATTGACTGAACAGCATGAAATACATTAGGAGAACATATAACAACAGCATCCATATCTTCTTCAACCATTTTTTCCCAGTCAGTAAATTTTTTTGGAATATTAAACTTATCTGCTACATAATTTAACTTTTCTTCATTTATATCACATATTGCTTCAACTTTAACACCATCTATTTTCTGAAAATTTGGGATATGTGCTACCTGAGAAATACCCCCTGCTCCTATAATTCCTATCTTTATCATTTTTTACCTCCTTAAATTTTTAATATTTTACTTTTACAACTTTGTTTTTTTCCATTGCCTCATTTGCATATAAAGTAAACATAAGAGATTTATAACCATCTTCATAAGATGATTTTATTAAGGACTGATTTTTCGTCCTGACCGCCTCTATAAATGCACTATCTTCTTTAAGTAAAAGGTCTCCTTTTTCATAAATCTCCTCAATTTTATTTCCATAGTTTATCTTTATTTTGTGTCTTTCTGTGTATTCAATAGTTTTGTCTTTAAAATAAAAATCAAGTCCACATTTACCTGGGACTTTCAAAAAACAACCTGAAAATATAACTCCAAAAGTCCCATCTTCAAAATAAACACTAACCGCAGAAGCATCCTCAACATTATAATTTTCAACATCTTTCATAAGTCCTACCCTCTTTACTGCAAAAACTTCAACAGGTTCTCCAACAAGATATCTTGCCATATCAAAAATATGTGTTGTTTGTTCAACTGCCTGTCCTCCTGACATTTCTTTTCTTCTCCACCAGTAAACACCAGGCATTCCTCCAACCCACCAGCCAGCAAAAAATCCAAGATTACCTTCAGAAAAAAATGGCTTAATATAGGCAATTATATCCTGATATCTATCTTGATAACCAACAGCAGTTATTAAATTTTTCTCTTTTATTTTCTCAACAATTTTTTTAACCTTATTTTTATTTAAATGAATTGGCTTTTCAACAAGAAATGGAATATTTTTTTCTATACACATCTCCTCCTGTTCTTCATGAGCAAAAGGAGGGACACATATATAACAGGCATCTAATTCAAGTTGTTCAAGCATTTTCTTATAGTCAGTATAAACTTTGCCTCCAAATTTTTCACTTGCTGCTTTTGCTTTATTTTCATCCACATCACACATTCCTACAAATTTCACTCCTTCTATTTTTGATAAAGCATTCATATGAGCATTTGCAATTCCTCCACAACCAATAAAACTAATTTTTATTTCCATTTTTTATTTCCTCCTTTTAAATTTTATTCAAAATATTTTTCATAAAATTAAAACTTTTTCTTAAATTTTCTTTTCTTGGTTCAGGAACTCCACATTCAAGAACCATATAATTTTCAAAATTAATCTTCTTAAGTGCCTTAAATCCACTTTCAAAATCTGTATGTCCCATACCAGGTAAAATTCTATTACTATCAGCAAGATGAACATGAGCAATCCATTTTCCTGCTCTTTCTATTGATTCAGCAATATCTGCTTCTTCTATACTCATATGGAAAAAATCTGCCATTATTTTTAAATATGGACTATTTATCTTTTCACAATATTCAACCGCCTGTTCCAATCTGTTTAAAAAATGTGTCTCATACCTATTTAATGGTTCAAGTAATAAAGCACATTTTGTTTCTTCTGCTTTTTCAACTATTTCTGGTAATTGTGAAAATAGCAATTCTTTTTCAAGTTCATAAGCATTTTTATAAGGAGTTAAATCAGGGACTTTTGGAGAACCAAAAATTGGAACAAGAATTAAACCAATTACTTCCAGTTCTTTACCTATTTCAAGCAATTTTTTTATATCTTCTCTTGCTTTTGTTCTGTTTTCTTTTTCTGCTTCAAGTAAAAAATTTCTGTAACCAGCACATATACTTGAAATCTTAATACCTATCTTTTCTGAAATTTTTTTATATTCATCAATTTTTTCAGGTACCTCAAGTAATCCTCTTCCCCACACCTCTATTCCTTCAAAACCAATTTTTCTTGCAATTTCAAACTTTTCACTTAAATCTCTTCCAGGTAAAAGCCCCTCCTGACATCCTATTTTCATCTTTAACCTCCTTTTTTGATTTAATATCTTTGATTTTAAAAATTAAATATAGCACTATAAAATTTTCTGTCAAATTTTGACTGATAGTATTTTAAAAACTAAAATTTTTCTATGCGCGTGGGTGCTCATTTATGGATTGGAGAAGGAATTGAAAAAACACTGGAATACTGTGAATATCTGGGATGTAATTGTTTTCAAATTTTTCTTTCAAATCCGAGAAGTTGGAAAAGAAAAGAAAAAAGCATAGAAGAAATAATAAGGTTCAGAGAAAAAATAAAATTAAAAAAAATAAAACCGATTGTAATTCATATGCCTTACATTTTAAATGTTGCAGAAAATAATATTAAGGAAAAAAAGAAAATTGTACAACTGCTTGAAAAAGAAATTGAAGAAAGTGAAAATTTAAAAGCTGATTTTTATGTTTTACATCCGGGTTTTCATAAAGGAATTGGAGAAAAAAAGGGAATTGAGAATGTTATAAATACACTCAAAAATTTTTCAATCAGTAAAATCAAAATATTATTAGAAAATACATCAGGACAGGGAACTTCTATTGGATATAAATTTGAACACTTTTCATTTCTATTTGACAGATTAGGAGATAATTTTGGAGTGTGTTTTGATACCGCTCATGCTTTTCAGTCAGGATATAATCTCAAAAATTTTGAAAAAGTTAAAGAAAATATTGAAAAATTTATCCCTTTGAGTTATATTTTATTAATTCATGCTAATGATTCAAAAACAGAACTTAATTCAAAAACAGACAGGCATGAGCATATAGGAAAAGGGAAAATAGGAATAAAAGGTTTTGAAGAAATTATAAAAGACGAATATTTTGGAAATTTATCCTATATCATAGAAACACCAAAATTAAGTTTGAAGGAAGATAAAAAGAATATTGAAATTCTAAAAAAAATAGGAGAAAAATATGGAAAGATATGAACCTGAAAAGATAGAAATTAAATGGCAGAAAAAATGGGAAGAAAATAATGTTTTTGAAGCAAAATATGAACCAAATAAAAAGAAATTTTATATTCTCGAAATGTTTCCATATACTTCTGCACAAATTCATATGGGTCATGTAAGAAATTATACAATTGGAGATGTTGTCGCAAGATATAAAGTTATGAATGGATATAATATTTTACATCCAATTGGTTATGATGCTTTTGGATTACCTGCTGAAAATGCGGCAATAAAACAGAAAATTCATCCCAAAGAATGGACATATAATAATATTTCAACTATAACAAGACAGTTAAAACGACTTGGAATATCCTATTGCTGGGAAAGAGAAGTAATAACCTGTGACCCTGAATATTACAGATGGAATCAGTTTTTTTTCATTCAATTTTTCAAAAGAGGTCTTGCATATAAAAAGAAAGCACCTGCTAACTGGTGTCCTTCCTGTGAAACTGTTCTTGCAAATGAGCAGGTAATTGACGGAAAATGCTGGAGATGTGGTGAAATTGTAGAAAATAAAAATCTTGAACAGTGGTTTATAAAAATTACTGAATATGCTGAAAGATTACTTGATTTTTCTGGTATAAAAAACTGGCCTGAAAGAGTAATAACAATGCAGAAAAACTGGATTGGAAAAAGTGAAGGATGTGAAATATATTTTTCTATACCAGAACTTGAAGAAGATATTAAAGTTTTTACAACAAGAAGTGATACTTTAATGGGTGTAACTTATATTGTACTTTCACCATATCATCCATTAGTTGAAAAAATAATGAAAATAAGTTCCAGAAAGCAACATATACAATCCTTTATAGATAAAGCAAAAAAAGCAAGTTTAACAGTCGCTGATATTTTAAAACTTGAAAAAGAGGGAGTTGAAACAGGAATATCTGCAATTCATCCTGTAACACAGGAAAAAATACCTGTCTGGATTGGCAATTATGTTTTGATGGAATACGGAACAGGTGCTGTTATGGCTGTTCCTGCTCATGACCAGAGAGATTTTGAGTTTGCAGAAAAATATAATTTACCGGTTAAAATAGTGATTAAAAATCCAGATTGGGAACAAATGCCGGAAAAAATTGAAAAGGCATATGAAGGACCTGGAATTATGATAAATTCAGGAATTTTTGATGGACTTGATAGTGAAAAAGGAAAAGAAGAGGTCAGGAAATATTTAGAAAAACATAATAAAGGTAAAAAAGCAGTATATTATAGATTGAAGGACTGGTGTATTTCAAGACAGAGATACTGGGGAACTCCTATTCCAATCATTTATTGTAAAAAATGTGGAATTGTTACAGAAAAAGAAGAAAATTTACCTGTCAAACTTCCTGATAATGTAAAAATAACAGGAAAGGGAGAATCACCTTTAAAATATGTACCTGAATTTTTGAATTGTAAATGTCCTGTTTGTGGAAATGATGCAGAAAGAGAAACAGACACAATGGATACTTTTGTTGATTCATCCTGGTATTTTTTAAGATATGCTTCAAAAGATATTCAAAATAAACCATTTGATAAAAATGAGGTTAATTACTGGATGCCTGTTGACCAGTATATTGGAGGGATAGAACATGCAATTTTACATTTACTTTACAGCAGATTTTTCGTAAAAGTTTTGAAAGATATGGGATATGTTGATTTTGAAGAACCATTTGAAAATTTATTATGTCAGGGTATGGTGATAAAGGATGGAGCAAAAATGTCAAAATCTAAAGGAAATGTGGTTGACCCTGAGGATATAATAAAAAACTATGGTGCAGATACTTTACGGCTCTTTATACTCTTTGCTGCACCTCCTGAAGTTGACCTTGAATGGAGCGCAAAAGGGATTGAGGGTTGCTGGAGATTTTTAAATAGAATCTGGAGATTACATTTTGAGATAAAAAATTATGATTTACTTAAAGGCAAAAATGATGAAAATTTAAAAATTATGATAAATAAAACAGTAAAAGGAGTAACAGAGGATATAGAAAAAGAATTTCAATTTAACACCGCAATAGCAAAAATGATGGAATTTGTTAATTTCCTTTACAGAGAGGTAAACGAAAAAACTATTTCAAAAAATTTACTGATTGAATCATGGAAAAAATTTATTAAGTTACTCTATCCTTTTATTCCTCATATTTGTGATGAATTATGGGAAAATTTAGGTGAAAAGGAATTTTTATTTAATGAGTCATGGCCTTCTTATGAAGAAACAGAAATACAGGGAGAAAAAATAAATATAGGCGTCCAGATAAATGGAAAAATAAGAGGTAATATTGAAATACCTTCTGAGTATGATGTGGAACAGATTTATGAGTTAATAAAAAACTCTGAAAAATTCAAAAAATTTATTGAAGGAAAAAATGTAGTCAAAAAGATTTATGTTAAAAATAAGATTATAAATATAGTTTTAAAAGATTAACCCTCTTTCTTTTCAATTTCTGATTCTTTTTTCTCTTCTTCCTTCTCTTTTTCCCTCTTTTCTTCTATTCTATCTTTTATATCTGAAATTCCTGCTGCAACAGCAATTATTCCACCAAGTATAAGCATAACAACTAACCCTCCACCTATAAACCATTTTGTTGCCTGTCCGAGAGGACCTGGAAAAATAAGCCACAATCCAATCGCTATTGCTATTATTCCACCAATTATAGCAGTCATTCTTTACCTCCTTTTTAAAATCTTCAATTAAAAAACCACAAAAAAATTTTATATCATTATAAAAATTTGTCAATTTTGGTATCTTTTATCATCTGTTTTATCTGATTTATTATTTCCCATTTGTTTTCAAAATTCCAGAGTGGATAAATGGAATTATTCTGGAATAATGGGTCAGAAAGGGGTAAATGAGGATAAAGATTTTTTGCAATTTCAAAATCAACCGTTTCAGGAATAGGTGAATATTCAGCCATTTTTATTTTAACAGGATAATTTTTTAAAACTTTTATTGTATTTATTACTTCTTTTGGGGTCTGCCCGGGAAGTCCTGCAAGTATATAAACACCTATTTCTTTTTCTGTAAATCCTGCATCTACAAGATTTTTTATACATTTTTCAAATTCAGAAAAATTTACTTTATAACCTGATTCTTCCCTTCTCTTTTCCTCTATTGTTTCAAGTGAAAGGCGGATAGTTTTAAAGTTTACATCTTTTAAAATATAAGCAACTTCCTTTTCTATAAATTTTGGATGAATTCCATTAGGTGTATGAAACCTCAAATTTTTACCTGTTTTTTTAATTCCCTCTAATATTTTATAAAGATGGTTTTCAAAATCAAAAAATAAAGCATCATCATAAAAAGCAATATCTTCTAATTTAAATTTCTCAACATTTTTAATTATTTCTTCTACAACATCATTATGGTCTCTTTTTTTATATTCAGGTTCAATCTGTTTTATTCCACAGTACCAGCAGGAAAATGGACATCCATAAGAGGTTTTTACGACAAGATAATCAAGTTTTTCATACACATCCCAGTATGTCTCTATTTTCTCAGGTATTTTAATATTTACACTAAATTTTGAAGAAAACTCACAGGCAAACTTTAAAATATCTTTCCCTTTAAAAATATAATCAACTCCTAAATTTCTTGCATCATCATAACAGAAACTTGCATAAATTCCACCGATAACAATAGGAACTTCAGGATATAATTCTCTCACCACCTTGATAATTTCTTCAACTCCAAAAACCCAGTAGGTCATCCCTGTTGTTATAAAAATAAAATCCGGATTTTTTAAATTATTCAGAAATTCAAAAAAAATCTTTAAAGGTAAACCAAATCTTTTGTATTTTCTTGGAATATTTTTATAAATTTCTGGTTTTTCCACTTCTTCATAATAATAATTTCCACATCCAAATTTCCCTTTTTTAATTTTTAAGTTTTCGTAAAATCTGTGGTTTCTATCCATAAAATCAAAATAAAAAATTTCAAAACCATTTTTCTTAAATAAATCTATTATTTTTAAAAAACCAAGTGGTTTTGACCATAAATCATAAGCAGAGAAATCATAAACAGGAGGATTTATAAAGAGAATTTTCATAATATTTCTACTTTTCTTTCACCCTCTTTAACTTCACCAATAACATATGGTTTGAAATTATATTTTTTTACTATTTCAAAAATTTTTTCTATGTTATCTTTATCAGCAATTAAAATAAGTCCAATTCCCATATTAAAAACATTAAACATTTCCTTTTCTAGTATTTCCCCTGCTTTCTGAATAATCCTGAAAATTACAGGTATTTCCCATGAATTTTTATTTATTACACATTTTACTTTTTTTGGTAAAACCCTTATTAAATTTCCTTCAATACCCCCTCCTGTAATATGAGCAGATGCATTTATCAATTTTAAAGAAAATAACTCAAAAAGCAAAGGAGAATATATATATGTTGATTTTAAAAGTTCCTCTCCAAGAATTTTTCCAAGTTCATCATAATATTTATGATAATCTCTTTTTTTAAAAACCTTCCTTATAAGTGAAAATCCATTACTGTGAACTCCATTTGAAGATACACCAACTAAAACATTCCCTTTTTTAACCTTTTTTTCATCAATTATTTCATCCTTTTCAGCAATTCCAACACAAAAACCAGCAAGGTCAAATCCATCCTTTCCATAAACATCCTTCATCTGTGCTATTTCTCCTCCTATTAAAGAACAATCCGCCATTTTACATCCTTCAACAATACCTTCTATAATTTCTTTTTCCCTATTTCCTTTAAGTTCTCCAACAGCAATATAGTCAAGAAAAAATAAAACTTTTGCTCCGCAGACAGAAACATCATTACAATTCATTGCAACAAGGTCAATACCGAGATTTTTAAACAATCCCATTTCCTGACCGAGTAAAATTTTTGTTCCAACTCCATCTGTAGATGATACAAAAACAGGACTTTTGTAATTTTGGGGAATTTTAAAAAAACCACCAAATAATCCAATATCTCCAATCACATTTTCTGTAAATGTTTTTCTTGCTTTACTTTTTATAAATTCAACAAGTTTTCCTGCCTTATCCTCATCCACCCCTGCTTTTTTATAATTTATACTCATTTTTTTCCTCCATTTTTTGACAATATTTTTTTTATTATTATAATCTATTTCATTATGGAAAACATAATAAATTCTTTAAAGAAATATGAAAGTGTAAAAAATATAGTAGGACCTTTAATTCTGGTTGAAGGAGTTGAAGGTGCTGGTTATGGTGAACTTGTTGAGATTTTGCAGAGTGAGGAAAGACGGCTTGGAAAAGTTCTTGAAGTTGAAAAAGATAAAGCACTTATTCAGGTTTTTGAAGGAACTTCTGGTTTAAGTTTAAGTGAGATCAGAGTTAGATTTACAGGAAAACCAATAGAATTCGGTGTCTCTCCTTCTATCCTTGGAAGAATTTTTACAGGACTGGGGAAAGTAAGAGATGGTGGACCTGAAATAATACCTGAAAAATATCTAAATATAAATGGTTCTCCTATAAATCCAACAAGAAGAGATTATCCATCTGAATTTATACAAACAGGTATTTCAGCAATTGATGGACTTAACAGTTTAGTAAGAGGTCAGAAACTACCTATTTTTTCAGGTTCAGGGTTACCTCATAATTTACTTGCAACCCAGATAGTAAAACAGGCAAAAATTTTAACTGAAAAGGAAGAAAAATTTGCTATTGTTTTTGCTGCTATGGGAATTACTTTTGAAGAAGCAGAATTTTTCCAGGAAGAGTTTAGAAGCACAGGAGCAATTGAAAGATGCGTAATATTTATTAATCTTGCTGATGAACCGGCAATTGAAAGAATATCAACTCCAAGAATTGCATTAACTGCTGCTGAATATCTTGCTTTTGAACTCGGTATGCATGTTCTTGTAATTTTAACTGATATGACAAATTATGCAGAAGCATTAAGAGAAATATCAGCAGCAAGAGATGAAATACCCGGAAGAAGAGGTTATCCTTCTTATTTATATACAGACCTTGCAACAATATATGAAAGAGCAGGAAGAATAAAAGGAAAACCAGGTTCAATAACTCAAATTCCAATTTTAACAATGCCACAGGATGATAAAACACATCCAATACCTGATTTAACAGGATATATAACAGAGGGACAGATAATTTTATCAAGAGCATTGCATTTGAAAGGAATTTATCCACCTGTGGATATATTAACTTCATTATCAAGATTGAGAGACAAAGGTATAGGGATTAAAAAAGAAACAGGAGAAAAACTTACAAGGGAAGACCATCCATATCTTGCAAGTCAACTTTTCGCATCATATGCGAGAGGTAAGGAAGCAGAAGAACTTGCAATGGTTCTTGGAGAGGCGGCTTTAACAGAATCAGATATTGCCCATTTAAATTTTGCAAGAAAATTTGAAGAGGAATTCATAAATCAGGGATTGAATGAAAACAGAAGTATTGAGGAAACATTAAATCTTGGATGGAAATTAATTAAAATGTTGCCAAAAATAGATATTAAGAGAATCCCTCCTTTCATAATGGAAAAATTCTGGAAGGATTAAAATGAAAATAAAGGTAAATCCAACAAGAATGGAATTATTGAAATTAAAGAAAAGAATTGCTATTGCAAAGAGAGGACATAAACTTCTGAAAGACAAAGAAGAACAACTTTTAATTGAATTCAGAAAACTGATTTCTATTGTTAAAAAAGAAAGAAAATTGATTGAAAATGAATTTATTAATTTTTGTGAAAAGGTATTAATTTTAAGAGGTTCAATTGATGAAAAAAGATGGAATTCGCTTTTAAAAATACCATTTATTGAAATCAAATACAGTTTAAATAGAAAAAGGATATTTAATATTCCTGTAAATGAAATTGAAACATATATTTCTGGAGAATTTGTTTTTAATTATTTTCTCTCTCCCTATGAAAATTTTATGATTAAAGAAGGGATGAGGATTTTAAAAAAACTATTTATTTTATATGGACTTGAAAATAAATTGATAAGTTTTGCGGAAGAAATTGAAAGAACCAGAAGAAGAGTTAATGCCCTTGAATATGTTTTAATTCCAAATATAGAAGAGGCAATAAGGTATATTCAGATAAAACTTGATGAATATGAAAGAACCTCTCTTACAACCCTAAAACATCTAAAACTTATAGAGGGATAAATTTCTAAACAGCTTTTTATAAAACTTATTGTTCTTTATTTTTATCGTCCTCTACTTTATATTCTGCATCAACAACTTTTTCATTTTCTTGTTTTCCTTCCTGACCTGACTGACGACCCTGACTCTGTGCGCTACCATAAGATTGCTGTGCTTGTTGGTATAAAATCTGAGCAAGTTTATGGGATGCTGTCTCAAGTTCTTCTATTCCTTTTCTTATCTGGTCTGCTGTTTTTGTTTCTGAATCAATTATTTTTCTTAAATTGTTTATTTTTTCCTCTATCTCTTTTCTTTCACTCTCACTCAATTTATTTCCATGTTCTTTCAATGTCTTGTTAACTGTATAAATTAAAGAATCTGCCTGATTTGAAAGTTCTGCTATTTCTCTTAATTTTTTATCTTCTTCTGCAAATCTTTCTGCTTCTTTAACCATTTTTTCAATTTCTTCCTGAGATAATTTCTTTGAACCGTTTATTCTCATAGATTGTTCTTTTCCAGTTCCAAGGTCTTTTGCAGAAACATGTAAAATTCCATTAGCATCAATATCAAAAGTAACCTCAATTTGAGGAATACCTCTCGGAGCAGGTGGAATACCATCAAGATGAAATCTACCAAGAGAAAGATTATCCTTTGCCATAGGTCTTTCACCTTGAAGAACATGTACTTCAACAGATGTCTGATTATCAGTGGCAGTTGTAAATATCTGACTTCTTTTTACAGGAATAGTTGTATTTCTTTCAATTATTTTAGTAAAGACACCACCAAGTGTTTCAACTCCAAGAGAAAGAGGTGTAACATCAAGAAGTAAAATATCCTTATCTTTCATCTCACCGGCAAGAATTGCACCCTGAATTGCTGCTCCAATAGAAACACATTCCATAGGGTCAACTCCTCTTTCTGGCTGAATTCCGATATAATCCTGAATAAATTTCTGAACTATTGGCATTCTTGTAGGACCTCCTACAAGAATCACTTTATTTATTTCTGACCTTTTAAGTTTCGCATCTTCAATTGCTCTATCCACTGGACCTTTGCATCTATCTATAATTGGAGAAATGAGTTCTTCAAGTTTTGCTCTATTTATTTTCATTATTAAATGTTTTGGTCCTGTCTGGTCAGCTGTGATAAAAGGTAAATTTATTTCTGTTTCAACAACCGAAGATAATTCTATTTTTGCTTTTTCTGCTGCTTCCTTTAATCGCATCATAGCCATTTTATCATTCCTCAAATCTATACCTGTTTCTCTTTTAAACTGTTCTACAATATATTCAATTAATGCATTATCCATATCTGTACCACCAAGTTGTGTATCTCCACTTGTTGATAGAACTTTAAAAACCCCACCCATCATCTCCATTATAGTAACATCAAGAGTTCCTGCACCAAAGTCAAAAACAAGTATCTTCAATTCTTCTTTAAGTTTATCAAGTCCATATGCTAGTGAAGCAGCGGTTGGCTCATTAATTAACCTTACAACTTCAAGACCAGCAATAGTTCCTGCGTCTTTTGTTGCCTGTCTCTGGTTATCATTAAAATACGCAGGAACAGTTATCACTGCTTTTTTAATAGGATAACCAAGAAAATTCTCAGCATCTTTTTTAATTTTCTGTAATATAAAAGCAGAAATCTGTTCAGGAGTATATGTTTTTCCATATATGTGATATTTAAAATCTGTTCCCATTTTCCTTTTTGCTGCAAAAACAGTTCCTTCAGGATTAACTGCTGCCTGTCTTCTTGCTGGTTCACCAACAAGAACCTGTCCATCCTTTGTAAATGCAACATAAGAAGGAAATGCCTTACCACCAACAATAGTAGTACCCTCTGCACTTGGGATTATAACAGGTTTATCTCCTTCCATAATTGCTGCAGATGAATTACTTGTTCCAAGGTCAATTCCTATAATTTTTTCTGCCATTTTTATTCCTCCTTTTTTTTTAATTTAGATGAGTTATAAATTAAAGAAGTTTCATTAAAATGAATAATATTAAAATCTTAAATGGGCGGTGCAGGACTTGAACCTGCGGCCCCTACCTTGTAAGGGTAGTGCTCTAACCACTGAGCTAACCGCCCTAATAGATTTATTTTACAATTTTTATAATTTTATGTAAAATACTTTTATTGATGTTTGTGAATCTATATTGACAAAAAGAAAAAATATGATTAAATAAAACAAATTAAAACAAAAAGGAGGAAAAAATGGCAAATGATTTATTAAATGGGATTAAGGAAAGTGTAATTAAAGGTGATATGAAAAAAACAGAAGAATTAGTTGATAAAGCAATTAAGGAAAGTTTGCCTGTTGAAAAAATATTAAATGAGGGTTTGATTGCTGGAATGATGGTGGTTGGAGAAAAGTTTAAAAATAATGAATATTATGTCCCTGAAGTTTTAATAGCAGCAAGAGCAATGAATAAAGGAATGAGTTTACTTGAACCATTAATTGTACAGGCAGGAATAAAACCAATTGCCAAACTTGCAATTGGAACAGTTAAAGGTGATTTACATGATATAGGAAAGAATTTGGTTGTTATGATGTGGAAAGGTGCTGGCTTTGAAGTTCTTGACCTTGGTATAGATGTTCCACCAGAAAAATTTGTTGAAGCAGCAAAAAGCGGAGTACAGGTTATTGGAATGAGTGCACTCTTAACAACAACAATGGTTCAAATGAAGGAAACAATTGAAGTTTTGAAAAAGGAAGGTGTAAGAGATAATGTAAAAATAATTATTGGTGGAGCACCTGTAACTCAGGAATTTGCAAATGAAATTGGTGCTGACGGCTATGCACCTGATGCTGCAAGTGCAGTAGATAAAGTTAAGGAACTTATTAATTTATAATGTGAATAAATTTTATTATTTAGTATTCTCTTATTTTGCAGGAAGTATTCCATTTGGATATCTGTTATGTAAATTATTCAAAGGGATAGATATTCGCAAATTTGGAAGCGGAAATATTGGTGCTACTAATGTTTATAGAGTTTGCGGTTGGAAACTGGGAATTCCTGCCTTAATTCTTGATATTTTAAAAGGATTTATTCCAGTTTATACAGGTAAAATTCTTATGTTTTCAAGTCCTTTTATCCTTGCAAGTGGTATTCTTTCAATATTAGGACATTCTTTTTCTATTTTTTTAAAAGGGAAAGGTGGAAAAGGTGTCTCAACAAGTTTTGGTGTTGTTATAGGACTATTACCTCTTCCTGCTTTAATCTCATTTTTTGTCTGGATAATCGTAGTTCTTTCTACAAAATATGTTTCTCTTGGTTCAATTACAGGAGCACTTTCTTTGACAATTTTTACTTTTATATTTAACAAAAATAGTTTCCTTTTTTATGTGAGTATTTTTATCTTTATCTTTATAGTTTATACACACAAGGAAAATATTAAACGACTTTTAAATAAAAAAGAAAACAGGATTGTTTTTCCATGGGAAAGAAAATAGGAATACTTGGAAGTGGTGGCTGGGGAATTTCACTTGCTCTTCTTCTTAATAAACTAAAAAATAAAGTTTTTCTCTGGGAACCATTAAAAGAAAATTATGAAATTTTAATTAAAAAAAGAGAGAATATTAACTATTTCAAAGGCATAAGAATTCCAAAAATAATAGAAATATCAAATTCATTAGAAGAAACTGTTTTAAATTCTGAAATTTTAATTATAGTTGTAAGGTCATCTTTTTTCAGGGATACAATAAAAAAACTAAAATTATATTATCAAAATCAACCTATATTAATTGGGACAAAAGGACTGGAATTAAACACAGGGAAAAGAATGTCAGAAATCTTGAAAGAGTTTATTAAAAATGATAGTTATGCAGTACTTTCGGGTCCCACAATAGCAAAAGAAGTAGTAAAAGGTTATCCCACTGCTGCTGTTGTTGCTTCTAATAATAAAAATATTTCGGAATTTTTTCAGCGGATAATAAGTTGTGAAAACTTCAGAATTTATTCAAGTAAGGATATAATAGGAGTTGAAGTTGGAGGAGCATTTAAAAATATTATTGCTATAGGAGCAGGAATAATTGATGGTCTTAAACTCGGAATTAACACAAAATCATCTTATCTTACAAGAGGTTTAAATGAAATGATAAAAATTGGTACTTTTCTTGGAGGGGAAGAAAAAACATTTAGAGGACTTTCAGGTATGGGTGATTTGATAACCACTTCATTTTCAAAATATAGTAGAAACAGGTCATTTGGAGAAGGGATTGTAAAGATAGGAAAAGAAAAATACTTAAAAAATGCAAAAATGGTAATTGAAGGAATCCCAACTACAAGAGCATTTTATAAATTGAGCAAAAAACTTGATATTGAACTTCCAATTACAGAAGCAATTTACAGGATTATTTATAAAAACAGTGATGTAAGAAAAGAAATAAAAAAACTTATGCTAAGGGAACTTAAAAAAGAATGAAAGGTAAATTTTATTACATAAAGGATGTATCAAAATTACTGGATATTCCCTCTCATATATTGAGATACTGGGAAAAGGAATTAAACTTTAAAATAATGAGGGACAAAAAAGGCAATAGAATTTATACAGAAAATGATATTGAAATGTTGAAAAATGTGAAGTTAATGATTTATAGAGATGGTTTTAAGATTAGAGGAGTAAAGAAAAAACTGAAAGAGAAAAAATTGGAAAATAAAAAAGAATATGTTAAATTATTAAATAAAATCTTAAAAAAAATAAAGGAAATAAAAAAATGTTTACAATAGGAGTACTTGCTTCTGGAAAAGGGACAAATCTTCAGGCAATAATTGATTATATAAAAGAGGAAAATTTACAGATAAAAATCGGGGTTGTGATAAGTGACAATCCCCAGGCATATGCACTTGAAATAGCCAAAAAAGATGGAATAAAAAGCATCTGTATACCCTGTACCAAATATAAAACAATACTTGATAAAGAAACTGAAATTAAATATGTTGAAGTATTAAAAGAAAACAACGTAGACCTTGTCTGTCTTGCTGGATTTATGCGAGTATTGAAAAGTACATTTATAAGAAATTTTCCAAACAGAATTATAAATATCCATCCATCTCTTTTACCATCTTTTCCCGGTCTTGAAAGTTGGCGTCAGGCACTTGAATATGGAGTAAAATTTACAGGTTGTACAGTCCATTTTGTTGACGAAGGTATTGATTCAGGACCAATAATACTTCAAGCAGTTGTCCCTATCCTTCCGGAAGACACACCTGAAACACTACATAAAAGAATTCAGGAAAAAGAACACATTATATATCCTCTTGCAATAAGATTAATCGCAGAGGGAAAAGTAAGTATTGTTGGGAGAAAAGTTTATATAAAATGAAAAACGAAGAAATTATTATCAGAAAAAGTAAGTTAAAAGATGTACCATCCATAAGACAGATAGTAAATAAATTCGCAATGGAAGGAAAAATGCTGCCTCTTTCACTAAATCAAATTTATGAAAGAATAAGAGATTTTACTGTACTGGAGAGAAATGGAAAAATTATTGGGTGTGGTGCCTTAAAAATAATATGGAAAGACCTTGCTGAAATAAGGTCTCTTGCAGTAAAACAACAGTTTCAAAAAAAGGGATACGGGAAAAAAATTGTTGAAGTTTTATTAAAAGAAGCAGAAGAACTTGAAATTAAAAGAGTTTTTGTTCTAACCTATAACCCTGAATTTTTCAGCAGGTTTGGATTTGAAAAAATTTCAAAACAGAAACTTCCTCACAAAATATGGGTGGATTGTATAAACTGTCCGAAATTCCCAAGGTGTGATGAAATTCCAATGATGAATATATTAAAAAAATGAAAAAACTCCTTTTTTTAATTTTATTTTTTTCAAGTTTTTGTTTTTCAAAAGTTTTTATAAAAGATGAAATAAAAATAGATGGTTCTGATGAAGTAGTTTTTGTAATCGGAGAAAATCTTATTTTATCAGGTGAATTTAAAAACGAACTTGTTGGAATTGGAAAAAGTATAAAAGGAAATTTTAAAATAAAGGGTGATTTTATTTTTGCTGCTTTAAATCAGGAAATCGCTCCTGATATTGAAAATGACTTTTACTCTGTCGGAAATAAAATAATCTTTAATGGCAGAACAGGAGGAACTTTCACATGTATAGGTAGAAATATAATTTTAGAAAATACAGAGATTGATGGTAATTTAAGGTTAATGGGAAATAGAATTACTTTAAAAAATGTAAAAATTAAACAAAAAAGTTCTATTTATGGAAAAGAAATAAAAATATCCGGAGTTTTTTCTGATATTAATTTACACTGTGAAAAAATTGAAGTTGAAAAGGGAACAGAAATTTACGGTGACTTAATATATTATTCTGATAATTATCCTCCTAAAGAACTTTTTTCCAATGTAAAAGGTAAAATTATATGGAAACCATCCTATGGTGGAAAAGTAAAACAAAAAACAGAAACTTTTAAAAAAATAAAATTTTTATATTCTTTTTTCTCACTACTTTTCCCTTATTTTTTACTTTTATTTTTCACCCCTAATTTACTTAAATCAACAACTTTAACATCTGGAAAAAGTTTTATAAAATCATTTTTTTTAGGTTTATTTTCAATCATAATTTTCAGTTTTTTTATTTTAATTTTTCTTATTACTATTATAGGGGTTCCGACAGGTCTAATACTAATTACATTTTTTGCTTCGGCACTTTATCTATCAAGAGGTTTTATATTCATTTATCTTGGAAGAACCATTTTATATAAATTAAAAGATAACAGAATTATATGGACTCTATCAATTTTTTTAGGAATTTTAATTTTTAATCTTTTATCCCTGAATTCTACTTTGAAAATAATAAGTAATATAATTTCAGCGCCAGTAGGATTTGGTGCTTTATTAATAGATAGAGTAAAATTATTAAAAAAACTTAAAGAAGAAAAAATAATTTAAGGAGGAGGTAAAAAAATGAAGATAGTGATTGCATATTCTGGAGGACTTGATACTTCTGTCGCTATAAGATATTTAAAGGATAAGTATAATGCTGAAATAATTGCTTACACTTCAAACATCGGACAGAAAATAGAATCATCAGAAATACTTGAAGAAAGAGCAAAAAAAGCAGGTGCAAAAAAATTTTATTATGAGGACTTAAGAGAAAAGTTTATTAATGAGTATATAATACCTGCTCTTAAAGCAGGAGCAATCTATCAGGAGAAATATCCACTTGCAACATCTCTATCAAGACCATTAATAGCAGAAGGAGTTATAAGAATTGCAAAAAAAGAAAAAGCAGATGCAGTATCTCATGGATGTACAGGAAAGGGAAATGACCAGGTAAGATTTGAGTTGACTTTTAAATATCTTGCTCCAGATATAAAAGTTATTGCACCATTAAGGGAATGGGAATTTAAATCAAGAGAAGAAGAAATTGAATATGCAAAAGAAAAAGAAATTCCGGTTTCTACTACAAAGAAAAAACCATATAGTATTGATGAAAACTTATGGGGAATATCTATTGAGTGTGGAGTTCTTGAAGACCCTTATACAGAACCACCCGAAGATGCATATCAGATAACAACTTCTCCTGAAAAAGCACCGGGAAAACCGGAATATATTGAAATTGGATTTGAAAAAGGTGTTTTTGTTTCTCTGAATGGGAAAAAATTAAATCAGATAGAGATAATAGAAAAACTGACAAAAATTGGAGCAAAGCATGGAATAGGAAGAATTGATATGATTGAAGATAGACTGGTAGGTATAAAATCAAGAGAAATATATGAAGCACCAGCAGCAGTAATTTTACATACAGCACATAATGAACTTGAAAAACTTGTATTTTCAAGAGATTTATATGAATTTAAAAAACTTGTATCAATAAAATATTCACAGATTATTTATTTTGGTCAGTGGTTTTCTGAATTGAGAAAATGTCTTGATAAATTTGTTGAAGAAAGTCAGAAATATGTAACTGGAAAAGTAAAATTGAAACTTTACAAAGGAAATTGTATTGTAGTTGGCAGAAGTTCACCCTACTCTCTTTATAAAGAAGAACTTGCTACATATACAGAAAAGGATATATTTGACCACAAAGCATCAACAGGTTTTATTGAAATTTTTGGACTAACAAGTAAACTTGAAGGTGAAAGGAATAAATTATGAAAAAAGAGAAAAAGGTTAAAATTGATGAAAAAGAAGTTAATACAAAAAATTTTTTAAAAGCAGTACTTTTTGATTATCCTGACTGGATACCTGTTGGTGTTGGAATTTTACCTGCTGCCTGGTTTAAATATAAAGAGGGACTTGAAAAAATTTTGCTTTCACATCCTGTTATATTTCCAAATTATAAAAAAGGAAGTTTTGAAAATATAAGATTATCTCCTGAATATAAAAAGGGCAAATTTGTAGATATCTGGGGAATAACGTGGGAAAATTTAGAGGAAGGGATCTGTGGTGCACCTGTTGAAGAACTTGCTCCATTAAAAAACTGGAATGATTTTGAAAATTATAAGTTTCCAGACCCTTTAAAATATGATAGATACGGAAATCAGATAAACTGGGAAGAAATCAGGAAAAATCTTGAAAATTTAAAAAAACAGGGAAAAATTGCAGGAGGTGGTTTATTTCATGGTTCTATGTATATGCAACTTTATTATTTAAGAGGATTTGAAAATTTTATGATTGATATAGCAACAGAAGAGCCAAATTTAGAAATATTAATTAATATTGTTTTTGAATATAATATGAAAATTATTGAAAAATGGATAGAAATTGGTGCAGAGATGATTTATTTTGGAGATGACCTTGGTCTTCAAAAGTCATTACCTATAAGTCCAGAAAAATGGAGAAAATATATAAAACCTCCTTATAAAAAAATGTTTGAAAAATGTGTTGAAAATGGTCTTATAATTTATTTACATTCAGATGGATACATTCTTGATATAATTCCTGATTTGATTGAATGTGGACTTGATATGGTCAATCCACAGATAAGACCAAATACATTAAAGGGTATTGAAAAGTATTGTAAGGGGAAAATAGCGGTAAATCTTGACCTTGACAGACAGTTATTTCCATTTGCTACAAAAAATCAAATAGAAGACCATATCAAGGAAGCAATTGATACACTTGCCTTACCTGAAGGAGGACTATCTTTAAGTGTGGAAATAGGACCGGATGTACCCCTTGAAATAATTGAAACAATATGTAGTACCCTGGAAAAATTAAACTGTCATGGATGGTAAAACGGAAATTTATGTAGGAACAAGTGGCTGGCTTTATGAATGGAATGAAGGTAAAAGTTTTGACTGGTATGTTGAAAATTCTAATTTAAATTCAGTTGAACTAAATGCTTCCTTTTACAGATTCCCATTTCCAAATCAGATAAAAGGATGGGCTAACAAATGTAAAGATATAAATTTTTCAGTAAAAGTTCATAGAAAAATAACACATTTATTGAAATTAAGTCCTGAAAGCAAAGATGTATGGAATGATTTTAAAAATTTATTTTCTCCACTTGAGGAAAAAATAAAATTTTATTTATTCCAGATGCCTCCATCTTTTTCCACTGATAATTTTGAAAGAATAATAGGATTTTTTAAAGACTTCAAGGGAAAAGAAAAAGTTGCGATTGAATTCAGGCATAAAAGTTGGTTTTCAGAAGAATGGGTTAAAAAAATTGAAAAGATTGGTATTGTTTTTGTAAGTGTTGACAGTCCTGAAATAAAATCGTTTATTGTAAAAACAAACGATACCATTTATTTAAGATTTCATGGAAGAACTGGATGGTATTCCCATAATTATACTGAAAAAGAATTGGAAGAAATAATAGAAAAAATAAAAGTACTCAAACCAAAACAAATTTATGCTTACTTCAATAACAATCACAATATGCTTTCAAATGCTTGTGAATTTTATAAACTTCTTAAAAACTTACAAGAAAAATGAAAATACCTTTTGATAAAAAATTCAGATGTTCTTTCTGCAAGAATTTTCATAATGTAGGAATTGAAAATGTAAAATACGGAAAATTAAAAGATATTGAGAATTTTATTAAAAAAGAGGTGAAAAGTGTAAATAAAATTATGATTATTTGTGATTATAATACATGGAAGGTTGCTGGTAGAGAAATAAATGAAAGAATAAAGAAATACAATTTAATACCTGTAATTCTAAAACCTAAAAAAGAAAAAAGAATAACTGCAAAATATGAATATGTGGAAGAAATTGAAAAAAATATTAATGGAGTTGATTTAATCTTAACGGTTGGAACAGGAAGTATTACAGATTTGGGGAAACTGACTGGAAATAGGTATAAAATACCTGTTCTCTCTTTTCCAACTGCACCTTCAATGAATGGATATACTTCTCCTGTTTCTGCATATATAAAAGATGGAGTAAAAATAACAGTTCCAGTTTCTCCTTGTAAATATGTTTATATTGATTTAGATATAATCTCAAATGCACCAGAAGAACTTATAAAAGCAGGATATGCTGATTCACTTGCAAAATGTTTTGCAAATGCTGACTGGAAAATATCTTCAATAATAACAGGTGAAAAATTCTGTCCATTGCCATTAAAAATTGTAAGTGAAGCAGAAAAAAAGTATATAAATAAGGGAAGGTTATTATTAAAAAGAGATAAAAAAGTTATAAAAAATCTGATGGAAGGATTAAATCTTGGTGGTATTTCAATGATTATTGCGGGCAGTTCCTCTCCTGCATCTGGTGGAGAACATCTAATCTCTCATTTTCTTGATATGTATGCCTGTATGAAAAATATTGAACCATTTGCCTATCATGGATTACAGGTTGGTACAGGTGTTTTTATAAGTTCTCTGATATATGAAAATTTGAAGAAATTAAGTGAAACCGAAATTGAAAATATGATAAATAAAAATAGGATTGATTATGAAAAAAAATTAAAAGAATTGACTTTTATATTTCCAAAAAGCAGAGTAGTTTTAGAAGAAATATTCAATAAAAAAATAAAAGTCCTGAATAAATTGAGAGAAAAATTATCAGAAAAATGGGAAGAAATTAAAAAAAAGGCATTTTCAATTGTCTATTACCCAGATGAAATAAAAAAATTCCTTGAAAGTGCTGACTGTCCTGTTCATTTGAAAGAAATATGTGAAAATAAAAACTTAATTTATAATTCTATTGTTCTTTCAAGATTTATAAGGGAAAGAATTACAATTCTTGATGTTGCAGATGAAATTGGAATTTTAGAAGAAATAACCAGAAATTATATAAAAAATGAATGAAAAAGAAATAATTGAGTTTCTGAAAAAAAATTTTAAAAGTAAAGAGGCGGTTTTAGGGATTGGAGATGATTGTGCAGTTTTTGAATATTCAAAAGATTATTATTTGATTTTAACAACTGACTGTCTTGTTGAGGATGTACATTTTGAAAAAGAAAAATTTAATTTCTATCAGATTGGGAAAAAAGCAATGGCAGTAAATTTAAGCGATATATGTTCTATGGGTGGACTTCCAAAATTTGCTTTAATTTCTCTGGGTTTACCAGAAGCAGAATTTAGGATAATCAAAGGACTGACAGAAGGAGTTAAAGAAATGAGTAAGAAATATAAATTTGAAGTGATCGGAGGAAATCTTACAAAAGCAGAGAAAATTTTTATAGATGTTTTTATGATTGGTATTGTTGAGAAGAAATATTTAAAAACAAGAAAAGGAGCCAGACCCGGAAATTTTATATATGTAACAGGTTGCCTTGGTGCTTCCCAAATAAAAAAACAGTTTAATCTGAATCCCCCTGTTTTTGAAATAAGAAAATTGGTTAAAAAATATAAAATTTCAGGTATGATTGATATTTCAGATGGTCTTTCTTCTGATTTAATCAAACTTGTAGAAAGCAGTAAAGTTGGATTTAAATTATATCTTGAAAAAATACCTGTATCAGAAGATGCAAAAAATATAAGTAAAAATGAGATTGAAAGTATAAAACATGCTTTAAATGATGGTGAGGACTATGAGGTTTTATTTACTGCTGAAAAAGAAGAGAAAATACCAGAAAAAATTGATAAAGTAAAAATTACAAAAATTGGAGAGATATTAAAGGAAAAAAAATATATAGGAGTTTATAAAGGTAAAATATTTGAAATGAAAGATGAAGGTTTTTCCCATTTTTAAATTTTCCGAACCCGGTTCGGTTATAATTTTGAAGTGGCTTTTAATTTACTTTTTAGTAATTACTATTTTTAGGAAATATCAACCACCTTTCCTTTATTTAATCCTTTCTTTTTGTTTTTTTATTGGCTATATTTTAAGAAAATTCAACCTTTATCCAGGAAAACCAGAGCCACTCATACTTGACTTTTCCACCTTCTTAATTTCTCTTTTATTTTTCTTTCTTTCAAAATTTTTCTTTCAAATTAATCTTAAAATCTCCTTCTTAATAATCTTACTTCCCCATCTAATTTACAACTTAATAAAATTTTTAAAAAATTTTGTTTAAATTCTATTTCAAAATTAAATTTTTCACTGAAAATCACACTAATTTCTCTTTAATATCACTTTTTATAGACCCTGTAAACTGCTTCTTGACCCGGAGCTAACCAGTGAGAAACTCTAATATTTTCTTTCCCTCTATTTATTAGTATCGCAGAATATGCCTTCCCTTCATATTCTTTTCCATCCCAATCCCATGAAAAAACACGGATATTTTTCCCAGTAAAAGTTATTGTACAATATACATTTTCTTTCATACTATTATTTACAAGCATAATATAAGGTCTTCCAACAATATCAACAAATTCTCCTATTAATAATGGATGATTTTCAGGCATACAAGATATTTGCGAAATTAAAGATTCTTTTGGATTAAATTTACTCCAACCCCCACTTGCTTCTGGATAAAAAAACACCTTTCTGGATACTAGTTTTGTAAACAAATCTCTATAATGTTGATGAAAATTTTTATGAATTAATCTCAAATTATAATAAGTTTCTGTTAATTCCCAAAGTTCATTTACTGGTGAAAATCTATAATTTGAATGCGGAATCCTCATATAATAAAAAAACCATAAAATTCCATTTGCACCACAAGCTAATGATGTATTAAATTGCCATCTTAATTCATCGTAATTTGGACAGCGATAGTTAAAATGTCCGACACATAAAAGTGTTGTCCAAAAAGGAATACCTTTTTTTAAAGATACTTCTCTAAATATTCTTAAATTTTCAAAATAAGTTTTTACCCCTTCTTCATCAGGATTCATTTGAAAATAACAATCATAACTTAATAATTCAGTATTACTTTTTTCAATATAATCTTCCAAAAATCCAATCCAATCAGTTGTTCCTATTCTTCCTTCCACGCCTTTAAAAAAAGGTAAAAGATTAACAAATGGAATTAATTTTGGTTCAATTTCTCTTTGGATTCTAACAGATTTGACTACATCTTCCATTAAATTATAGCCAGGTTCATCACATAGAAAAAATCCAAATAATGCAGGAAGTTTACCAAAATCAAAAATGCTTTTTTTGACTTCTTTTTTGTATTTAGATATATTTATGTTATTTTTTACTATACATCTTGGGTCCCACAAAATTACCTTTATACCATATTTATTACACCAATTTAAAATTTTAATCATAAGTTGTTTCTGTTTTTTATCATCTGGTTTAAAATCGGGACCATGAACTATTGTAAAACCTGCATCAGCCCATTTTTTAATCTCAGAGAGATTATAAATTTTACTATGTTTTTCTAAATCTGTATAATTCCAAAACCCTATTGGAAATTTACCGTTAAGAAATGAAACATTTTTTTTGATAATCCTCCCAATGTTTCCCTCAATAATAGATGATATTTCTTTAAAAGAAAATTTTGTATTTTGGGGAAGATAAGATTTTATTTCTGCAAAAGAAATTTTATTCATTATTTCTCCCCTTTTTATGTTTAAATTTTTTTTTCTTTAATTTTAATATTTTTACATCATATCCATCCAAAGGAATAATGAAAGAATTATTTTCTATAACATATGTTTCTCCTGTTTTCCCTTCATCTGTTACTTCTTCTACAAGAAATGGATTTAAGCCCAATAATTTTGTATTAATATTTACTTTTACTTTTACTGGTTGAGAGTTCCAAGTACACATAATTAATAACATTTCTTCATTTCTTTTTAATAAAATTGATTTAACTTCATCATCACTAAAAGAAAGGGGATAATTTTCATCCCAATAATTATAAACTTCACAGTCATTTTCTCCATATCCAAAATTAAATAGAATTTCCCATAACTTTTTTTCTATGTTTGTTTCTAATGGTGTTTTAATTTCATGTACTACCATAGTTCCAAATTTTGTTTTACTTATTTTTAACAATTCATCTTGAGTTAATTTTGTAGTCCCTCCACTAATAGAAGCAAGAGCAAATGGAATATTTCCAGATTGTCTTCCTATACTTTCTGTTCTCAATAAATCTGGAGAATATTTTTCTTGGGATGGTCTTGATCCATAAAACCACTCAAGGTCAATATTACCCTGATTCCAGACAAGGTATGGAATTATATGTGTATTTGTCATATGGACAAGCATTATGGGTTTTCCTTCTTCAGGAGAAAGCTGTTGATGTAAAATCCATATTCTTTTGAGATATTCCCGATGTCTCCAAATATTTGCGGATGGTTGAATTTTTCCGTTTGGCAAAAAATAGGCATCTGAAGTTTCCATATCATATGTTCTTTTAGGATATGCATTGTCAAAATATAATCCAATTCCTCTTCTTATAAATTCAGCAGCAAACCAACATCTGAAATCTATATAACTTGGTGCAAGATTATATATTCCCGTATACTCATAACCACCACCCCATTCATATTTGAATATTTTTGTCTCTGGATGATATTGTGATATACTATGAAACTCTTCCCAGTAAACACTGAAATAATCTGATTTTTTAGAAGCCATATTTAAAGAAATCTCGGCAAGATTAATGATAGATTTTTTGTCCTTCATGTCCTTAGGTAATTCACCTGAGAGATTCCTTCTCTCCCATCCCTGAATAAATTTTTTGGTATCTGTACCTTTTGCCACTCTTACTTCCTGCATTTTTGTCAAAATACTCATATCTTTATTTAATGGATAAACTTCTTTCATAATTTCTCCACATCCCCAATAAGTAGAACCCATCCATACAATTGTTTTATAACCCGGATAATACTGATTAAGTAAAATTTTTCTCCAATCCATAGGCATAGGTTTAGCAGGAGTAGCCATAAGTCCAAATACTATATGTCTTATTTCTTCAATTTTTGAGGGCTTTTGAATTAAATTTACTTTTAATTTTAATATTCCTTTTTCTCTTTCTAAAATAAGACATGGTGGCTGTTTTTCCCAGTCAATTATCCATCCTTTATCATTATCAGCAAACCAACAGATACCTCTTTCTTCACTCCCTAACCAAATATAGGGCTTAAAATTTCCGTACCAGTTTCCATCAGAAAATTGAGAACTTGTCCATATAACCCCATCTCCCTTAGGTAAATATCCTGCAGGATTTACTCTTAAAGAAGTTGTACACACATGAAACAAAGGTGTTAATTTCTCAATTAAAGGAATCTCTAAATATAGGGATTTTATTTCTTTCTGACTTGGTAATAAATCCATTTCTACCTTCATACATCCATCATATTCAGTTGTACATTTAGTTTTAATTGTTATAGGAGAATTGACAGTTTCTCCTTCATAAATTACATAACTTTCACTTATTTTTGTGAATTTACCCTTTCCTTCTAATTTCTCTCCATCTAAAATAAATACCATAGGAGAAGCAAGCAATTCTTTATAATCACTTTTCTCTTCAACTCCTTTTGCTTTTATTGAACTCCATAAACCAATGTTATCTTGGATATATTTTCGCAAAACTACTTCAACTTCTTTTCCATTAACTTTAATTGGTAAAAATGGTTTATATACCTTATCAGTGATTCCAAATTTATTCCCTTCCCATTCAAATATTTTTCTTTCAAATTTTCTTATAAACTCCTCTTTATACCCATTTAACTTTAAATTGACTGTATACTCTCCTTCTTCTATTTCACCTAACTTAATCTTTTGTTCATAAGGATTTTTTTCCCAGTTCAATTTTGAGGAATATATTATTTCTCCTTTTTTATTTGTAACTAATATTTCTCCAGAATTAATATCTTTCCACTCTTCACCTAAATAACTTGGATCAATTCTTATCTTTAAAATTCCGTAAGTTGGTAAAAAAGCTACTCTTACTGCATTTGCTGGATTTGGGCCAACCCTTACTGCCCATTTTTCCTCTGGTGCTTTTGTCCATAAACATCTATACATCATATAAATTTCATTATTATCCATTGATGAAACTTTTAAATCAAAATAATGGTCAGCATCTGCATGAAATCTGTTCTCAGGGACTTTAAACTCATATATTTCTGATGTTTTTGGTAAAATATTTAAAATTTTTTCATCAGATAATGATGGCATATTTGAAGAAAAAATTTCAATTTTTGCTTTTATTTGTTTTTCATTATTTGTTAAGTTAAGAATTTTTACTTTAAAATGTGGTTGACCTTCAAAAAATTTTTCACCAAGGTCCAGTATTTGAATGTTTACAGATTCTCTTTTTAAATAAATTCTTGTATATTCAAACCAACTTAAAAATTCTCCTCTATGTGGAAACCATGTTGCCTGTTCCCAAGGCCTTTTATAATTCCTTGAAATCAAAACACCTATTGACCTATTATAAAAATTCTCTTTAATTTCTAAATCTTCAAATGGTATTCGTATTTCACAAATCCATAATTTATTTTCTTTATCAATAGAATTGGCAACTTCCCATCTACCATTCCAACCAGTATCTGGTATTCCCCCCTTGAATTTTACATCATAAACAACACCTAAAGAATTTACAATACATTGATAAAGAGATAAAGTTCTTTGTAAATCTTTATTTTCTCTTTCATCTCTGAATGGGTCAATCCAAATTTCTATCCCATCATCAAAAATTACACTACTATCCCTATTTTCGCAATTCGTTATTAATTTCCCATCAGGTGGTAATTCACTTATAACTAAAAAATATAAATATTTTTCCGAAAAACCAAAGTAAGTTCTTCCCATTCTTGGGTCAAGTTGTCTTTTTCCTGTAATCTTCTGAAATCCTATTGTAGAGATAGCACCATTCCACTCATCTTTATCAATTTTACCATCAATTTTTGGTTCTTTCCCAAAAATAGATACTTGTGCTATATTTTTATACTCATTATTACAACTTAAAAAAATTGAAAACATGAAAAAAAGAAATAAAATTTTTCTCACTTTCTTCCTCCTTTTATTATCTCATTTTCATAATAACATTTTTTTCTTTCATAGTAATCTTTTACTTCTAAAAGGTTAATTGGTCTATCCATTATTAAAATCTCATCTATCAAAATTTCTGTTTTTCCTTGATACCCAATGGTTATTTGATTAAATATGTCTTTTTCATTCATTGGTCTTGGTGAAATTAAATCTAATACAAGTTGACTATTCTGATACATCTTTATCTCTAAACCACCGGCTGAAATGGTTATAAGAGTATTTTTTATTTCTCTATTATAGGGATTAACACTAAATTTACCTATAATTGGTTTTATGTTTCTCAAATTAAAATTAATTTGACCAAAATTTTCATTTGTAATTATCCCTGAGAACATCCCTAATGAAAATAGAACAAACGGGAAATTTTTTTCATTTTTAAATCTCCACCAAAAAGAAAAAGTTAAACCTTTATAAAATAAAATTTTATCTGATTTTAAAATAATAGTTTCATCTGGTTCCCCGGTTTTAGGAGGTAGTTTTAAAGAAGTCAAATAACATTTTCCAAAAACATTGTCTGATACTATCCTTGATAAATTTATTTTTTCTTCTATTCCCCATAAGTTAATCTTTCCTTTCGCATCTTTTTTTTCAAAATCATTAAAATAGACAATATTATTTCTAAATCTCTCTGGTAAGAATTGAAAATCATCACCAAACAAATTTGAAAATAAAAACAAATTTATCAATAATAAAATTTTTCTCATTTTTACTCCTTCCTTTTATTGTATTTCAACAACCTTAAAAACTTTAAAATCATATTTTTTGATTTTTAACTTAAATGTATTATTTTCAACAGGTATTTCTTGATTTGTTTCCATATCTATTACTTTGTATTTGTTTAATTTTAAAATCTCAGGATGGATAAAAACAGTATCTTCTGTATCTTCTTTCAAATATGAAACTACACCATATAAAGATTCTTTTCCTGGAATACAATATACTATTCCGGGTAAATCTGGATTTTTTGTATATATGGGTTGCTGTCTTTCATCCCAGTATCTATAAACAATTAAATTTTCTCCTTTTTCTGCCATATCAATAAACGGTTTCCTATATTGTTTGTACCATTGAGAAGTCCTATCAATGATGTCATGAATTATTGATACACCTATATATGCTTTTTTGTCAGTTTGTTCATCTCCTATCACCATAGGCCATGTTCCTGGAAGGTCTCCTGATGAAACCAATCTTAAATATTCTCTTGGAAATTTATTCTGCATAAATTCTTTACTATATTTCCATTCAAGGTCAAGTTGAATTGTAGCAAATGAATATAAAGGCAATATTTGAGTACTTGTCATGTGAACCATTGTAAATGGCTCTTTACCAAGTTCATTCATCATTATAAATGTTCTTTTAACAAGTTCTCTCAATCCCCAAAGTCCTGTTGATGACATAATTGTTCCATCCTCTTTTTTATATGCTGATGTTGTCATAGTATTTGTAGATGGAATGAAAAAATAATTATCCCAGTATATAACACTTGCATTTGCTAATTCTATCGCTTTTTTATACCACCAGACAGCAAAATCAATATATGATTCAGTTGGAACTATATCTTCTTCCCAGACACCATCAACACCCAATTCCCAAATTCCATATGGTCTATAATGATTATTATATTCCTTCAAAGCCCACTCATCCATAAATGTCTGGAATTCTTCAGCAGCTGGAAAGGTTGCTCTGTTATAATAAAAAATTGTATTTTTTATATTTCGCTGAATATTTAGTTTTACTTCCATACTATTCCCTAAAAATCTATCAATACCCTGTTCTTTACCAAGTGATTCACTATATTTCTTCAATTTTTCTTTAAAAATTTTCATTTCTTCCTCTGTAATTTTTTCTCTTCTATTCGCCTTTCCTAATATTTCAAATATATATGTATCTTTTCCTAATGGATAAACACTTCCACAACAAGGATAACCGAACCAAACAGAATCAGTTGCCACTAAACCAAAATTTTCTTTCACCCATCTATATCTCCAACCTTTTAATTTCGGTTTTACAGGCGCAGCAAGTATTCCAAATGTTATTGTCTGTGGTTTTGTTATAATTATTGGTTTGTTAATAAGATTTATCTGGATTTTTAATACATCTTTTTCTCTTACAATCTGTAAATTGGGTTTCTTTTCATCCCTTGACCAACCTTTATCATTTTCACAAAACCAACTAATTCCTCTATGTTCATTACCCACATATATATAAGTACAAAAATTAGAAGGGAAGACACGATTAAATTGTGTAGGAGGTAATTTATTAGAATCCCATATCAATCCCTCACCAGGAGGAACATAAGTAGTCAAAATTGGGTCTCTTATATCTGTACTCATTGCATGCATTAAAGTTGCAACATCATTTTTTATTGGTATTTCAAGAGTTAATTCATCTACTCTTACATCACATGGATTTATAGTTAGATCCACTTTCAACATTCCATCATAATCAAGAAAAGAAATAGAGTTTATCTCTAATTTGCCAATTTTGAAGTTACTTTCCATTATTATTCTATCTTCTGAAATTTCTTTGTATATAAGTTGGCTTTTTTCAATATTTTCTTCTTTTCCATCTATTTTTCCTTTATATTTTATCTCTCCAGCAAGTATTTCTTTTTTATTAATACCCTGTTGATCTTCTGTTATTATTGAAGATAAAAGACCAATATTATTTACTGCATATTCTTTTAAAACTGTGTATAACTTATTGCCTTCTTTTTTTATTGGAATAAAAGGTGGGTAAACCTTTCTTGATTTTCCTAAATTATTATGTTCCCACTCAAAACTTTTCCTTTCAAAATATTTTATCACTTCTCCTTCTGGAATATTTTTTCCAATTATTTGCATAGTAATTTTATATCTTCCCATAAGATGTGGTAAATCAAAAATTTTCTCACATAAACCATTTTTAAATTCTTCTATACCTAAATAAAAACTTATTTCCTCTCTTTGTGTTTCAATATTTATTATTTTGTATCTAACTTTTTCTACTTTTCCATCTTTTTCAAGTATATTTGCAATAGATGTAAAGATTTTTATTTTATTTAGATAAGGATAATAACTAATAATAAAATCTGCTCCTGGAATTTCTTTTTTATAATTTATCCATTTTTCATCTCTTTCCTTCCAGTTCAAAATATTAAAATTTTTCCAATAAATTGGTCCCCTACTAAAAAAAACTTCATTATTTTCAATATTTTGAATTGATGTTTCAAGAACAAATCTATATTCTTTTGAATCTTCTTTATCTACTATAACTTCTTTTTTTTCACCAGGTAAAAGAATAATTTCTTCTTTTTTTGAAAACCCTTCTACATTTCCAAATCTTTTTATTGAAATATTTACATTCGCTTTTATCTCCTTTTTTAAAGGATTATATAATTCACAAACATAATAAATATTTCCCAAAAAAGGGTCTTTGAGATGTTTTTCTTTAACTATAATTCCTTTATCATTTGAAAATTTGAAAACATTATCATTTTTAGAAATAAAATTATTAAATTCACTACCAATACTTGTAAAAGTCCACGGCTGTTTGAAATTTCTAACTATATTTATTTTCCAATTTCCATCTGTTATTTTTCTATTTTTTTCAATGTTTTTTATTGGTATTTCAATTTCACAATGCCACATTTTATTATGAATACCGTTTTTAATTCTACACCCTCCTGCCCATTCCAATACTTTACTCTCATCTTTAACTTTTTGAAAAATTGAATAATAAACATATCCAATTGAATTGCAAATCATTTTATATATAGTTTTTATCTCATTTTCAGGATAAGGGTCAATCCAAACTTCAATATTATCATCATAAATTATTTCTTCGCTATTTTGCTTTACTTCAGAAATTAAATTAAAATTCTGAGGCATTTCAGAAATAATTGAAATATAAATTTTTTCATCAGTTGCACCTATAAAACCAATACATTTTCTTAGGTCTAATTTATTTCCACTGTCTATAAACCCATCAAATCTGATACTCTCTTCCCACTCGTCTTCATTAATATATCCATCTATCTTTGGTATTTTTTTCATTAAAGGAACTATATAAGTGTTCCCTCCTTGTACTAATACTGATAATATCAAACTACAAAAAATTATTTCTTTTATTCTCATCATATACTTTTCCTCCTTTTACTTTATGGCACAGTTATTATTATCCAACCATAATTTTTAACTGAAATTGCCTCTGCATGTCCATCAACAAAAAACGCATTCATAAAAGTAAAATTATTATGTTTGAATCTTGTAGGATTTAATCCTCCAAAGTGAAGACAAGTAGCACTTCTATTTGGACTTACCATAGATTCTCCAATTAATAATGTTTGAGAAGGTTTTTTAATTTTTGAAATTTTTATAGATTGTGTATACGGGGAAGGACCTCTTCCCATAATACTCATATTACATCCATAACTTCCATACTGACTTCCTATCCAATAAAGATTATCTTTGGAAGTGCCATATTTATATCTATTTACTTTAAGGTCAGTTGGACAGACCCACAAACAAGGCATTTTTGGATTTCTTCCAGCAGTTGCCTGAAAAGTAAGTTTATAATATTCGTTTTTTGGGAAATATCCAAGCTGTGTTACACCTTTATACCAAAAACTTTGTTCTGGTTTCCCATCTGAAAGTGGAGGAAAATATTCATCATGGTCTTGAGTATACATTAAATATCCCATTCCTATCTGTTTCATATTATTCATACAAGTTATCTGTCTTGCTCTTTCTCTTACATTATTTAAGGTGGGTAAAAGCATTGCTGCAAGAATACTTATTATTGCTACCACAACAAGCAATTCTATCAATGTGAAGCCCTTTCTTTTTCTACTATGTGAAATTGTTGATAAAAATTTGTACATTTTATTCACCTCCTTCCTATTCTTTTTATTAATTTTATTTTCTCTTTTCATATTTTCACCTCCTTTCAGTACTTTTTCTTTTTATCAATTTCACATCTACTATTGTTTTTTTAGGTATCTCTTCTCCATTTATCATTTTCTTCATTAGTTTAATTGCTTTTTTCACAACTTCTTTTATATTTGTATCTATGCTTGTTAATTCTACCTCACTATATAAACAAACCTCTGAATTATCACATCCAATTATTGCAATATCTTCTGGAACTTTTATTCCTTTCTTTTTTGCCTCTTTTATAAGGATTACACCAAGTAAATCATTATAAGCGAATACACCATCAGGAATTTGACTTTGATTAAAAAATTCTTCTGCAAGCAAAATTCCATCTTCATAATAACCAACAAATTTATCTTTTACAAAAATAATCGGCTCATTCCCTCTTTCTTTTAAATAATTCACAAATCCATTATATCTTCCTGAACCCTTTTCTCCACCAAAAATAGCAATCTTTCTACATCCAATCTCAAGTAAATGTTCTGCTGCTAATCTTCCTGCTTTCTCTTCATTAAAATGTATTGTTGGAACTCCTTCAATATAAGGTCCATAAGAAAGTATCTTTAAATTGTATGGCTTTTTTGTATATTTTTTGTATAACTCAACACTTTTGTCTGTATGAGCAACTGTTATTATTCCATCAACCCTTCCATCTCTACATATATCAAGATAATGTTTTTCAAGTTTCCAATCACCATTTGTTATATAAGGAGTTATTTCCAAACCATCTTTCTGTGCCTCTATTTGTAATAATTCAACAAGAGAAGAAAAAAATGAAGTTAATTTGTGAAATATTATTCCTATGGTATCAGACCTTCCTGTAAATAATTCTTTTGCACTTTTTGGTGGGACATATCCTATTTCTTCTGCAATTTTTAATATTTTTTCTTTTGTCTTTTTACTTACAAATATTCCTTTATTTTCCCTTCCTTTTAAAACAGTATATACAACTACTTTTGACACACCTGCTAATCTTGCAATATCTTTTAAACTTGGCCTTTCCTTCATTTTATTATCCTTTATTATCCTATGATATATTATACTATATAATTAAAATTTTGTCAAGAGGAATTTGAACTTTTTGAAATGGCTTATTTATATTTACTTAAATCAAATTCAAAAGAACAACTTTTTTCCTTCTCATTCTCATAAGGTTTGAAAACTGCAACAAGTTTAATTTTTGCATCTTTAGGTATTTCTTTATTTGAAAACTTAACTTCACCCTCTGAAATATGATAATAATCCCTTGTAAATTGAGAATAAGGACTCATATAATATGATAATGGCTGGATTTTTTTACCATCATATTCTAAATAAAATTTTACAGTTCTTCCAAATGTTGCATAATTACCAAACAGAGAAACTCTGAAATAAAGTTTATCAGAAATATCCTTTAAAGCCATATTTATAATATTCATTTCAACTTTTTGATGTTTTTCTGTAGCATTTTTTGAAAGCAGGGCAACTCTTAAAAAGGGAGTAATCAATGTAGCTCTGCCTTTGCCGTACTCATATTCATACCCTACTGTCCATTTTTCTGTAAATTCTGTAAAAGTTAAAGAGACATTTTCTTTACCATAATTTATTGCTTCTTCTATTTGTTCAGAACTCAAAACTTCTTCCAGATTTATTTTATTTCTACTACATCCAGATATTAAAACACAAAGGCAAATTAAGAAGATAACTTTTCTCATCTTTTTACCCTTTTAGTAATTTATTTTAACGCTCTTCTTTATTAAGGTCAACTTTTATGATAATATAATAAAAAAGGAGAAAAATGGAAAAGGTATTGATTTTTGACACAACTTTAAGGGATGGTGAGCAATCACCGGGAGCAAGTTTAACAAGCGATGAAAAACTTAAAATTGCTTTACAACTTGAAAAACTCGGTGTTGATATTATTGAAGGAGGATTCCCTATTTCAAGTCCTGATGATGCAAAAGCAGTAAGAATTATTGGAGAAAATGTTAAAAAGTCTATTGTATGTGCTCTTGCAAGGTGTAGAGATGAAGATATTGATATTGCTTTAAAATCACTTGAAAAGGCAAGAAAACCAAGATTACATCTTTTTCTTGCAACGAGTGAAATACACAGAAAATATAAATTAAAAAAAGCAAAAGAGGAGATAATAAGAATAGCAAAAGAAAAGGTAAAATATGCAAAAAAATTTATTGATGATATTGAATTTTCTCCAGAAGATGCTTCAAGAACAGAACCAGATTTCCTTCTTGATGTCTGTAAAGCAGTTATAGAAGAAGGTGCAAAAACATTAAATATTCCAGACACAGTTGGTTATGCAATACCTGAAGAATTCGGGAAACTTATAAAATTTTTAAAAGAAAATTTACCCGAAGATATTATTATAAGTGTTCACTGTCATAATGATTTAGGACTTGCTGTAAGTAATTCTCTGTCAGCAATTTTAAATGGAGCAAGACAGGTTGAATGTACAATAAATGGAATTGGTGAAAGAGCAGGAAATGCATCTTTAGAAGAAATTGTTATGAATCTTGTTGTCAGAAAAAATTATTATAAAGTTGAAACAAATATAAAGACACAGGAAATTTACAAAACAAGTCGTCTCGTCTCAACTTTAACTGGTATTCCAGTTCAACCAAACAAGGCAATTGTTGGTAAAAATGCTTTCAGACATGAGGCAGGAATCCATCAGGATGGAATATTGAAACACAGATTGACCTACGAAATAATGGACCCGAAGATGATAGGGATACCTGAAAGCGAACTTGTTCTTGGAAAACATTCTGGAAGACATGCTTTAAGAGAAAGGTTGAAAACATTGGGATTTGAATTTAGTGATGAAAAATTTGAAGTAATATTTGAGAAATTTAAAAAACTTGCTGAAAAGAAAAAAGATATTCATGATATAGATTTAATTGCTATAGCAGAAGAAGAGTTTGTTTCTATTAAATCCATTTATTCACTTGAATACTTCCATATAATTTCAGGTTCATCCACAATTCCTTCGGCAACTGTGAGATTAAAAAAAGAAGGGAAAATAATAGAAGATGCTTCAAGAGGAGATGGACCAGTTGATGCACTTTATAAAGCAATAGACAGAATTACAAAACTCTCACCTATCTTAAAAGAATATAAAATTAATGCGATAACAGGGGGTAAGGATGCTCAAGGAGAAGTAAATGTGACACTTGAAATTAATGGAATTACTGTTTATGGAAAAGGTGTAAGTACAGATATAATTGAAGCAAGTGGAAAAGCATATTTAAATGCAATAAATTTTTATCTTGTAAGAAAAGAGACAGGAAAAAAGATAATCAAAGGAGCATAAAATGACAATATCCCAGAAAATTCTTGCAAAACATTGTGGAAGAGAAGAAGTTTTTCCTTCTGAATATGTGGAATGCAGTGTTGATTTAATTCTTGCCAATGACATAACAGGACCTCTTGCTATTGAAGAATTTGAAAAAGTTGGTGCTGAAAATGTTTTTGAACCTTCAAAGATAGTTCTTGTACCAGACCATTTTACACCATGTAAGGATATTAAAAGTGCTGAACTTGTAAAAAAAATAAGAGACTTTTCAAAAAAATATGGCGTTAAATTTTACGAAATTGGGAGTGTTGGGATTGAACACGCACTTTTACCGGAAGAAGGACTGACTTTACCAGGACAGTTAATTATTGGTGCGGATAGCCATACCTGTACATATGGAGCAGTTGGAGCATTTTCTACAGGAGTTGGAAGTACTGATGTTGCTTATGCAATAATAACAGGAAAATTGTGGTTTAAAGTACCAGAAACTATAAAATTTTATTATTATGGGAAACTGAATGATTATGTTGGTGGAAAAGATTTAATTATTTACACAATCGGTTTAATTGGTGTTGATGGAGCAAATTATAAAAGTATGGAATTTACAGGTCCTGTTATTGAAAATTTACCAATTGATGATAGATTTACAATGTGTAATATGGCTATCGAGGCAGGTGGGAAAAATGGAATAATAAAACCTGACAGAATCACAGAAGAATATTTGAAAGAAATAGGTTTAGATATAAAAATTGACGAGAATTTAAAAACAGACAGCGAAAATGATTATGAAAAGATAATAGAGATAGATGTTAGTAAAATTGAGCCGCAGGTTTCTGCACCCCATCTTCCAAGCAATTCAAAAAGTGTAAGAGAATATTCAAATGTTAAAATTGACCAGGTAGTTATTGGTTCATGTACAAATGGAAGAATAAGTGATTTAAGAAAGGCAGCAAAAATTCTTAAAGGTAAAAAAATTCATCCAGAGGTAAGATGTATAATAATTCCTGCAACTCAAAAAGTATATAAACAGGCATTAAAGGAAGGGTTAATTGATATATTTATTGAATCTGGTTGTGTTATTTCTCCTCCTACCTGTGGTCCTTGTCTTGGCGGTCATATGGGAGTTCTTGCAAAAGGTGAAGTGGCGATAGCGACTACGAACAGAAATTTTATAGGAAGAATGGGACATCCTGAAAGTTATGTATATCTTTCCAATCCTGAAGTTGCTGCTGCAAGTGCTGTAAAGGGTAAAATATCTCATCCAGAGGAGGTATAAATGAAAGTAAAAGGAAAAGTATGGAAATTTGGAGACCATATAAATACAGATGATATAATTGCAGCAAGATATTTAAATACAACTGATGAAAAAGAACTTGCAAGTCATTGTTTTGAAGTAATAAGACCTGAATTTTCAAAAAATGTAAAAAAAGGAGATATTATTGTTGCTGGAGAAAATTTTGGCTGTGGTAGTAGTAGAGAGCATGCACCAATTTCAATTAAAGGATGTGGTGTTTCTGCTGTTATTGCTAAGAGTTTTGCAAGAATATTTTTCAGAAACTCAATAAATATAGGACTTCCTTTAATTGAACTTAAAGAGGTAGATGAAATAGAAGAAGGCGAAGAACTTGAAATTGATTTTGATGAAGGAATTATAAAAAATTTAAATACCGGAAAAACCTATAAATTTCAAAAATATCCTGAATTCTTGCAAAATATAATAAACAGTGGTGGATTAATGTCCCTCGCCAGAAAAACAGTTGAAAAAAAATGAAAATACTTGAAACAAATTTAAATTTTGAAATAGAAGAATTTAAAAAACCACTTGGATTTAAAGGAAAGTTTTTAAAAGGAGCGTGGCAGGTAATAACATATTTTAAAAGTGAGAATAATTTTTCTATAGGTCTTGGAACTCAAAGTGTTTTATGGTCTGATAATAATATCTTCAATGAAAACAGTGAAGCGGGTGGAAATGCATTGATGTTTGCCACAACTCAATATGCCATAAAACTATTAAAGAATAGAGAAATTGAAAATCCTGTAAAAATCTTAGAAGAAATTTTTGAAGATGTCCACAATTATGCCAAAAAAATAACAGCCAGAAAAGATTTAAGAGAAACATTTACTTTAAATTCTCTTGTTAGTGTTGATAATGCTTTATGGATTCTTTATGCTAAGGAAAAAAATATCTGTGATTTTCTGGAAATGATTCCTGAAGAATATCGTTTACCTTTGAAATACAGACATAAAAAAATTGCCTGCATTCCTTTAATTTCCTATGCTGTTTCAATTGAAGAAATAGAAAAAATGATAAAAGAGGGTTTTTTTGTCCTGAAAATTAAAATTGGTTCTGACCCTGATAATGATGGAGACAGGGAAAAAATGCTTAAATGGGATATGGAGAGAATAAAGAAAATTCATGAAAAATTCAAAAACTATGAAACCCCTTATACAGAAAATGGAAAATTACCCTATTATTTTGACGCAAATGGTAGATATGATTCAAAGGATAGATTAAAAAAATTAATAGATTTTATAGATAAAATCGGTGCACTTGAACAGGTAATAATAATAGAAGAACCATTTCCAGAAGAGTTAGAAATAGATGTTAAAGATATCCCTGTAAGAATTGTTGCCGACGAAAGTGCACATACTGATAAAGATGTTATAAAAAGAAGACAGATGGGATATAAAGGTGTTGCATTAAAACCAATTGCAAAAACTCTGAGCATGACTTTGAAAATTATAAATGAAGCGGAGAAAAATAATATTGATTATTTTTGTGCTGACCTTACTGTAAGCCCATTCATTGCGGAATGGAATAAGAATTTAGCAGTAAGAATAAAGTTATTTCCTGAATTAAAAATACCATTTTTTGAATCAAATGGATTTCAGTATTACAAAAACTGGGGAAAACTTTTAAAATATCATCCTTGTTATGGAAAAAAATGGATAAGTCCTGAAAACGGGATATTTAATCTTGATGATGAATTTTATAAATTAAGCGGTGGTATATTTGAAACACCAAAACATTATAAAAATCTTGTTATTTAAAGAAAGGAGCAAAAATGAGGAAAAAATATAAAATAGGAGTTATTGGAGGTGATGGTATCGGTCCTGAAATTATAAAAGAAGGAATGAAGGTTGTTGAAAGTGTAAGTGAGGTCTGTGAATTTAAAGTTGAATGGGTAGAATATGATTTTGGTGGAGATAGATATTTGAAAACAGGAGAAACATTACCTGATAGTGCAATTGAAGAATTTAAAAAACTTGATTCTATTTATCTTGGAGCAGTTGGTCATCCTGATGTTCCTCCAGGAATTCTTGAAAAAGGAATACTTCTTAAAATCAGATTTGAACTTGACCAGTATATAAATTTAAGACCTGTAAAACTTTATCCTGGAGTTGATTGTCCTTTAAAGAATAAAAAACCAGAGGATATTGATTATGTTGTTGTAAGGGAAAATACAGAAGGACTATACTGTGGAATTGGAGGGAATTTTAAAAAGGGAACACCAGATGAAATTGCAACTCAACTATCAATAAATACAAGGAAAGGCATTGAAAGATGTATAAGGTATGCTTTTAAACTTGCAGAAAAAAGAAATAAAAAGAAGACATTAACAGTTGTTGATAAGGCAAATGTTTTAACTTATGAGGGAGATTTATGGAGGAGAACTGCAACAGAATTATTAAGAGAATTTCCCGATATTAAACTTGACTTTGCTTTTGTTGATGCTACATGTATGTGGATGGTAAAAAATCCTGAATGGTTTGATGTTATAGTTACAAATAATATGTTTGGAGATATAATTACAGACCTTGGAGCAATAACTCAGGGTGGACTTGGAATAGCGGCTGGTGGAAATATAAATCCTGAAGGAGTAAGTATGTTTGAACCAATTCATGGTTCTGCACCGAAATATGCTGGAAAAAATGTTGCCTGTCCACTTGCGACTATATCTGCAGGCGGAATGATGCTTGAACAACTGGGTGAGATAAAAGCATCTGAACTTATAGAAAAAGCGATTATAAAAGCATTATCAGAAGGTTATATTAAATCACTTGAGGCGGGAAAAATGGGGATGAGTACAAGTGAAGTTGGTGATTTAATATCAAAATTTGTCAAAGAGGTAAAATAAACTTTTTATATATTTTAATCGTCCAAATTTTGGACTGGCACCGAATAAAAAGGAGGTGAGGCATGATGAGAAAATTTATAACGACATTATCCTGTATTTTATTTCTTACCTCAATGGGAATTTCTCTTTTTGCTAAAGAAGGGAAAGAAAAGGGAGAAAAGAAAGAAAAACCGAAAGTTGATATCAAACATGCATATGGTGAGATAACCAAATTAGATTTAGAAAATTATTCAGTAACAATAAAACAGGATGATGGAACAGAAATAACATTAAAAGCAACAACAGAAAAAACTAAGGAGATGCTGAAAAATTTAAAAGTCGGAGATAAGGTAAAAGCAGTATATTTTGAAAAAGATGGAGAACTTGTAATTGGGAAAATCGGAATACCAAAAAGTGATGGCAAAAAAGAACATAAAAAGGAAAAACTAACTCAATAATAACTTTTTTCTTCTTTGGTGCCAGTCCACTTTTTAAAAAAATATCAAAAAACCATTTTCAGGATGGAAAAAGAGTTCATAAAGGACTTTTTCAAATTTATCACCCTTTTGTTTTAAAAATTGTTTTTTGACTTTTCCGAGGATATAACTTAAAATCTGGACATTTTCAGCACCTGCATTTAGATAATCAAGCATATGTCTTCCTGTATAAACTCCACCTGTTGCAGAAATACAAAATTCAGGAAATATTCTTTTTACTTCCTTTATTACTTTTAAATTTTTTTCCCTCAATTCAGTTCCTCCCCATGCTGAATTTATCCCTTCATTAAAAATCCTATTTCCTATAACAATACCATCACTTTTTCCATTTCTTGCTTCTTCAACAAGTTTTATCTGAAAATCAATACCATAATTAAGATTTAAAAGTTTTGGATAAACAATTATATCAGTAAAATTTTCTTTAAGTAATTCTGGTATTTCTCTGTATAACCTGCATATATTTTCTTTCTCAATAATTTTTTTGTTATTTTTTAACCCTGGACAGAAATCTATCTCAAATATTCTGTATCCTGTATCATAAAGTTTTCTCACTGTATATAACCATTCTTCTTTTTTTATTTCTTCCTCAGGTTTCGGCAGATGACATAAAATTGATGCAACTATCAAGAATTTACTGTCTGAAAAATTATAAACATCTCTGGCAAATTCCATATATTCTGTAAGATTTCTGGTATCTGCCCTTCCATCCCATAAAATTACAGGATAAGCACCTTCTTTATCATCTTTTTCATAAACTGTTTTAAGATATGTCATTTTTTTTCTGTATTCTTTCATTGAACAATTACCATTTTCATCCTCTCCAACAACAGATTTTAAAACACATCCGGAATATCCTGCTTTTTTTATCCTTTCTATCTGTCCCTTTTCTCTTGTTAACTGTCCAGGAGCAACAATAACAGGATGATTTAATGTGAAGTTTCCATATTTTGCTTTTAAGTCAATCCCGAGTTCATCTTTTACAATTTCAGAGAATTTCTCATCTATTGGATTTTCAAGATAGTATTTTTTTAATTCTTCAAATTTTTTCTTCTTATCCATTTTTAAATTCCTCATAAAGTTTTCTTATTTCTTCTTTTTCTTCTTTACTTAATGGTAAAAGTGGACTTCTTACAAGTGAATTTTTAAATATACCCATACATACAAGAAATTCCTTTATCCTTGCCCTGTAATCCCTGACAGGTCTTTTGAAACAATATACACAGATTTTTTCTATTTTCCTGAATAAGTTTAAACCCTCATCAAATTTTTTCTCCTTAATCTTTTTTATTACATCAACCTGTATATCTGTAAAAATTGAACCAAAACCTATTAATGCACCATCTGCTCCAAGAAGAAATGATTCCGGAATAAAATTGTCATTACCTGTTAAAATTTCTATCTTTTTTGAAAGTGTATTTAAAAAATCAACAGTTTCTTTAAATTTTAAAGCATCAAATGTCGCTTCTTTTATTGCTACTACATTTTCAATTTCAACAAGTTCTTTAAGTGTTTCAAAATGATAAAATGTCCCTCCAAGTGCTTCCTGGAGTTGAAATATAATCATTCCAATTCCAATCTTTGAAATCTCTTCATGATATTTTATTATTAGATTATCTTTTGCCGGTCCACCTTTAAATGCTGGATGGGGAAACACAAGAAAATAATTAACTCCAAGGTCTTTAAATTCTTTACCAGATTCAATTACATCTTTTGTTGTCTGTCCTCCAAGTCCACTTATAAGAGGAATTTTATCTCCAATTATTTCCTTTATTATTTTTATATTTCTCTTTCTTTCTTCATGGGTTAAAAAATGTCCTTCTCCTGCATCACTATTTATAACAAGACCTTTAATTTCAAATTTGCTTATCCACTCAACATATTTCCTTAAAACTTCTTCATCTACTTCATAATTCTCTTTATATGGTATAACTATTGCAGGAAGTAAACCATCAAGTTTTTTCATTTTATCCTCCTTTTCTTTTATTTTAAAAATTATTTTTAAAAAATATTAGGATAAATTTAAATATATTTAGCACAAAAATTGATTAAATTTCCCTATACTTTGAAGGTGGAATACCTTCAATTTTTTTAAATATTCTTGTAAAATAATTCTGGTCATAAAATCCACATCTTCCAGCAATTTCCTTTATTTCAAGTGTTGTATTTTTTAAAAGTTCTTTTACATATTCAATTTTAATATCATGCATAAATCTTGTAAATGAACGACCTGTAAATTCTTTTATAATCTTCTGGATATAGTTTACAGAAAAGTAATAATTTTTCGCAATTTCTTTTATTGTCACCTGTTTTTCAATATTTTCAGTTATGAAATTTACGACTTTCTTAAAAATAATCTCCTTTTTAGATGCCTTCTTTTCTACTATTTCTCTTCTTTCAAGATAGGAAGTTAAAAATTCATTTATTAATAAAAGTAAATATCCTTCAATAGAAATTATATAACCAAATTTCTTTTCAGAGAGATTTTCATCAATTTTTTTTATCAGGTTTTCAACTTCATTTTTTCTATCTTCTTTTACAGTCCAAACATCTGGTTTTTTACCATAAAATAATTTAAGTATTTTGAAAAAACCCTTAGAAAGTAAAGAACTGTCTGAATTTTTTATAATATTCTTCTTTGCTTCAAATCTCATTGTAAAAATTTCTGCTGTTGTTTCTTTATAAGGGAAAAAAGCATGTTTTTTGTAAGATGGAATAAAGACAAAAGAACCAGGAACAATATTAAATTTTTTCCCATCAATTTCCTCTATCCCTGAACCTTTTAAATAATAAAGTAATTGAGCATCTGGATGATAGTGAGGATATGTTGGAGAATTAATTTTATGAAAATTCAACTGAATATTGGTTATGGTTATGAGATTTGCTCCAATAAGTAAATTAAACTTCTCGTCTTTTATTTTTTCAAATGTCTTTTTTGTAATATAATTTTTTTTCATTTAATTAAAACTTTTATTCTTTTTAAAATTAGTTCTGGTTTACCAAAAAATATTTTAACAGAATTTCTATTCAAAACAAAATCAAAATCCTTTTTTATATCGTCTACTTTAATTTCAATTTTCCTATTTTTAACATTATCTATCTTAAAAATCAAATTTTTCATTTCTATAAAACCATGTAGAATTTCTATTTCAACAACCTGTAGTTTTCCCTTTTTAGAATACTTATAATTACCCCAGCCGGTTCCGGTTGAAAAGAAAATATTTAATTCTTTTTTCAGCAAAACAGGTGAAAAATAAATCTCCTTTCTCACATTGTCAACAAAAAAACCAAGATAGGATAAAATTAAACCAAAAGCAGAAAAACCTCTACCATAATGATAACCACATTCAATATGATTGAATGGATTTCTTTTTTCACCATCATATCTATTATTTATTGCTTCAATAATTTCTTTTGCCTGTTTTAATTTCCCTCTCCTAATAAGCAGTGAAGCAATAACAAATTCTTCTCCTGTCCAGACCTCATCACAGTAAGGCATTGGAATTTCAGGCCTACCTTCTGGGAAAGAACATACAATAACTCCTTTTTCATTTCCAATTCCATATATTCTCATAAAATTTATGTGTTCTGAAAAATCTATAAAGTTATACTTTAAAATAGAAGATAATGTCTTTTTTATATACTTTTCTTCAACAATTGAACCAAGATTTAGATTATCTGCAAAAAACTGACCAAGTAATTGAGAAGTTAAACATCCATTCAAAAATTGGTATGGTGGCAATGGATTGATTTTACATTTCTGAACAAAATATTTTCCATTCCAGAGTTCTTCTATTACCTTTTTCCTTCCTTCTTCATATATCCTTTTACATTCATTTTTAAAATCTATATCACCCATAAATTCCGAAATCTCTTCCATTGCTTTTAATGATGCAAGATAAATAAAAGAAGTAAATGGATTTTCTCTATAAAATTCAACATCATAGGTATTATGCTGTTCTCCTTCCATTAAACCATCTCTATTTTTATCCCAGTTTTCCCAAGCATATTCAACCGACTTTTTTAATTTTGTATATATTCTTTTCAAAAATTCATTATCCCCTGTAATTTTCCATTCCCTGTATGCTTTTAAAACTGTTCCCATCTGTCCATCTGCTGCTGGTTTAAACTGCCAGAGTTTTATCCCTAAAGGTATATTTGTTCTAAAAGCCATATAACCGTTTTCATCCGTATTGTAAAGATAATCCACCTCTCTCTGGCTTTTCATAAAATTCGGAAATAGATAGGAAACAGTAAAATCATAATTATAGACATGGGTACAGTTCAATGGACAGCAACCATTATTATCAGAACATCCTTCAAAAGCATAAAAACGTCCATCTTCAGTAATAAAAAATGTATTGCTTCTTAAAGTATTAAACTGAGAACTTATTGTTGCAAGAAAACTTTCGGGTAAACTCTGAGAAAAAAAACTTTCTGCAAATTTTATGCTTTCATCTTTAAGGTATTTTTTATTTTTAATATAGTATTTAACCACTTCTGCTGAATCAGAAAATCTTTTTGAATACCAGTTTTTTAAAATTTTATTTTTTACCTCTTCATTCAATCCCCAGTAATTTATTCTATTTGGGAAATACCATGAAAGATAAAAATTTATCTCTTTTTCCTCTTTTCCTTTTAAATTTTCCTTTACACCGAGAGTTGCCCAGTATGTTTCACCATTTTGACTTTCTTTACTTTCAACAAATTCAAACTTGCCGTTTTTAAATTCTCTCCAGAAATTTTCATAATCAGTCCACCATCCAATTTTTTCCCACTGAGTTTTATATGAAATATTTTTTGAATCTGTGAACAATGAAATATTCCCATATCTATGACTTTCTTTTTCATATTTATTTGATTTTAAATAAAGACCTTTAACTTCACCTATTTCTTTATAAATATTGATATTCCCGCCAAAACATACATTTTTAGGTGAATTTAAATTTTCAGTTCCATCTGTTCCGACAGGATTCATAATTGAAAAAGCAAGAAAAATTTCAAGTTCTTTTTCGGTGAGATTTTTTATTCTATATGTAAAAACTGCTATAGGCAGAGAAGAATTTTCATAATCAAGAGGAATAAAAGGAGTAAATGCTTCAAGAGTAATTTTTAATGATAATCTTTTATCTGAAAAATCAATAATTGCGAAGGGAAAATAATTGGTAAATTCAACTCTTTCAAAACACGGGCATCCTTCCATATTCAGATTTTGATAACCACCAGCGCTTTCAAATGGAGGGAAAGGATTTCCTGAAACAATTCTATATTTTATCCCGTCTTTTGATTTTACCCTTAATGAAACAAAATTCCCATACATTCTTTTTCCTTTTCCCGGTCTATTAAATATTTCCCAGTCAGTTAAAGAGCCCTTCCCTTCAACAGAAACATTACCTGCACCAATTCCTCCAAGAAGAAATTTTATCTGTTTAATCTTATTTCCTTCATATTTAATCCCTTTCATTTCATATCCTCCTTCTTAAAATTCTGCTTATAAATTTAAAAGAAAAGAAGTATAAAATCAATCCAGAAGAAACTGATAAAAATAAAAAATTGAATAAATTAAGTTTTTGAAGAAGGAAATTTCTGAAAATTGTTAAAAAAATAAACATGGGAATTGCAGAAATAAAGGAAACTCCAAATATTTCTAAAATCTTTCCATAATCCACTTTTAAATGTTTCTTATTAAAAAAATAAAAAAGTAAGAGAAAATTTATAAGTCCCACAAGAGAAGTAGAAAGAGCAATTCCTCCATGAGCAAGAAACTGCATTAAAATTATATCAAGAATAAAATTTGTAGCAATACTGAAAACACCGATTTTTACAGGAGTTCTTGTATCATTAAAAGCATAAAAACATCTTGTCATAACTGAAATACCACCGTAAAAAACAAGTCCAAGAGAATAGAAAAATAGAGGATATGAGGTCAAATTTACTGATTTTACATCAAACATACCTCTTTTAAAGAGAAATGTAATTATCTCGTCTTTTAAAAAAATCAAAAAGATAGTTGAAGGTATAATGGTTAAAAAAAGAATCTTAAATGCGTAATTGAGATTTTCCCTAAACTTATCAAATTCTTTTTTTGAAAAATTTTCACTCAACCAAGGTAAAACTGCTGTTGAAATTGAAATACCGAATATACCAAGAGGAAGTTGATAAAGTCGTGTAGCATACCAGAGTCCAGAAACCATTCCTGATGATAAGAAATTTGCAAGTGAATAATCAACAAGTAAATTTATAGGACCAACAGCAACACCAACAATCATCGGAAGAAATAAAAAACCCATTTTTTTTATTGCTGGATGAGAAAAATTTAAACTTATTTTAGGAGAATAACCAAGTTTTCTGACAGATGGAACAAGTATTAAGTACTGTCCTATTCCACCTAAAATAACTCCTAAACATAATGAAAAAATTTTTTCTTCAAGAGTATTTCCAAAAAAATGAGCAAAATAAAATAATGATAAAATCCAGAAAAAATCAAGAACAATAGGTGAAATTGAAGGTAAAAAAAATGATTTATAAGAGTTTAAAATTCCTGTGTATAAGGCAGAAAGAGAAATAAAAATCAGATATGGAAAGGTAAATTTTAGAAGCAAAAAAACATAATACCATTTACTTTCATATATTAGAATTCTCACTCCTATTTCACTCAATATAAAAAAAATTAAAAAGAGAGAAAATGTGAATATAAGCGATAAAGTAAAGGTTATATCCACAATCTCTTTTAATTGGCTTTTTTCCCCTTCATCTGATAAATATTCTGTAAAAACAGGAATAAAAGAAGAAGTTAAAGCACCTTCCGCAAGAAGTCCCCTGAAAAAATTCGGTATCATAAATGAAAGTAAAAATGCATCATAAATTTTTGTTGTCCCAAAAAAATTAGCACTTACAATTTCCCTGAAAAGTCCAAAAAACCTTGAAATTATTGTTCCAATAGCAAGCAGAGATATTGCCCTGAAAATTTTTTTACTCATTTTTTGGTTTTAAAAGAGGGAAAAATATAACTTCTCTTATTGAAGATGAATTGGTAAAAAGCATAACAAGTCGGTCAATTCCTATTCCAAGACCTCCTGCTGGTGGCATTCCATATTCAAGTGCTTCCACAAAATCATAATCAATTTTTTTCTCTTTATCCTTTACATCTTTAAATTTTTCTTCAAATCTTTTCAACTGCTCAATCGGGTCATTTAATTCAGAATAAGCATTTGCAACCTCAATACCTCCAATAAAAAGTTCAAACCTTTCTGTTATTTCAGGGCTATCTTTAAATGTTTTTGCAAGTGGAGATATTTCAACAGGATAACCAATAATAAATGTTGGATTTATAAGAAGTGGCTGAATTTTCTTTTTAAAAATACTTTCAAGTTTATCAAATAATGTTTCATTTTCCTCCACTTCTATCTGATATTCCTTCACTTTTTTATCTATAACTTCTTCATCTCTGAAATTCTCAATCCCTGCATATTCTTTAAAAACATCTTCATATTTAATTCTTTTCCACGATCTTGTAAGTTCAATCTTTTTCCCTTGATATTCAAAAGTAAGAGAACCAAAAATTTTTTCAGATAAAAAACAGATTAATCCCTCTGTTATCTCAATCATCTCTTCATAATCACCGTAAGCAGAGTATAATTCAAGCATTGTGAATTCAGGATTATGTAAAGTTGAAATCCCTTCATTTCTAAAGGACCTGTTTATTTCATATATTTTTTCAAAATTTCCTACAAGAAGTTTTTTTAAATAAAGTTCAGGTGCAATTCTTAAATAGAGTTCCATATCAAGTGTATTGTGATATGTAATAAATGGTTTTGCTTCAGCACCTCCAGGAATTGGATGCATCATTGGTGTTTCAACTTCTACAAATCCTTTATCATTCAAAAATTCTCTCATAAATTTCAAAATCATTATTCTTTTTTTAAAAATATCTCTTGCACTTTCATTCATTATCAAATCAAGATACCTTTTCCTGAATCTTATCTCAACATCCTTCAATCCATGCCATTTTTCAGGTAAGGGTCTTAATGATTTTGAAAGGATAAGGAAATTTTTAACAAGTATAGTTTTTTCTCCTGTTTTTGTTCTGAAAACTTCACCTTCAATTCCAACAATATCTCCTATATCAATTTTCTTAAAAATTTCATAATTTTCCTCACCCACTATATCTTTTTTGAAGTAAACCTGAATTTTACCTGTACTGTCAACTATATCAGCAAAAGCAGCATTTCCATGACCTCTAATAGCCATAATTCTACCAGCAATTTTAAAACTACCATCTTCCTTAACTTCTCCAATATTTGTTTTAAAAAATCTTCTTCCGTAAACTTCAATTCCTTCTTCTTTAAGTTCTTCAAGTTTTTTTATTCTTACCTCTCTCATTTGATTTTCACTCATATTTTTCTCCTTCCTCTTTTTCTAATTTCTCAACCTTAACCCATTTAATAATCTTTTCATCTGCGTCCTGAACAACAAACTTATAATTTTCATATTCAAACTCTTCTCCCTTTTTAGGAAATCTTCCAAAATATGATAAAACAAAACCAGCGATTGTTTCAATATCAATTTCTGGTGGAACTTTTATTTTTAGTAATTCCTCAACTTTTTCAATTTCCATACTCCCTTTTATAAGATATTTTCCCTCACTTATTTTTATATATTCCTTCTCATCTTTTTTAAATTCATCTGAAATCTCTCCAACAATTTCTTCTATAAGGTCTTCTATGGTTACAAGACCAGCAGTTCCGCCATACTCATCTATAACAATTGCCATTTGTAATTTTAACATCTGTAATTCTCTTAACAATTCAATAACTTTTTTTGTTTCAGGAACAAAATAAACATTTCTTAATATGTCTTTTGCTTTAAGTTTTTCCCATGCTTCTTCTGTCTGTCTTGCTATTATATCCTTTATATAGACAATTCCTGTAATTTTATCTATATTATCTTTATAAACCGGAACTCTTGAATATCCAGATAAACTGATTTTTTTAACAATATCCTCAAGAGATGTATTTTCTTCAACCGCAACTATATTAACCCTCGGAGTCATTATTTCTTTAACCATTTTATCTCCAAATTCAAATATACTGTGTATCATCTCTTTTTCTTCTTTTTCTATAACTCCTTCCTTTTCTCCTGCTGAAATCATTGCCTTTACATCTTCTTCTGTTAAAACAGGCATTATTGTATCAATTCTCTCCCTGAAAATCATCAGAAAAACATTTGAAATAAAAAGTAAGATTTTGACAAAAGGATAAAAAATAAAAGAAAAAATCTTTAATGGATATGATGTTAAAAGAGCAATTTTTTCAAAATGTTTTTTAGCAATACTTTTAGGGATTATCTCACCGAAAACAAGAATAATAAAGGTCATAATCCCTGCAATTACTGATGGTATAATTCTGTTTAAATGTTGATAAAAAATTGTTGCTGCAAAGACAGAAGCAAGAATATTAACAAAATTATTTCCAACAAGTGTAGTGATTAATATCTTTTCTGGATTTTCAAACCAGAACTTCAATTTTTCACTTTTTTTCCTGTCAATTTCAAGAAGTTTTTGATAATGATATTTACCAAGAGAAATAAAGGCAGTTTCAGATGCAGAAAAAAATGCAGAAAGAAAAATTAGAAATAAAAGTATCAAATAAGAACTTAACGGAATTTCAGTCATTTTAAAAGATTTTCACTCCAGTTTTTTAGAACCAATTCTACATTTTTTTCTGATAAATCTTTCAATTTTCTAAAATTTCTCAAAAAAACTTCAAAAACACTTTTTATTACCACTTTTCTTTCCAAAATATCTTCCATACATATATATTTGTTTTCTTCAAGTTCCTTACTTTTTTTTACATTTATTCCTATACCTGCTATATAAAATTCATCAATTTTTTCAATCAGAATTCCGCATATCTTTTTCTCATTTATTATTATATCATTTGGAAACTTTATTTTGCAATTTTCTATTCCAAAATTTTTCATTGTTTCAACCAAACTTAATGAAATTATCTCTGAAAGAAAATCAGTAATTTTGCTTTTTTTCAAAACAAATGAAAAATATAAACCACCTTCAGGAGACAGCCACTTCCTTCCGTATCTTCCCCTTCCCTCTGTTTGAATTTCAGCAACAACAATTCCCTCTTTATTTTCTTTTATCAGATTTTTAGCAATATCCATTGTAGAGGTAACTTCTTTATAGAAATAAACTGGATAACCTTCAATTTCCATATTCATCAAGGATTATATTTATTCCTTCAAGAGTTAAATATTTTCTCAATTTCTTTTCAAAACTCAAAAGTCTGTAAATTTTTTCACTCCATCCACCTGTAAGAACAACATTTGAAGTTTCAAAATCTTTTTTAATCTTTGAAACTATTTTCTCAATACTTCCTGATATTCCATAAAGAAGTCCAAGGTTTATGGCAGAAGATGTATCTTTCCCAATACTTCTACATTTTTTTTCTTCTATTTCCTTTATTAAAGCAGTATTTTTTAAAGAATTAATCCACAATTCAGGACCTGGTAATATAAAACCACCTATAAAGAATTTATTTTTATCAACAACATCAATTGTTAAACCAGTTCCGATATCAATAACTATAACAGGCCAACCAAAAATTTCAGAAGCACCTTTACAGTTAACAATTCTATCAATACCTATTTTTTCAGGATTTTTTATTTTAAGTTTCATACCGCAGATTTTATAATTCAAAAACAATGGTTCAATTTTAAAAATTTTTTTAACCTCTTTTTCAACTAAAAAATTCAAATCAGGGAAAACAGATGAAATACCACATTTTTTTATTTTAAAATTTTTCCAATCTTCTGGAAAGGATATTTTTCCAAATTCAGAATTCAAACAGGAAAAAAATCTGTAAATTCTTTTTCCTTTAAATACACCTGCTTTTATTCTTTTATTTCCAATATCAATTGTAAGGTTCATTTTCTTTAAATAAAATCTAAACCAAAAACATAAAATTTTCAAGTTTTAATTTCCTCTTGACAAAAATAAAAAGATGTGTATAAATAAAAATTGAATATGTTAAACTTGACAAATTTGAAAATTTGAGTATAAAATAAACTTGACAGATTGAAAATTTAAAGGTATAATAAACAAAGAGTTTATGCTACTTCTTCCTGACTTTAAAAATGCCGGAAAGGAGGTGAAGAAAAAACAAAAAGGCAGAAAGTCAGAAAAAGAAGAAGAGCATAAACAAAGGAAAAGAGATTTGTCCCGAAAAGGATAAGTTATAGATAACAAAAGGAGGAAGTAAAAATGAGAAGTAGAATATTAAAAATCTTGATAGCGGTTTTTGCAGTTGCTTTAATTGCACCTGCATTTTCCGCTGTTGAGAATGTAAAAGTTGGTGGAGATATTGCTGTTTATGGAATATTAAGAGGTGATTTTGACGCATGGGATACTGAAAAAATTCATGCTTTCCAGACAGCAGCAAGAGTTTATGTTTCAGTAGACCTTACTGATAATGTATCTACAATGATTAGAGTGATTAATGAAAATGTATGGGGAAATGTAGATTGGGAATACGGAAACTTTGAAGGAATTCTTCTTGACCTTGCTTACATTAAAGTTTCAGACCTTCTTACACCAGGACTTTCTCTTACAGTTGGAAGACAGGAAATTCAACTGGGAGAAGGACTTGTTGTAGGAAGTCGTTTTAGAGCAGATATGTATCCAGATGTTGGACACCTTGCAGCAGTTGACCTTGGACTCAGAAAAGCATTTGATGCTATCAGATTGGACTATGCTGCAAGTGCTATGCCTTTAAACATAACTGCTTTCATGAGCAAAATAGATGAAGAATATGATGATGATACAGAGGATACAGACCTTTATGGCTTGAATCTTGGATTTAAACTTGCTGAGGTTGCTAATTTTGATGTTTACTATGTAAAAGAAATGATTAGAGAAGACAATATGTCACTTGATACAGTTGGTGTAAGAGCAGTTGTAGGAATTCCAGCGGTTGAAGGACTTTCAATGAAAGCAGAATTTGCAAAACAGTTTGGAGATGATGATGTAGTAGATTTCAGTGGTTGGGCTTTACTTGCTGGATTTGAATACAAAATGGCAACTGCCATGGAACCAACAATTAAGTTAAACTATGCAAGATATTCAGCAGACGATGCAGATACAGACAATGAAAATGAAGGATGGCAACTTGTATTTCCATCAAACACTGGTTCAAGAATTGGTCCAATCCTTTATGCTTATGATACTTTCAATGGATTTGACTATGTAGAAAGCGGAAATGCTCAGTTCATCAATTTAGGAATTTCTTTTAAACCTGCAGAAAAAGTAAAAATTTCAATTGATGCATACTGGGATAGGTTTATACAACCAGTTGCAGGAACAAAAGATATCGGATTTGAAGTTGACCTTGGAATTGAATGGGCAATTTCAGAAGACCTTACATTTGGTATCTGCGGTGGAAAACTTTTTGGTGGAGATTTATTTGAAAATGCAGACCTTGCAGACCCATGGCAGATTATTGCTTCTATGAAAGTTGCTTTCTAATTGATACAGAAATCAAACCCCGGCTATCTTTTTGGTAGCCGGGGTTTTTTATTTTATCCTTCTTTAATTTTGTTTTTTTATCCCTCACATTTTTTAGTAAATAGACCTTTATTAAAAAATTTCATATGGTAAAATAAATAAGAAAAAGGGATAAATATGATACAGGATGAAGAACTTAAAAAAAGATTAAAAAAGATTATTCTGGAAAAAGGGGTTTTTTTTAAAGAAGTTGTTCTTTCAAGTGGAAAAAAGAGCAATTTTTATATTGACTGTAGAGTAATAACCCTATCTCCTGAAGGAATTTATCTTGTAAGTAAAATTATTTTTGAAATAATAAAAAATGAAGATATAGATGCAATAGGAGGACTTACTCTTGGAGCAGACCCTATAGTAAGTGGAGTTTCTTTAATCAGTTTTATTGAAAAAAAACCAGTAAATGCCTTTATAGTAAGAAATATTCAGAAAGAGCATGGAATGGGAAAACTTATTGAAGGGAATATTGAAAAAGGATGGAATGTTGCAATTGTTGATGATGTCGCAACAACAGGTTCTTCAATTATAAAAGCAATTAGTACAGTTGAAAATTTTGGAGCAAAGGTAAAGAAGGTTATATGCATAGTTGACAGAGAAGAAGGAGCAAAAGAAATAATTGCAAAAAAAGGATACAAACTTGAACCTATTTTTACGAGGTCTGAACTCGTACAAATTGGATGAAATAATAAGAAAGGCACTGGAAGAAGATATAGGAAATGGAGATATAACTACGAATGGGATTTTTGATGAAAATTTTTTTATCTCTGCTGATTTAGTATGTAAAAGTAAAGGATTATTATGTGGCATTGAGGTCTTCAAGAGAGTTTTTTTATTCCTTTCTCCTGATTTCAAATTCAATTTTAAATATAACGATGGAGATTATATTAGTAAAAAAACAAAAATTGGTGAAGTTATTGGACCTGTGAAGGAATTGTTAAAAGGAGAAAGAACTGCATTAAATTTCTTACAGTTATTATCAGGAATTGCAACAGAAACAAGAAAACTTGTTGAAAAGACAGAAGGAAAATTCAAAATATATGATACAAGAAAAACACATCCGAATTTAAGATTTCTTGAAAAATATGCTGTAAAAATGGGAGGTGGAGAAAATCATAGAGAAGGTCTTTATGATATGATTTTAATAAAGGACAATCATATAAAAGCATTAATGGAAAAAGAAAAAATTGATAAAATTTCAGCAATAAAAAAAGCAATTCAGAAAGCAAAAGAGTATACAAAAGGGAAATATAAGATTGAAATTGAGGTTGAAAATTATGATGAGGCGGTATGTGCATATTCAGAAGGAGTTGACATTATTATGTTTGACAATTCTGATATAGATGATGTAAGAAAATTCTGTGAGTTTAAAAAAGGGAAAAAAGATTGTGAAATTGAAGTTAGTGGAAATATTGATTTAAAAAAGATAGAAATATTGAAAAAATTAAATATTGATAGGGTCTCTATTGGGTATATCACACATTCTCCAGAAGCAGTTGATTTTTCATTAAAAATTAAAAAGGCGATATAAAAATTTTCAAAAATTTTTCTTAAAGAAAGAATAATATGCTTTCTAATATGGAAAGTACAGAAGAAATAAAAAAATGGAATACTTTGATACTCACTGCCATCTTGACTTTGAACAGTTTGATAATGATAGAAAAGAGGTTATTGAAAGAGCGAAAAATCAGAATGTTGAATATATTTTAAATGTTGGAACAGGTATTGAAAGCAGTAAAAAAGTTATAGAGATTGCTGAAAAATATGATTTTATTTTTGCATCTGTTGGAATTCATCCTCTTGATATTTCAGATTATGACATTGAGGATTTAAAAGAAATTGAAAAACTTGCAAAAAGAGAAAAAGTAATTGCAGTTGGAGAGACAGGTCTTGACTATTATTACTCAAAAGAAAATAAAGAAAAACAGAAAGATTTTTTTAGAGCACAGATTGAAATTGCAGGCAAATATAACCTTCCTTTAATAATTCATCAGAGAGAAAGTAAAAATGAACTTATAGAAATGATTGAAAAAGTAAAAATTCCTGAAAAAGTCGTTTTTCACTGTTTTGGAGGAGATAATGAACTTGCTGAATACTGTAAAAAAAGAGGATTTTTTATTTCTTTCACAGGAATTCTAACATTTAAAAATGCTAAAAATGTGAAAGAAGTAGCGAAAATTTATCCTGTTGAAAAAATTATGGTTGAAACAGATGCTCCATTTCTTGCACCTCAAATTTTCAGAGGAAAAAGGAATGAACCATTTATGGTAAAGTATATTGTTAAAGAACTGGCAGATTTAAAAGGAGAAAATGAGGGAAAAATAGCAGATATAATTTTTGAAAATTCTTTGAATTTTTTCTTAAAAATATAAAAAAGTTTATGGTAAAATATAAAAATGGAATTGATAGATGGTGTTAAAATAAAGGTTTTAAAAATTATTCCTGATGAAAGGGGAAGATTGATGGAGATTTTAAGGAGGGATGATGATATTTTTACTGAATTTGGACAGGTTTATATAACAACTGCATATCCAGGGGTTGTAAAGGCATGGCATGCACATAGATTTCAGGATGATAATATAACTGTTATAAAAGGGATGGCAAAAATTGTTCTATGTGATTTGAGAGAAGGAAGTTCAACATATAAAAAAATAAATGAATTTTTTGTTGGAGATTATAACCCTGTTTTAATTCATATTCCAAAACTTATTTGGCATGGTTTTAAGTGTATAAGTGAAAATGAGTGTATTGTTTTAAATATACCTACAAATGTTTATAATTATGAAAAACCAGATGAATTAAGATTACCATATAATACTCCTGAAATACCTTATGACTGGGAAAGGAGGAATTATTGAAAGGAATTGTTCTTGCTGGAGGACTTGGAACCCGTTTATACCCTTTAACAAAAGTAACAAATAAACATCTTCTTCCTGTTTACAATAAGCCGATGATATATTATCCAATTCAGACACTTGTTGATGCTGGAATAAAAGATATACTTATTGTTACAGGAGGAAACTCTGCTGGCGATTTTTTGAAATTACTTGGAAATGGAAGAGAATTTGGTCTTTCACATTTAAGTTTTGTATATCAGGAAGGAGAAAGCGGAATTGCAGATGCTCTTTCACTTGCAGAACATTTCTGTGATGGAGATAAAATGGTTGTTATTCTTGGAGATAATATAATAGAGAAAAGTATAAAAAAGGAAGTTGAGATATTTGAAAAACAACCAAAAGGAGCAAGAATTTTATTAAAGGAAGTAGAAAATCCTGAAAGATTTGGAGTACCTGAAATAAAGGATGGAAAAATAGTAAGAATAATTGAAAAACCAAAAATACCACCATCAAAATTTGCTGTTACGGGTATATATATGTATGACAGTCAGGTTTTTGATATAATAAGAACATTAAAGCCATCTGAAAGGGGAGAACTTGAAATAACAGATGTGAATAATAAATATCTTGAAATAGGACAACTAACTTATGGAATTCTTGAAGGATGGTGGACAGATGCAGGAACTTTTGATTCACTTTTAAGAGCAAATATACTTGTCGCACAAAAAATTAAGGAGGAGGACGGGGCTCAGAAAAGATGAAAATAGTAATAACTGGTGGTGCTGGTTTTATTGGTTCAAATTTTATAAAGTATATACTTAATAAATATCCTGATTATAAAGTTTTAAATATAGATAAACTTACTTATGCAGGAAATCTTGAAAATCTTAAAGGGGTGGAAGGAAATCCAAATTACAATTTTTTAAAAAAGGATATATGTGATAGAGATATTGAAGATTTTATAAATGGATATGATGTTATTATAAATTTTGCAGCAGAAAGTCATGTCGATAGAGCAATTTATTCACCAGAAGATTTTTTAAAAACAGATATTTTTGGAACTTTTAATTTACTTGAAGTTTGCAGAAAGAAAAAAATAAGGTTTATTCAGATAAGCACAGATGAAGTTTATGGAAGTATTGAGGAAGAAAGTTTTGATGAAAATTCTCCTTTAAATCCTTCAAATCCATATTCAGCAAGTAAAGGTGGTGCTGATTTACTTACTCTATCCTATTTCAAAACATATAAATTACCTGTAAATATAATAAGAAGTTGCAATAATTATGGACCAAATCAGTATCCAGAAAAATTCATACCATTAATGATAACAAATGCAATTGAAAATAAAAAACTTCCTATTTATGGAGATGGACTTTATAGAAGAGAATGGATTTATGTAATTGATAACTGCAAAGCAATTGATACTGTCCTTCATAAAGGGAAAGATGGAGAAATTTATAATGTCAGTTCAGAGTTCAGTATTCCAAATATAGAAATCGCAAAAAAAATACTTAAAATTCTCTGTAAAGAAGAAAGTTTAATTGAATTTGTTAATGATAGACCGGGTCATGATAGAAGATACAGTATAAGGTGTGAGAAAATAAAAGAACTTGGATGGAAAACAGAAACTGATTTTGAAACAGGAATAAATTTAACAGTCAAATGGTATATTGAAAATAAAAACTGGTGGCACAATATTAAAAAATCAAGTTCTTTTATTTCACATTATAAAAAAATCTATAATTTATAAAACTTAAAATCTCATTGAAATTTCCCATCTAACAAATGTACAATTTTTCCTATTAGGTGAATAATAATCTCCGGGAACAAAATACTCAAACCAGAAATGACTTGAAATATTCTGTGTAAATTTATGCCTTAAAATTAAAGTTGGAAGATGGCCTCTTTCTTTTCCAGTTCCAAGCAAAGGAGAACTTACCGGTGGTTCATTTGCTCTGAAATAATTATAAGAAAGTGCTAAATTTGTATTTTTTGAAAAAATTAGATTT